>Ga0163111_10000215_pt1 | contig 34371 bp, 34 predicted proteins | sample CRUFie1St18metaG_FD_109645 | JGI IMG/M metagenome (GOLD analysis project Ga0163111, IMG submission 109645) | Marine microbial communities from the Costa Rica Dome - CRUD Field 142mm St18 metaG | ecosystem: Environmental > Aquatic > Marine > Oceanic > Photic zone | place: Costa Rica: the Eastern...
GGACGGAAGTACTAAAAACTTTAGCATAAGCGGAAGTAATGTTGTACTGTCAAATCCAGTACCAGCAAATCAACAAATTAAAATATTAATGAAGAAAGGTCAAGTATGGTATACGAAAGGCTCGAGCACAGCGTCAGATGGTAAGGGATTAAACCAGTCTACGACTACTGCGGCTAGATTCATAGCGGAAGAGCCAACAAATGCACCAGAATAAATACAATAGATGATACAAGAACCCAAAAAAGAAGATAACAAAGAAAAAGATGAAAAAACGCCTAATGATGAGAACGGCGTTATGATGTCTGGTCATATTAAAATATTTGATCCTGAGACAGGCGAAGTAATGGTTGATAAAAGAAATGCTATCCATTATGAAAATATGTCACAGGCTTTAGCGAATTCGTTAGCGAATAAATCAAACGGATTTATTCATGAGATGGCGTTTGGTAATGGTGGAACATCTGTCGATCCAACAGGAGTAATAACTTATCTTACGCCTAACTCAACAGGAACAAACTCAAAATTATACGCAAAAACTTATTATAAAGTAATTGACGATAATTCAGCAACAAACAAAGACACAACAAGAAACAAAATGGAAGTTAGACACACAGCAGGAAACAAATACACAGATATAGTTGTTACTTGCACATTAGATTATGGAGAACCAACAGGACAAGCGGCTTTCGATAACACAACAAACTTCAATGATAACTTTGTATTTGATGAACTAGGTTTAGTGTCTTGGGAAGGTACAGAGGACGGAACAACTAATAAATTATTGACACACGTAATTTTCCACCCTGTGCAAAAATCATTAAACAGATTAATACAGATTGATTACACTTTGAGAATACAATCATTAACAACGTTCACTGAAACAAGTTCTACAGCGGCAAGTACAAGTAATATAGTAAGTGGAACTACTTCAGGTGGTAACACAGGATATTAATAAATGGCGTATACTGTAAACAAAACTAATGGGGCGGCATCAGTCTCCCAATACATTGTACAAGATTCTGTATTAAATTCTGAAACAGATTTAAAATTTGTAGGTAAAGGTTATTCAGGTTACGGCGAAACTATTGCAGAAAACTTTTTACACTTATTAGAAAATTTTTCAAATACATCAGCACCAACAAAGCCGATTAAGGGACAACTTTGGTATGACGAAACAAATCAAAGATTAAAAGTTTACTCTGGTGCAACATTCCAACCATTAGGTGGAGCGTCTTATCAATCAACGCAACCATCTATTGCGTCATCGGGAGATATTTGGATTGATTCTGACACAGACCAGTTGTATTTTTACAATGGTTCAACAATGGTTCTGGTAGGTCCAGAATCATCTAGTACAAGTGGATTTACATTTCCAAGTATTACAGATTCAAGTGATGCTGTACAGAAAGTTACACAAATTAAAAATAATTCAAGTTTAGTTGCACTAATATATGATGGAACTACATCATTTACTCCTAAGACTGCAATTACAGGATTCCCAACAGTACACCCTGGTATAACTTTAACAACTGCAATCTCAGGAGTTAAGTTACACGGCACGGCAACAAATGCTGATGCATTAGGCGGAAGTTCCGCGGCAAACTTTTTAACATCGAACGCGGCTGACACAATGACAGGTAGATTGACATTGGATACCGACAATGGTATCTTCATAGGAGATCAATCAGAATTACAAATTACAGTTTCAAACAATGATGTACTTGTAGATCAAACTGCACAAGATAAAGACATTATTGTTAAAGCAAATGTATCAGGTTCGACAACAGAGATGTTAAGGATCGATGGATCAACTGGCAGAATTGGAATCAAACAGACAGTACCTACTACTGAATTAGATGTTGTTGGAACAGTTAAAGCAACAGCATTCCAAGGAAACATCACTGGTAATGTAACAGGAAATATTACAGGTACAGCAAGTATATCAACAACATCTACAATTACAGCAGACAATACTACAAATGCGGCAAGATTTATTCCATTTGTAAGTGCCGCGACAGGTAACTTAGGATTGTCTACAGATACAAATCTATCTTATAATCCAGCAACAAATATTTTAAACACAACTGCAACAAAGGCTCAATATGCTGACTTGGCTGAGATTTATGAATCGGATTCTACGTATGATGTAGGAACAGTTGTTATATTTGGCGGAGACAAAGAAATTACACAATCAACGATATCAAATGACACAAGAGTAGCAGGCGTTATTAGTGAAAATCCTGCTTACTTAATGAATGGTGATGCAGAAGGCCAAGCAGTTGCTCTTGTAGGAAAAGTTAAATGTAAAGTACACGGAATAGTATCAAAAGGTGATCTTTTAACTACTTGCGGAACACATCCAGGTTGTGCCCAAAAGGCAATAAGTCCTGTATTAGGTTCTATCGTAGGAAAAGCAATGGAAAATAAAGACACAGCAGAAGAAAGTGTCATTTTAATAAGTGTAGGAAGGTTATAAATACTGGTAATATATGGCTTATACAATTAACAGAACAGACGGAACAGTAGTTGCTACTATCACAGATGGTACAATTAACAATGGAACGTCATTAACATTATTCGGAAAAAGTTATTCAGGGTTTGGTGAACTTTTAAATGAGAACCTTGTAAAACTATTAGAGAATTCATCGTCATCGTCGGCACCAACTGCACCACTTAAAGGTGAACTTTGGTACGATTCTGCATCAGCATCACTTAAAGTTTATGATGGTTCAGCATTTAAACCAACAGGAGGTGCAAGAGCACAAGGCACTGAACCGACTGGAGCGGCTGGAGACCTTTGGTTAGACACAGATGACAATCAAGTATTTGCGTACACAGGTTCGGCATGGAAACTTGTAGGTCCAGTATACAAAGATTCACAATTATTATCAGGATGGCAAATAGAAGATATTCAATACTCAGGTGGTTCACACACTGTTTCATCTATGTATGCAAACAATGTAAGAGTTGCAATACTATCAAGAAATACTTTTACACCAAGTAATGCATCAGAAACATCAAATGGTTTCGCACAAATAAATGCAGGTATAACTTTAAATTCAACACTAGGTGCTCAATTAACAGGAAGCACTTCACAAGCGGCGGCACTAGACGTATCAAGCACATCAAACACGTCAGGCACAGTAATAGCGGGTGGAAATTTTTTAAGAGCAGATGCCTCAGATGTAACAGCAGGGTCATTACAAATTAACAATGACGGTGGAGTAATTGTTGGAGCAAATCCGGCCAACGATGCATTTAAAATTACAAGATCTTCAGGTAATGTTACGATTGCAAACGTAAGTCAAGATAAAAACGTATCTTTCACAATCAATGATGGTGGTTCAACAAAAACTCCATTATCATTTACAGGAGCCTCAGGAGCAATAGCATTAACAGGAGATGTTACTATAACAGGTAACCTAAACATATCAGGTGAATATAATTCTTCGTCATCGGCAATTTCAACTTATGATGATGCCTTTATAAAAGTAAACAATGGAAACTCTGAAGCAGACGCAGGATTAATTGTTGAAACAGCAGGCGCAGGTGAAGGAGCAAGAGTTTTTTATGATGTTTCCGAAAATCACTGGACAGCAGGAGAAGACGGAACATATTCACAACTTATAAGATTAACAGATGCCACAGAGAATGGTCACACAGCCAAAGGAAAAGTTTTAAAAACAACAGCAGGCGGAAATGTAACAGTTACTTCAGCAAATTTAGGAACAAAAAATGCCTCAGGTGGTGCAATAACAACATCAATGGGTTCAAGCACAGCAGTTCCTACCATAGGACAGATAGTTGACTTTGGGGTATTGTGGGGTGGATCAGCAAAAACTGTTTCAACTACAACACCATCAGGCGGAAACGACGGAGACTTCTGGTTTGTAAGGGAGGCATAATCCCGTGACTAAAATAGTCAAGACTTTCGAATACACAGGAAAATTAGCAATAGCAGATTTACCACATGGTGTTTCAACCATGGACATTTACCTATGGGGCGGAGCAGGTGGAAAAGGTGGCGGTGACTATGCTGGTGGTGGTGCAGACGGTGCCGCAGGACATTATGTACAAGCAACAGGAATTAATGTAAGTGCCTATGGTGGTGTTAAGAAAATAGCAGTAGCAGTTGGAGGTGCCGGAGGTGATGGAACTACTGGTGCATCTGCTTTAGGTGGCAAAAATGGAAAAAGTTTAACAGGTTATTCAGGCGGTATAGGCGGAACTTCAGGATCAACAGGTTCTTCCGGTTCTGGCGGTGGCGGCGGTGGAGCAACCACAGTAACAATGTTCGAGTCTGGACAAGCAATAGACACAATAAAAATAGGAATCGCAGGTGGCGGTGGAGGATCAGGTGGATCTGGAAGACAGTCACGTGGTGGTACAGGAGCAAACAATAATTCACCAACATCAAATTCGCCAGGATTTTTAGGCGAAGATGGAGCAGGTCACTCAGGAGATGGTGGTGGCGGAGGTGCTGGTGGCGGAGGAGCCGCTGGCGGTAAGGGTGGATCAGGTGCAACAGGTGATGCAGGTGGACATCCAGGATTTTCAGGATCAAATGTTATACCATCTATCAGTGCAAGTACAGGAGGTGCCGCGGCGGCATCGGAGTCAAACGGTTCAGGCACAGTGCCAGGTCAAACAAGTTTATCATTATCAGGTTCTGAATTTGGAGATTTCAATGGAGTACAACTTTACACAAACAACAGAGCCAGAGGTGCAACTTCTAGTGCAGGCGGAAAAGATGGCAAAGCAGTCTTAGTTTTCAACATTCCTGCTGAGGCCTACACAAAAGTTGGTGGAGATTGGAAAGAAGTCAAAGAACTTTATTTTAAGAGACCAGGTACTGGTGGAAAATTAGCAAACGGTTGGCATAAAGTAATTGCTGGATATCACAAAGTAGGTGGCGTATGGAAAACCATTTTTAGTTCAGATATTAATTTTCAGTTGTTCTCGGAAGGTTTTGGAAATCCAAATGGTGGTCCAACTTCAGGATCAACAGGTACTGGAGGAATACCAACCGCAGTAACTATTCCAGCATCTGCACCAAACAGTGACAGAGGGGGCGATGGACCTTTTGTTCCAGACGATCGTTGTAGAATTGGAGACTCTAATGGATTTCCACAATTATCTGTATTCTCACATCATCCATCTCAAAAATTTGGATTCTATGCAAGAGAATCATCAGGGTCAGCAGGTAGTGGTGGTTGTTTCATAGCAGGCACACCAATCACAATGGCAGATGGATCTACAAAAGCAGTAGAACAGGTAGATATAAAAGACGAAGTAGCAATCGGAGGCTATGTTTTTGCCGCGGGTAAATTTTTAATTAACAACTTGTATGAATACAAAGGCATACAAGTATCAGGATCACACATGGTCAGAGAAGATAATCAGTGGGTTAGAGTTGAAGACAGTAAACTTGGTAAATCATTAGGCACAGGAGATCACATAGTCTATGTGTTTGGTTGTGAGAATAGAAGAATACTAATCGGTGATACATTATTTACAGATTACTTTGATGGTTTTGAACAAGAAGGACTTAAAAAGTTAGGTGAAAAATATTTCGAAGAGTACAGAGAGCACGAGTACAAAGCAGACAAGACAGTTGTTGACACTATCAATAAAAAGTAATACAATAAAAGCATGAATTTTAGAACATGGAATTTAGACCGTGACTACGACACTTTAGTAAAATGGTGGAATCAATGGGAATTCGGAGTTGTCCCTAAGGAATGTTTACCACCTGATGGTATAATGGTAGAAGTTGACGGAATTCCTGTGTGTGCAGGTGGACTATATATCGGTGTTGGAACGCAATTTGCATTTATGGAATGGATAGTAGCCGATAAAGAGCAATCTAATTTAGTATTACACAAAGCACTTACATTATGCATAGACCAAATACTGGATTTAGCAAAAGAAAAAGGTATGCGTCTCGTATATACTGCTACAAAAGAAGAATCATTGCATAAAAGATATGTTAAATATCATCAAATGCACCTCACAGAAAGTAATGTTAAGACATTTTTGAGGGATTTTGACGGATCTTACTCTAAAAATTTAGAATGGATTCAAGATGAGGAACAGTACGAGAAGCAAACAAATAACGAATAAATAGTAGTAGGAGAACATTTAAATGGCAACAAAAGACGAAGTTACTGATTATATTAATTCGATTGATACTAGAACAATTTGGGACGACGAAGAGTGGGCATATGTGCAAACAAGAATGGACCCAGAACTAGCAAAGCAATTGATTAAACTAGTAGGAGATGTAAGTTGGTTGGTCGCGGCAAGAGATAACGAGTCAAACGAAAGTTAATAGGAAAATATGTCGTACACAATTAACAACACCACAGGAGCAACATTAGTAACATTAAAAGATGGTACTATTGATACAGCAACAACCGATGTATCATTGTTTGGAAAAGGTTATGCTGGCTTTGGTGAAAAACTAAATGAAAACTTTGTAAAACTATTAGAAAATTTTGCAAACACTACTGCACCCAATCAAAAAATAAAAGGTCAACTTTGGTACGACGCAACAACAAATCAATTACAAGTTTATACAGGATCAAAATGGAAACCAGTCGGAGGTTCAACAACGACTGTTTCACAACCATCTAATGCTGTAAAAGGAGATATGTGGTTTGACACTACAAATAATCAACTTTATGTTTACAGTGGAACGTCATGGGTATTAATTGGTCCAACATCTATTGCAGGTTCTGGTGTAACAGCAATGGTACCAGCGGTTGTCGAGTCAACTTTAGGAACAAATAAAAATGTTTTAAAAGGAACAATCGGAGATACTATCGTATATGTTGCTTCTTCAGAAGAATTCACACCAAAAAATACAGCAGGGTCAGAGGGTGCCACTTTAATAACAGCAGGTTTTGCCACAATCAAAAAAGGTATCAATCTTTCTACAGCAATATCAGGAAATAAATTTCAAGGAATTGCCTCACAGGCAGATGCACTTAATGATGGCGGAGTAACTATTGCCGCTTCAGAATTTTTAAGATCAAATGATAACGATACAACATCAGGTAGTTTAGGTATTATAAACGACAGTGGATTGACACTTGGTTTAGATAGCGATTTGCAAGTGTATGTTGTCGGATCAAGAGTAAAATTAAAAAATAACACAGTCGGTGGAGATTTCGAGATAGAGGATAACACAACTATTACAGGAGACCTCACAGTAACAGGAACACTTACTTCAGCAAACAGTGTATCAACAGCAGTTTCTACTTTAATTGTTGAAGATAATCTAATGGTTCTAAATTCCACATCATCTGGATTGCTTCCTTCAGGGTTAGTTAATTTTGCGGGTGTGCAAGTAAACAGAGGTGCTGGAAGTGCCGGTGCAGGACCATCCGCTCCTACTATACAAGATGTATTTTGGGTGTTCGATGAAACTTTTGCAGATGATGGCACAACAACACATGGAAACGCCGGCGGTGCTTGGTCTGCCTTTAGATCAGGAAACAATTTGAATGATAAAGAATTAGTAGATATAAGAGCAAATGTATTTCATGGTAGATCAACAACATCTGAATATGCAGACTTGGCAGAAAAATATACTACGGATAGTGAGTATCCAGTGGGTACTGTTGTCAGTGTAGGAGGAAGTCATGAAGCAACAGCAACAACTTCTGGTAGTATGCCAATTGGAGTAATATCTGATAATCCAGCATACTTGATGAATTCAAAAGGAGAAGGACAAGCAGTTGCACTTAAAGGACGAGTGCCAGTTTTAGTAACAGGAGCAGTTTCAAAAGGTGATGTATTATATGTTTCTGAAGCAAGTGGTACAGCATCAAAATTAGCAGATGATGGTGCTAATATAGTAGGAGTAGCATTGGAAAACAACGCAGATAATGGTGCTAAATTGGTAGAATGCGTATTAAAAGTCTAATGCTATATAAATTAACAACGATAAATAAATATAAACAATTAGTATACTAAAGTAAAGGATTTAAATTATGTCAGTAGTAACAGCATCTAGATACAACGCATTACAGAGCAAAGTAGCCGCGGTGTTAGGCACTGGATCGAGCGACAAAGGTTATGGTATGACCCTAGCCTCAGCACAAGTTGGTGCTGGCGACACGATTAATGCAACACACCTATCATTATTACACACAGATATTAACAAGTGTATATTACACCAAACAGGTTCGGCAACATCAGCAATAGTGGCACCTGCAACAGCAGACATTATTGAAGAAAGCAACTCAACTAACAAAAAAGGTTGGGCACAATATGAAGCAGAGGCAACAGTTGCAGAAACAAACAGATTAACTGCTAACGCAGGTAACATGGCAACAGTAAGTGAAATTACTGAAAGCAGAACAAGTGCTTGGGGATCTTCTCCAGACACAGTGAACACAACTTTCACTGTTACATTTTCATCAGCAGATATTAAAAGAAACTTTTTTAATGCAGGTGGAGAAATAAGAATGGCATTGTCATTATCAGGTGGTTCAGGATCAAAAGGAACTTCTTGGTCAAACCTATTTTCAGGAGCAGGTACAATTAAATTTGGAAGAACTGCAACAACTACAACTGGTTCAGGTACAACAACTTCAATTGGTAATGTTGACATGACAGGTTCACACCAAACTATATTCTCAAAAGATGTAGGATCAGGTGTATATGGCGAAAACGATTTCAATATCACAGCAAGAGACAACAGTTCAACAGTATTAGAATTTATCGTAACATTAAACGATGATGATGCTGGAGACCAAACAGGAACTGGTGGTCCGGTTGATGAAAACGTTGGTGGAACAACAACACTTACAGTTAGTTCTTTCCATGCCAACAATGCAAGTGCTGTACAACACGCAAGACCAACATATTCAGTTACTGACAACTTCAATTAATAGTTAATTAATTTGGTAAGTTCACTTCAGGCTTGACCTAGAAGTGCGACTAATATATACTAGTGCTATGGATAAAAGATTAGAAGAGGCACTAGAATATTCGAACTACATGGTTACGTACAATAACCAAAAACGAATACTCAAAAACAAATTTCTAGACCAAAATGTGTACTATGCCGGCGGTACAAAATTTAAGATCACAAAAGAATTTATAACATTTATTAATTTACTTTTGCAAAAAGGTCAAACCAAAAGTGTTACAATTATCGATGATAACGATAATCCTGTGCAAATAGAAGACTTCCAGCAATTTGTAGATGATGTTATGGATCTTTATTCTAAAAACGTCAATGATTACTACACACAAATTCAAAGTATTAAAAAAAGAGAAATTAAAGACGTTTTAGATGCATGACCAAGGGCGTAGTTTTATTTGCAAATAATAATGAGCAAGTTGATTATATTAAACAGGCTATTTTTTGCACACAACAAATTAAAAAACATTTAAACCTACCAGTTTCTCTGGTTACAAATTCGTCTGATCATTTGTACAAACAATACTCGACTTATGTGGAGACATTTGATAAAATCATTTCAATACCCAAGGTAAAATCAAATCAACGTAAATCTTTTAGAGACGGTGTTGGTCCTGTTACAAAACTAGAATGGAATAACCTCAACAGATCAGACGTTTATGATTTAACACCATATGAAGAAACAATAGTAATGGACACAGATTATATTGTTGCCAATGATCAGTTGTCGAATTGTTTTAAACTCAATAATGATTTTATGATCTGGAAAGATGCAACTTATTTGAACCCCCATGGAAAAGTATGGGCAATAAAATATATGAGTGATACGTCGATGGAAATGTATTGGGCGACTGTTTTTTACTTTAAAAAAACTAAGAAAATAAAAACATTATTCAATACAATCCAACACGTAAGAGATAATTGGGCATATTACAGATGGATCTATCAAATAGGCTCAAAAAATTACAGAAACGATTTTGCATTTACTATTGCAATATGGATAATGAATGGTTTTGAAAAAAATGATATTTGGCCAGCAAAATTACCTGGAACACATTATTACATTTACGATAGGGATCAAATAATAGATTTCGAAAACAATAAATTTACTTTTTTAGTGACTGTGCCTCAAGATCAAAGAAAGTCTACAGCAACAACGGTTAAAGATATGAATGTTCATGTCATGAATAAACTGGGTTTGCAGAAATTGATAGAAAGCAAAGGATTATGATAGAAAAAGGTTATCTAATCTACGCAAACAACAATAGTAAGTGCAATTATGTACGACAGGCGTACGCACTATCATTGTCTATAAAGTATTTCAATAAAGATGCTCATGTTACTGTGGTTACTGAGAATACATTATGTGAAAGATTACGTGCAGGATTTGATGATGTGATTGTACCTAACAAAGCACCGATATCTCAAAGTGTTTTAAACTCGGAACAGAGAATTCATGCATATAATATTTCACCTTATTTGAAAACTATTGTAATGGATGCCGATGTTTTAGTTACACAAAATTTAGATAGTTGGTGGAACTACCTAGAAAAATACATGATATACTATGTTTCAGATGCAAGGACATACAGAGATGAGAAGAGTGATTCTATTTCATATCGCAAAACATTTGTTGAGAATCAATTGCCTAATTTATACAATGCTTTTCATTATTTTGAAAAGTCAGACGAAGCATCGAGATTTTTTAGGTTACAACAAATGATTGTGGAAAATTGGCAAAAATTTTATAGCAAATATACGCCAAAGAAAAAGCAAAAATGGTGTAGTATGGATGTCAGCGCCGCTATTGCCTCAAAAATATTAGACAATTATGAAAATATTACAGACAAGGATTCATTTGTAAACGTTGTTCATTTGAAACCACAACAGCAAGGGTGGAATCATGATTATGTAAATTCTAGCGGTGCTGTTACATTACATTTCAGTAATGATAATTTTTATATTGGCAATTTCAAGCAACATGGTATCATACATTATGTTGAAGATCATTTTTTAACAGAAGAAATAATAAGGAAATTAGAAAAAGTACATGAAACAATATCTACAGTTTAATCAAGAAACAGGTGATCCAATAGGTGTAGGACCAAATAAAGAGGGCAGTTGTATCGAAATTGCTGTTACACTTGCTAATGAAATAAAAGATGGTGCAAAACAGTTGAATCAATACAAAGTTCTACTTGATGAAAAGACAAAAAATTATGTATTAAATGAAATAAGATTGGATAATAATTTAGCAGAAAAATTTATAGCAGAAGTGCCAGCATCGAAGGTAATATATCAGTTACCTGTTAGTACTGTACAGCAGGAAGGAATCAATTTAATACAAAATATTGATAAAGGAACATGGACGGCAAGTATTAAAGGAGATACTCTTAATGCAATCCAAGGATTAGCAGATTCGAACAAAAATTTGCAACAGTTATTTTACATAACGGAAGAAGATAATCCAAACATTCTGCATGATACACTCACAGTTGATCTAAATAAACTTGCAGACGAGGGAGAGTATGAATTAAAAACTTTTGATAAACAATCTGTAAAATTAAATATAAGTGTTTATTGTAGAAATATATACAACGATTATAGTCACGTGAGGCAAAATGGACAAATTTAGAGTTAGAGATCATGATGTATTTTATTTGAGTTATGATGAACCAAATGCTGAAAAAAATTATGCAGATATCTGTAATAAAATACCATGGGTAAAAAGAGTACACGGAGTTAAAGGTTCAGATGCCGCACACAAGGCCTGTGCCGAAAGAGCAGACACAGAAAGATTTACTACTGTCGACGGTGATAATATCATCAATGCAAAATGGTTAGATGTTGAAATAGAGTTTGATATGGAAACAGTAGATCTAACAACAAGTGTTGTAAGTTGGTGTGGATATAATGTTGTAAACGGATTAATATATGGCAACGGTGGACTTAAATGTTGGCCTAGGCAATATGTGTTAGATATGAAAACACACGAAAACGCAGATCCAGATGATGTTGCTTCTCAAATAGATTTTTGTTGGGATATAAGATACTTGCAAATGAATCAAACTTACAGTGATGTATACAATAATCATACACCACAGCAGGCCTGGAGAGCAGGATTCCGTGAAGGTGTTAAAATGGCTCTAGATAGAGGAGCAAGAGTTTCTATTGATGAGTTTAAAAAGAATCATTGGAAAAATTTAAACAGAATGTACATATGGCAAATGGTTGGAGCAGATGCAGATAACGGATTATGGGCAATATACGGAGCAAGGCAAGGAACATATCTTACCATGTGTACAGACTGGGATATAGTAAACACCAGAGATTTTGAATATCTTAATCAAATGTGGAAAGAAGAAGAGGCAAAATTTGGTATTAGTGTTGGTGGTTATAGCCAAGACAAGTTAATAGAGGAAATTAAAAGATTAGGCGATATACTGATTAACGAGGTATTAATACCTATCGGAGTTGAACACTTAACACCATCGCAAAGCACGTTTTTTAAGCACGTTTATAGAAATCCAGATAGAGGTGTTGAAAATTTTTTAGCAAACAAATCATAATACTATACTTTAAATTTACTTAAATATGAGTAAATGAAGTATGATGAATTAAAAAAATCAAAAAGTTTTTGTATTATCCCATGGGTTCACCTACAGTTTGAACCACATAATAAGGTAATACCATGCTGTCTTACATCACCATATAACTATGATTTAGGTGATTTAAGCACAGACAGTATAGAACAAATCTGGAATAGCGATAAGCAAAAACAATTAAGATTAGAGATGCTCAATGGAGAGCGACCCAAGATCTGTAAGAAATGTTGGAATATGGAAGATCAGGGTATGCGTTCAAACAGACAACACAATAATAAAACGTATAAAAATGTTATGAAAGAAGTTGAACACATAACATTACCCGATGGCACAGTTCCTGAAATGCGTTTAAAGTATTGGGATATGAGATTCAGTAATATTTGTAATTTAAAATGTAGAAGTTGTGGTCCAAAACATAGTTCATCGTGGGTGCCAGATGCCATAAGAATTTGGGGTAAAAAGAAATACATGGCAGAGAACAAAAAAGGTTTGAACATTGTAAATGACATTGAAGGAAAATCAAAACTAGAATTTCTAGAAGATCAAATTCAACACGTCGAAAGAATTTACTTTGCTGGAGGAGAGCCAATGATGATGGAGGACCATTGGTACATTTTAGATTTACTTAAAAAGAACAAACGTTTTGATGTTAGAATAATGTACAACACAAACATGGCCAGATTAGATTGGAAAGGAAAAAATGTTGTAGATTATTGGAAATTATGGGAACCAGGAAAAATAGAAATATGGCCAAGTTTAGATGAGTACGGAGAAAGAGCAGAATTAGTACGTTCAGGGACCATATGGCCTAAAACACTTAAAAATATTGAAACAATAATTAATCTAAACAATGATATTTTTATACAACCTGGTATTACAGTTGGTGCGTTGAATGTATTTAGACTCCCTGAAATCATTGATCAATTTATAAAAATTGGTTTAATACATAACAATTATTCAAATCAAAATTGCAATACGTGGAGAGTAAAACATAATAACTGGTTCTTAAATTTTGTACATTGGCCTGAGGATTTACATATTAGTATTTTAAGTGATGGATTCAAAAAAAGGATCGCAGAGAAATACAAATTTTGGATATTAGATTATAAAGAAAAATATGATTATGATCCTACACCAAAATTAAAAGAAATCCTACATGGATTAGAGACACCTCATAATCCTCAATTTGCAAAATTGTTTTTAATAAAACACGCAAAGTTGGATAAGATTAGGAAAGAAAGTATTTTTAAAACAATACCAGAATTAGAAGATGTAAGAGAAATGTATCCAGGAGTTTATGAAGACACTTATGAAAAGTTTAAATGATAACAAAACTCCTGTTGTAAAAATACAGAGGCGAACTGATGACCTGATGGTTGTCACTTGGATAATTAACAATATTTGCACCAATGCTTGTTCTTATTGCCCAAAAAACTTACACGCAGGAAAAAATCACCATTACGATTGGGAGAATGCAAAACGATTTTGGCAACTACTTTTAAGAAAACACAATAAATTACAAGTTGCCTTGTCGGGCGGAGAACCAACTTTAAGTCCGTTTTTGTTAGACTTTGTTAAAATGATCTATGATACAGGAAATAAAGTTGGAATAACGTCTAACCTTGCAAGGACTCCTAGGTACATGAAAACATTAGCGCCTTTTCTTGCGTATGTGTCAGCAAGTTATCATCCAAGTTTTGAAGATAAAGGTTTTTTAGAAAAAGCACTTGCGGCCGCAGACTTAACACCAGTGAATATTAGAGTTATGATGGACAGCAGATATTGGGACGTTGGAATGAAATTTTTGGAGAGTTGTAAACCATACAAGCACATCACCGTAGAAGCAGTAAAAGTTTATGATTGGATCACAGGTGATAAAACAGGTTGCGACTATACAGAAGAACAGTTAAAATGGTTTGATAATGTTACAACTCAAGATGCAGAATGGATGCCGGTACCGAAGCATACAATAGATAGTAGATCAAATGTTACTTTTACTGACGGAGAAACTATAAATTCAAATGGTGCGGAGCAGGAATTAATTAATGCAGGCAAAACAAATTTTAAAGGATGGAAATGTAGTATGGGATTAGAAAGTCTTTTCATACAATATACTGGAGAAATGTATCTCGCAAACTGTTTTCAAGGAGGAATTATAGGACACATCAATGAGCCAGAGAGTATTAAATGGCCAACACAACAATCTATTTGTATCAAAGACAGATGTATTTGTACCACTGATGTATTATTGACAAAGGAAAAAGTATGATAGACCATTTGTTTATACATGGTTGCAGTCATACCGCCGCTGTAGAATTACCTTCTTGGGAAAATAACGATCAAGGTTTGCCTAGTAAAACGGCTGTACCTAGAGATATTCCACAATACGTATACGAAGACTCATGGGCAAATCAAGTTGGTGTAAAGTTGGATATGAAAAAAATTATAAATTATGCTGTGCCTGGATCAAGTAACGACTATATCTTAGAAGAAACAATAAGATACGTAAGCAAATTAAGTTTATCACAAAGACAAAGATTATTTGTAATAATAGGATGGACCGGTCCAGATAGATTATTTTTAAAATCAGACGAACCTGGAGATCAGCGTTGGGGAGGATATTATATGTTCATTCCAGGATTGATAGGTGCAAAAAAATCGAAAAATATACAACTTATGAAACCAAGACATGAATCCATGTACAGAGAATTGCTTAGAACAGAATGGGGCAGTTGGAGATCTATACAGTATAGATTGTTACTATCACATTTTACATTACAAAGTTTTTTAGATAAAATGGATGTAAAATATTTGTTTGTCAATATGCTAAACGAATTTGAATTAAATGTCATTAAACTGAAGTCAAAAACATTAGCATTGTATAATGCTCTTGACCTTAAAAGAGTATACAAAGGAGGCACAGGAGATGGTTGTTACTATGAGAGATTTAAAAAAGATCCAAATACAGAATGGGCACTAAATCATCATGTTGCGAAATCTGGACAGGACAAGTTTGCTAACGAAGTGTATGATTATATAAGAGTAAATGATTTATTATTACGTAAAGAATAAAGAAAACTATCTCAAAGATGGTTGGAGTGAATTGCCAGAAAATTATTCAGAAATAAATTCTGATGTACAAAATTTTCAGTTTAACAAATATTTTACTCCGGTATATGAAATACCCCAGGACCGTTTCGTTGTTTTGCTAGATTTAAGACACAGATTAGTGGCACAAAATTTAAAATATTACACGATACCAAAAGAAACTCATGACGCAATTAAAAATAACCGTTGTAAGGTTTTATTGTTTGGTTGGATGGAAAATTGGAGTGACAATGAGTTTCAACAAATATTTTCAAAACTTAAAATTAAACATGAATGGCTTGAACAAAAACATTTTGTTTATGTGAGTTGTTCTTTAGAAGATTTTGACAATAAAGAATATACTCATATCTACGCAAACAAAATGGAATGGCAGTGGCACGAATGCAATTATAAAAAAGTAGCAAGGAACTCTAAAGACAAAAGATTTCAACCAACATTAAAATTTATTTGTTTAAATCGAAGGCCTGCATGGCATCGTTTTTTAACAGTATCACATTTATTTGATCACAGGAGATTTGGATTTTTAACGCATCTTAGTAAAGACTCTGTATACAACGATTATCAGTATGGGTATAAAACAGCACAAAGGCATTATGAAGATCATTTTGAAGATTTTAAAAATATGGAGGTTCAGCAGTTGCCAGAGTACGTCGAGCCTAACAAAGCATTGGATTCTGATTATACAGGTCCGAGACATTCAGAAGAATTAGGAGAAGATAGGTATGAAAATCTTGTATTACGCAGAGACAAATATGTTTATGATACAATGCTATATGCCGTAAATTGGATAACAGCACATGATCCGCCAGCAAAAGCAAAGTTACGCAAAATATTATTCCCAGAAGGTGAAAATTCTACACATTCCAATATTGATTTTCCAGAAAAGATTAATAAGTTTTTCCAAAGTTATGGTTATAAATCAAATTATCAAGAACAGGATCACCACCAAATGATTTATTTTTGGAAAAAAGAGTCAACAGGTGAAATTTTTAGAGCAAAAACTAAAGAAGAAGCAATAAGGATACGTGATGCACATTTAAAATTACCAGAAAGGCCAAAACCAAAAGAAGAAGGTATACTTGCCAAACGTTGGAAAAAGTTAATTGAGGAAAAATTACCCTTGCTTATTAAGTCAGATAAGCATAAAATACACAAAGGAGATAATCCAAATAAAGATGTAGATTCAGTAAAATATTTAAAAGCAATGGTACACGTAGTAACAGAAACAACAGCACTTCACAATCAAGATTTGTTTGCAAGTGAAAAAACATTTAAACCTATGTTTTACAAACGTCCTTTTTTAGTTGCTGGACAGAAAGGTTTATATAAAAAATTGCATACGTTAGGATACAAAACTTTTCCTAATATCTTTAATGAAAATTTTGACAATACAACAAATGACTGGAGAAGAGTTTCCGAAGTTTGTAACGAGGCTGTAAAATGGGCAAAGAAAACTGAGGTACAATGCAGTGAATTATTTGAACAAACAAAATCGATTTGTGATTCTAATTTCACAAATTTAATGGAAAGAGGAAAAAATGCAGAAAAAAATTTGCATGACAGCATACTGGAGACTTTTTAATGTGGGGAATTAACGTAGGTTTCATTGGATTAGGCAAACTTGGTATGCCTTGTGCAGAAGCAATGGTGGACAAAGGATTTGGTGTAACAGGATACGACAGCGAGTTTAGATCTAGTTCAAAAGTAGATATTTCAAACGATATTTTAGATTGTGTAAAAGGAAAAGACTTTGTATTTGTAGCAGTACCTACTCCACACGTTAAAGATTATGATGGAAGCAAACCCACATCACATTTGGAACCAAAGGATTTCGATTATGATATTGTAAAAAATATTTTAAAGAGAATTAATAAACACATGACAAAAGAGCAGGCAATAGTTTTAATTTCAACAGTACTGCCTGGAACAATTAGATCAGAACTTGCACCGCTAGTCGAAAATACAAAACTATTGTACAATCCTTATTTGATAGCGATGGGCACAGTCGGGTGGGATATGTTAAATCCTGAGATGATAATGATAGGAACTAAAAAAGGTAATCCAGAAACTGCTGTGTTGGCAAAAAAACTTGAAAGTATGTACTTACAAATGTGTGACAATATGCCACGTGTTGAAATAGGTTCATGGGAAGAAGTTGAAGCAATCAAAATATTTTACAATACCTTTATAAGTGCTAAAATATCTTTAGTGAATATGATTCAAGATGTAGCAGTGAAACTTGGAAATATTAATGTTGATTTAGTAGCCAATGCTTTGGCAAAAAGCACAAATAGAATTACCAGTGGAAAATATATGAAACCCGGAATGGGCGACGGTGGAGCCTGCCACCCTAGAGATAATATTGCGTTAAGATTTTTAGCCAACAAGTTAGATTTGCATTATGATCTTTTTAGTGCTATAATGGACTCAAGAGAAAAACAGGCAAAACATATGGCTACAGAAATATTGAAGTATGGTAATGTAATTTACTTTACAAGTGATTCATATAAACCAGGCACAGATCTTACAGACGGTTCGTATTCATTGTTAGTACAACATTACGTAAAAGAACTTGGTGGTATTGTTAGTCATGGAAATGCAGAAAAAATCGATGTCATTGTTAGGGTGCATGATGAAGATCAATTTTCTACTGACGATAACACTATTGTTTTTGATCCATGGAGAACATATCCAAAAGGAAAAAATGTAGTATATTACGGTGATACAAAAAATGTATGATATAGTTTTTATAGGATATAAAGAAGAGCAGAAAGAACAAAACTGGCAGAATCTCTTAAAAAGATTTCCAACAGCAAAGAGAGTTGACGGTGTAAAAGGATTACATCAAGCACATATAAAGGGTGCGACTATGTGTTGGACTAAAATGTTTTGGATAGTGGATGCCGATGCAATTATATTGGACAACTTTGATTTTTCCTATACTTGTAAGCCATATGATGAAGACATAGTCCATGTTTGGAGATGTAAAAATCCAATTAACGATTTAACTTACGGTTACGGTGGAGTAAAACTGTTTCCTCGAAGATTAACACTACAATTAGATGTGAACAGACCCGACATGACAACCAGCATAAGTCCACGATTTAGATCAATGGCACAGGTATCAAACATCACAGCATTCAATACTGATCCATACAATACGTGGAAGTCGGCATTTAGAGAATGTACAAAACTTGCAAGTAAAGTTATTGACAGGCAAGAAAACAAAGAAACAGACGAGAGATTAGACATATGGTGTACAGTAGACAAAGGTAAGTTTGGAGAATACGCTATTGCCGGTGCAAAAGCAGGCAGAGAATACGGAGTTAAGCACAGAGGAGATACTGCCAAACTACATATGATTAATAATTTTGAATGGTTAAAGGAACAATTTGATGCAACTGTATGAACTATTAGATAAATTTGAAGTTCTGTTTAAAGATGACGAAAGGTTTGCAGATCTACGTAGATTCTTTATTGATAAGGATGAAAATAGTTTCTTCAGAGTATTGGCAACAATGACAGATAGCCAGATTGTTGATACAGTCAGAAAACTACACAATGATAAAAAGTTCAACAAAGACTGCATTAGTAGAGGGCAAGTACAAAGTAAAACATGGTTGGTTGAAGAATTACAAAAATTAAATCCACAACTAGGGACAGTTTTCTTATGTGCAGGTTGGTATGCCACAGTGGCAACTATGTTATTTGAAACAAATTTAAGTATCAAACGTATTCTCAGTTTTGATATAGATAAAAGTTGTATACCAATTGCAGAAATGTTTAATAAACCATGGTATGAAAAACAATGGAAATTTAAAGCATTAGAAAAAGACATATTAGATATTGATTACAATAGTTTAGATTGGAATTTTTGGAGTAACAAAAATAACAGAATGAGTTATACAATCACAGATGTTCCTGACACTATTATAAACACTAGTTGTGAACATATCAAAGATTTTGATAAATGGTATGCAATGATTCCAAAAGGAAAATTAGTAGTGTTACAGTCTAATGATTACTTTGACGTGCCAAAAGAAATAGGACACGTCAATTGTTCTAAAAATTTACTAGAATTTGAAAAACAAACACCTATGTCTAAAAGCCTATATGAAGGTGTGTTAGACTTGGGTTATTACAATAGGTTTATGAGAATTGGAATTAGATAATTTAACATTAAGAGAATTGCAAAAAGAAAGTGCAAGAGCACTTGCAACCTTCGATGCCACAAGTGATAATATACACAAATATAATAAAAAAGCACATCACAATAGCCAAGCATGGTATAAAGCAATACTGGAAGACTATGTTAGTAAGCACGGAGACTTACCTTCTAAAAAAGGTCCAGGTACCACTGTATCATTGTTGCTAGACAAATAAATACACACGAGTAAAAGAATCTTCAATCCGCATGGGTTAGATTATAATAACTTGGAAATTAAATGTACAAATTAGAAGACATACGTCAAATACATCTAGAAATCACGCAGAAATGTCAAGCCGCTTGTACGATGTGCGATCGTAACATAAACGGTGGAGCAATCAATCCTCATTTAGGTTGCAACGGTGTATTAGATGAGTTAACACTAGAAGATATCAAAAGTATATTCAAACCAAAATTTATAAAGCAACTTAAAGCCATGCAACTTTGTGGCAATCACGGTGATCCAATTGTTGCAAGAGACACCTTAGAAGTATTACAATATTTTAGAGAACACAATCCTGATATGTGGTTAAGCATGAACACAAATGCAGGAGCCAAAGACGATTTTTGGTGGTATAATTTAGCACAATGTTTAGGACAAAACGGCAGAGTAATTTTTTCTGTAGACGGTTTAGAGGATACAAATCATTTATATAGACAAAATGTGCAGTGGAAGATAGTGGAAAGATCGTTTCATGCATTTATAGAAGGTGGAGGACGTGCTAGATGGGATTTTCTAGTATTTGATTTTAATGAGCATCAAGTGGAGGAAGCACGTGAAATGGCAAAACGATGGGGAGTAGAAGAATTTATTGTTAAAAAAAGTTCGAGATTTATCACAGGACACACATCTGAGAAAAAAGAAAGTCACCAAGGACAAAACAGAAAAGGTAAAAAAACACAATTACTAAAAGAACCAAGTAGTGATGCATTAAAAAATCCTGCTTTAAAAAAACATAATACTTTAGTAGAAAAATATGGCAGTATGGACAAATTTTATGATGTGGCAGAGATTGCCTGTCGAGTGGCAAAAACAGGTAGCATATATTTGAGTGCAGAAGGAATTATCATGCCTTGTTGTTGGACAGCAGGACGTATGTATAAATGGTGGCATAAAGATCCAAAAGTGGAACAAATATGGCAGTACATAGATAGAGCAGGCGGAAAAGAAAAATTAAAAGCAACAAAGTACGGATTAGAAGGAGTCTTTGCAACAGGTATTATGGATGATATTGCAAAAAGTTGGAACAAACAAGGTTGCAATAATGGAAGAATAAAAGTATGTGCAATGAAATGTACAAAACAATTTGATGTAGTGGGGTCACAGTATGAGTAGTGAAAAACGTAGTAAATTTGAGTTGCCTTCAAATACTTTTTGTGCTTTACCGTGGATGCATTTAAGTAGTCGACCAGACGGAAGTATGAGAACCTGTTGTACATCAAATGCAAGTTCTGTTCAAGATCCAGATTCGAATAAAAAAATAGGTGGCGGACAAGTTGGCGTAGTAAAACGTGAGGACGGAGTACCAGCAAACTTCAACACTACAACATTAGAAGAGGCATGGAATTCTTCTTATATGCGTAATGTAAGAAAAATGATGTTACGTGGAGAAAAACCTGCACCTTGTTTAAAATGTTACAAAGAAGAAGATGCAGGTCATTATAGTAAAAGGAACTGGGAAACTGAATACTGGTTAAATCGTTATTCTATAGATGACATGATAGGTGAAACAAAAGATGATGGATCAGTGCCTGTAAAAATACGTTATATTGATCTACGTTTAGGAAGTAAATGCCAGTTAGCCTGTGTAATGTGTTCGCCTCACGATTCATCGGGTTGGATTAAGGAATGGCAACAAATGCATCCAAAAATTCAAAATGAAAAACTTAAATCCACGTCATCCTGGAACAATAAAGGAAAAGACTTTGGAGCAAGTTACAATTGGCACAAGAACAATCCAAAATTTTGGTCGGATCTTATGGATCAAATACCAAATATGTATCAATTATATTTTGCAGGAGGCGAAGCATTAATCATCGACGAACACTACGAACTATTAGAAGAGTGTATAAAACGTGGTCATGCAAAAAATATTGAATTAAGATACAATTCAAACGCAGTAGAGTGGAGAGATGATTTATTCGACTTATGGGACGAATTTAAAAGAGTTAGATTCCACTATTCTATTGATGCACTGGGTGAACAAAATGATTATATTAGATATCCTTCGTTATGGAAAAGACAGGAAGAAGTATTTCATATATTAGACGAAACACATCCACGTCATGAAATTACAACTGCAACAACTATTATGGCATTGAACGTTGCTTACCTACCTGAACTTACACAATGGAAAGTAGATCAGAGATTTAAAAAAATTAACAAATGGCCTTTAGGTGCTGGAGGTATTAATATGCACTTTGCATACTGGCCACCGCAACTAAATGTTAAAGTTTTGCCTCAGGATGTAAAAGAACAAATAAAAAACAAATATGAAAAAGAATTTTATCCATGGATTGATGAAAATTGGCAACATTTTACAGGCGTAAAAGAAGCAGGTATTACAAAAGAAGAATTTATGGGTGCAGTATACGGTAAAAAGAGATTTAAAGGTGTGATTAATTTTATGATGTCTGAAGACTGGTACGAAAGGTTCCCACAGACTCAAGAGTGGATAAAACTTTTAAACAAACAACGTAATTGGGATGACAGATTCCTGAAAGTATTCCCAATTTTTGAGGGATTGATATAATGGCAAGAATGGATACATTTTGCACAATGCCTTGGAACCATCAGTTCATAGGTCCTGACGGAAATATTAAACCGTGTTGTAGGTTTGTAATGCCTAAAGGTGTTAGAAATAATATAAAAGGTGACAAATCATTGCAAGAAGTATTTTTAGGTGAACATCAAAGTAACCTGCGGAACGATCTAGCAAATGGTATACGAAATCCTGGATGCGTTAAATGTTGGCAGGAAGAAGATGGTGGCAAAAAATTAAGTTTAAGACAAAACTATAATAGAACCATAGGTGATATAGGATACCTGCATGAAGATTTAGAAAAGGATTATCCAAAAATTACATGGCTAGAATTAAGTTTTAGTAATCGTTGTAATTTAAGTTGTAGAATGTGTGGTCCTTATTATAGTACTAATTGGTTTAAGGATTGGAAAGAAGTAAAAAGATATGTTATTGGATCAAAGTATCCATCGCACAGTATTACTGACAAGCAAATAGATGAGGTTGTGTCAACAAGCAATAAAGATAATGTAATAGATATTAAAAAATTAGATTTTGCATTACCTCATCTTAGACATTTAAAAATGACTGGTGGAGAACCATTCTTAGTGCCTGAATATAGGCAAATATTAGAGAAGTTAGTTGACATGGGAAGAGCAAAAGATGTGTATTTGAACTATTCTACAAACTGTACTGTGATGCCATCTAACAAGTTAATTAATCTTTGGAGTAAATTCAAGAAAGTAGAGTTTGCAACTAGTATAGACGGTGTAGGACCTGTGATCGAGTATCAAAGACATCCAACAAAATGGGAACAAGTAGAAAAAGTTGTAAAAACTTTAATGATGTTAAGCAACGAAATGAATGTAATTGTAGGAACACGTCCGACTATAACTTTAATGAACGTATTAGACGTACCAAATATTACACAATGGTGGGCAGAGATGATGAACAAGTATTATGTTGACAAATTTGACAATACTGCATGGATAAATCATACACACTGTTTACACCCTCAGTATATTGGTTGTACAGCACTTCCGAAATGGGCGAAAGATATTGTAGCAGATAGATTAGTTAATGCTCCAACAATGAGACAACAACAAAATTGGGATTATCTTGTAAAATATACCTTTAGTGAAGACTTATGGGATGAGCAAAAAGTTGCCTTTAAAGATTATACCAGTAAATTAGACACAAAACGAGGAGAAGACTTCAGGACGGTTGTTCCAGAATTTGCGAGGTTACTAGATGAATAAGAAAATATTAATTGCAGGAAATCAAGATTATGGATTAAGTGGTGCATTGTATAAAAAATGGCCTGACGCAACATTTGTGAGCAGAACAACAGGTTTAAAAATAGACTTATGCCAATTGAAAAATCAAAGATACATTGGAGAATTAAGTTTGGAATATGATGTCTTTATAAGTGTTAGTTCTTTATGGAAGTTTCATCAAACATCATTGGTACAAGAGGTTGCAAAACGTTGGAAAGAAAATGAACACAAAGGATATATTATAGCAGTGGGTTCAAGTGCAGACACACCAGTGAAAGCAAGTACATGGTTATATCCAGGAGAAAAAAAAGCATTAAGATCTTATTGCAGAGGGTTGAGTCAGATGGTTGCAGGAGAAAATTATTCAGGATTCAAGGTCACATATCTATCTCCAGGTTGGATGCATACTCCGGTAGAAGATAAGAAACACCCTGAAATGCCAAAATTACAATTAGATTATGTTGCAGACACAGTAAAATGGTTAATAGATCAACCAATAGATGTAAACATCAGTGAATTGTGTCTGGACGGAATAAGGTTAAAAAATGAAAAGTGAACCTAAATTTGATAAAGATAAAGTTTGGGCGCCTAAGTGTCTAAGAGGCAGGCCTTATTATCTCACTCATGACAAGTTTGTGAGACCTTGTTGCTACTTTACTGACCATGGATGGGAACCAAATGCTCCTGCGTGGGAAGGTGGTAGAGGAGAAAATGAGTGGCCAATACATCATGTTAAATGGTTACGTGATCCTGCAACAAATTTAGATAATCATGATTCAATAGGTAGTGTGTTTGAAACAGATATCTATAAGAAATTTTTTGCCGCTCTAGAAAAACCTGTGCTAACACAAGAAGATATAGATAAATTGCCAAAAAGATGTGTCAAGAAATGTTATACAACAGACCCGACAACAGTAACAGCAAGTAAAGAAGAAGAAGGATTTGGATATTCTAAAAAAACTGCCGCTCTAAAAACTGTAAGTCCGTATGTGCATGGAAAGTTTGCAGGTTCTCGGAAAATACAAATAGACATGACTCACAGATGTAGATTAGGATGTCCTAAATGTTCAAGATTTATATCACATGGACCAAATGCAGGACAAAGAAGAGAAGTTCTAAAAGACGAATTAACTGTCAAAGACTTCAAAAAAATTGTTGGAGATGGATTGAGGTTTAGAAATTATAATTTATGTGGATCAGTAGGCGATGCAATATATAATCCTCATTTCTTAGATATAGTAAAATACGTCAAAGAGAATTCAAAAGCATCAGAAGGACAAGAAATATGGGTACACACCAACGGTTCAGGCAAATCAGAGGAATGGTGGAGGGAGTTATACAGTTATTTGAATCCTGAAAGGGATCGCGTGATATTCGGAGTAGACGGTTTAAAAGATACAGCACATCTTTATAGAAAATATCATAGATTTGACGACTCTATTAAAGCAATGAAAATAGGAGCCGAGTATGGAATGAGGTTAAACGAATGGCAATTTATTGTTTTTAAATTTAATCAACATCAAGTATACGAGGCAAGAGCAATGGCCAAAGACATAGGTATAAGATTCTACATCATTAAAAGTGAAAGATGGGATATAAACGAAAAGGGCGAACTTAATGATCCAATGATGCCATCGAAAGAATGGTTGCCAAAGGATTTTGTTAGACAATGGAAATTATAATGAGAGATTTATTACAATATACAAGGCCACAAAGTATGTACGATTCGGAAGTGCATGATTACATTAGAGAAATATTAACTTCTGGTGAAAACTTTGCTTCTGAACCTGACAAACTTATAGAAGATTTTAAAAATAAGTTTCATAATTGGTTGATATCAAGTAAACTTAACAGAATTGAGGGTTTTGAGAAGTTCAAAGATCGAGACGTAATTTTAGGTGTTACACAGTTTTTAGATGACCTATGGCAAACAAGGAAATGTGTTGTTTTAGAAAATGAGTATAGATATCATTGGAGATTGTATGGAGATAAACTCACTGTCAAAAAACCTGAGGAACTTGCAGAGGGTGATAATTTGATTCTTAGTATGCCTTTCCCATATTACGGAGACGTTCATCCGGATATGAAAAAAATAATAGACATAAGCAATGAAAGAAACGTTAATGTTCATTTAGATGCTTGTTGGTATGGTGCTTGTAGAGATATTAAATTTTCTATTAGCGAGCCAAGTATAAAAAGCATTGCCTTTAGTCTAAGTAAATCTTTAGGTCTAGGAGCAAACAGAATTGGAGTACGTTACTGTCGTCAAAGATGGACAGGTCCAGTTTCAATTATCAATGATTTTGCAATGAACAGTCAAATTTTAGTATGGATGGGTACAAAATTTATAGACAGATTTGGAGCAGATTTTTGGCAGAACAAATACGGCGAAGCATACAAAAAAATATGTGAGGATTATAATTTAACACCAACAAAAGCGATACATCTTGCTTGGGATGGCAACCATCCTGTAGGAGTTAGACCGCTATTAAGGAAGTTAGTAAAATGAAAAAAGATAACGGCGTAGCCTGTGCATTAGCATGGACATCTTTGGGTATGAATACCTGGGGGACAATACGACCGTGCGGAAGAAGTTCGCCTAATAGATTGAATCCTAATCTAAATCATATGACTACTGACGAAGCATGGAACAGCACATTCTATAAAAAATTAAGATTAGATATGATAAACGGAATAAAAAATCCTAACTGTCAAAAATGTTATGTGCAAGAGGATTTGAAAGCAACTAAAAGTAAAAGGCAAGACACAAACGAACACGTAAAATTTGATTTAGATTATTGGAAAAACAAAACAAACGAAGACGGAAGTGTAGATTTTGCTCCTATACATATTGACGTAAGGGTTGGAAATATTTGTAATTTAAAATGTGTTCATTGTTGGACAGGAAATAGTTCAAAATGGTTTGAAGATAAAGCCATGCTAAACAAATACGAGAACACGGGTAGTAAACGACCACAGAAAGATTTTATAGATAAGGACGGAGACATTTGGACTTACATTAGAAACCATGCAGATGATATCACAAAATTATCTTTCTTGGGTGGAGAGCCATTGGCAAGTAAAGAACACAATCAATTATTAAAATGGTTATACGAAAATAATAAAACACATATTGAGTTATATTACGTAACAAACGGCACACTGCTTGATAAACAAAAAGTAGATTGGTTAAAATCATTCAGAAGATGTACACTAGGGATCAGTTTAGATGCAACACACAAAGTTGCTGAACTTTTAAGATATCCTACAAAATGGGCAACAGTTGAAAAACATTTAGATTACCTCAACGACCAAGTAACATTTGATCCACGTATTGATTATTGGAAAGACAAAAAGTTAACTGAAAACAAAGCATACTCAGTAGGATTTGAAACGTACTTCAATTGGACTGCATATAACACAAACATTTGGCATTTACCAGAAACTTACAAGTATTGCACAGAAAGATGGAAGAACATAGATTTTAGATTAGCAGATTGGGTACAAACACCTAGGCATATGGCTTTGGAGAATCTGCCTTGGGATTTTAAAGCAAAAGTAATTGAAAAATTTAAAAATTGTAATATTCCTAATCAGCAGTTTTATTTGAATGTAATGATAGAAAAAGATTATTGGGAAGAACTAGGTGATACACTTTACGAATATTTAGAAGACTTAGATCTTGCAAGAAAAACAAATTGGAGAAAAGCAATTCCGGAAATAGCAGAGATATGGCAAAAATAGAAAACAAATTTAGAACAAACATTAACAAAAACGTAGGAGCACCCGATAGTTTTTGTCCGTTGCCTTGGACTCATGTAAGCATCAAAGGAAATGGTGCGTACAGAGTTTGTTGTCACAGTGCGGCCAGCGAAAGTAGAGGAACTGTACAAGACAAACAAGGTAACAACGCACACATCGGATCAGCACAATGGGAGGATGTTGTAAACAGCAAAATGATGAGAAAAGTACGTGCAGAAATGTTACAAGGAAAATGGCCTGAGCCATGCATTAGATGTGAACGTGAATTCAAAAGCGGAATGAAATCCAGAAACATCTATGAGAGAAACATATTAGCAGACATTACTGAACCAGAGTCTTATCCAAGTTATCAAAAAGCAAAAGAACTAACAAACAAAGATGGGTCAATAAGCAATAAAGATTTTCCTGTAACTTTCTTTGATATACGTTTTGGAAACTTATGTAATCTAAAATGTGTTATGTGTTCGCCTACTGACAGTAATCAGTGGTATGATGACTATAATAAAATTTGGGGGTACAACAACTTTTGGGATAGTGGTGAAAAAATAGATCTTGTTAAAAATAAAAAAAATAAATTGGAACCTGCAAAAAATATATTTGAATGGAGCGATGATCCGAATTTATGGAAACAAATATATGCTCATATCAACCAATTTAGAAGAATATACATTGTTGGCGGAGAACCTTTAATGATTAATGCACACTATGATTTCTTACAAAAGTGTATAGATGTTGGTGTAGCAGATAAACTGGTTCTTGAATATAATAGTAATATTACTAACATACCTCAAAGGGCATGGAAAATTTGGAAACATTTTAAACTTGTAATCATGGGAGTGAGTATAGACGGAATTGGAGAAGTGAATAATTTAATCAGATATCCAAGCAAGTGGTGGAAGATTGAAGAAAACTTTAAAAAGTTTACTCAGGCAGAAGGCAGATTTGATTTGCATATCACAAGCACTATACAAATATTAAACATATGGCAATTGCCAGAATTCATTGAGTACTTGTTGACAAACAATTATAGTAGAGTGGGACCATGGGAAGAAACACCTATTATGACACCACACCCTGTACACAGACCTGCATATCTGAATATTAATATTCTAGAAGATGAATTTAAACAAAAGATTATTAAAAGATTTAGAGAGTATAAAGAGAAATGGAATAGTATTGATTGGCAAAAAGATTACGGGTCAAGTAACAATGCAACTTGGGAACAAAAAATAAATCATGCAAATAAGATATTAGACAGATTTGAAACATTTATGTATTCAACAAAATACGAAGAACAAGAACTAACCAAATGGAGAAGTAATTCTCTTCATTATCTAGATAAACTTGACGATATTAGAAAAACTGATTGGAAAAAAACTTGCCCTGAATTGTATGAGAGTATGAAAAAATGGTATGATTTACCGAAAGGATTATATTAATGAAGCACAGAAGACCTAAAGATTTTGGAGACAAATGTGCATTGTGGTTCACGATGAGGCTTAGATGGTTGGCAGATACTTTCTTTGCTAAACGTTACGGACATAGAGCAGTGGTATTAGAAACTGTCGCAGGTGTACCAGGAATGGTTGCAGGAATGTGGAATCACTTACGTAGTCTAAGAAAAATGAAGCCTGATGACAGAGGCTGGATTAAAACTTTACTGGCAGAAGCAGAAAATGAACGTATGCATCTAATGATATTCATAGAAATAGCAAAACCTAACTGGTTCGAACGTTGGATGATTATAACTGCACAATTTTTATTCTGGCATTTTTATATGTTTCTATACGTTTTCTTTCCAAGAGTTGCACACAGAATGGTAGGATATTTTGAGGAACAAGCAGTAATAAGTTATACATCATATTTGAAAGCAATAGATTTGAACAAAATTAAAAACATAGACGCACCTCAGATTGCAAAAGACTATTATGGATTACATAATGACGCAAAATTAAGAGATGTTGTGATTGCTGTTAGAGAAGATGAGCGAGGCCATGCCCAAGAAAATCATAGAATGGCTGATGTAATAAAGGAAAGCAAATAATGAAAGACTACAAGAAAAATCCAAAGTTTTGTATGTTGCCGTTTATGACGCTCAACACAAGACCTAATGGGCAAGTTAAACCTTGTAGTCAAGTTATGGGTATGACGCCGATCAAAAAAGGCACAACCGTTGAGACCCTTATGGAAAAAGACGGACAATTTCTAAACCTTACAAAACATAATATTAAAGATATATGGAACAGTGATTTCATGCGTGATTTTAGAAAGAAAAAAATAAATGGCGAATATATAAAATTCTGTGAAACTTGTTACCAAGAAGACGCCATGGGTGCTCGTAGCAAAAGAAGATCTTTTATTGACATGAATTATGAAGACAACAAACACCTAGTCGAGGAAGCAGACAAAAATGATGGATATATGAAAACTTTACCTACATGGTGGGAGTTAAGATTCAGTAGCATATGTAATCAGGCTTGTAGAATGTGTATTCCTCAGACAAGTAGCAAAATTTTACAGGAATTTTCTCAATACAAAGATGACTTGCCTAAAGATTATAAGGTTTTCACAGAAGTGGCACAAAAAGCAAAAGATAAATTTGGATACCTAGGGGATAATCCTTATTTTAAAAATCAATTATTTGAAGCACTGCCGGATATAAAGTATATCGAAATACATGGCGGTGAGCCAACGGTAGATAAAGAATTGTGGAAAGTATTAGAAAAAGTAGTAGCATCGGGCCATAACAAACATATACACATTCACGTTCATACTAATATTCATAGTTTGAAACCAAGACATATTGAATTATGGAATCAATTTAAGAGTGGTTGGATCGGCATTTCTATAGATGCTTATAAAGAGGAAAATGAATATATCAGACATAATAGTAGATGGGAAAACATTGAACAAAATCTATTGCTTACAAAAGGTTTAGGACCGCACTGGAGACAATGGGTGACAAGTTCTGTAATGGCATATAATTCATGCACAATGCACAGGTTAATCAAATGGTTTAACGAATACACTAAAGAGAATGAATTGCCTAATTTGAGATGGAGAATGGATCCAGTTACAAATCCTAATCTAATGAGAATTGAACACGTGCCAATGCATTTACGAGAAAAAGCAATTGAAGAATTAGAACCATTAGTTGGATCATTACAAGATGCACATTATTGTCCTGTGGATTCAGAAGACATGGTTAAAATACTTCAACAAACATTAAGAAGTACAGAAAAACCAACAGAAGGATCTAAGGAAGAATTATTGGAATATACAAAAGTATTAGATGTCAAACGAAAACAAAATGTTCTAGAAGTTTTCCCTCATCTTAAGGAGGTGTTTGATGTCTAACCGTTGGCAAGATTTAGAAAAAGTTAAAAAGTTTGAAATAGAACTATCAAGTCATTGCAACGCAAGATGTCCGTTGTGTATTAGACAAATGCTAGGTACAGATCAAGAAAGACCAGGATTCAAAAAAGGACATCTTACATTACAACAGATGAAAACTTTTGTCAGCCAAGTGCCAAATCCTAGAGACGTTGTTTTGTATATGGCCGGAGTTGGTGGAGACCCAATGATGAATCCGGAAGCAGTTGAAATATTTAGATTATGTGCTGAAACAGGATTCAAAAGTGTTACAATTGACACAAATGGTTCTTTAAGATCAAAAGCAGTATGGAAAGAATTAGGGCAAATAAGCAAAATGTCAGGGCCTGACAAGGATAGAAGGAAAATGCAGGTTACTTTCAGTGTTGATGGATTAGCAGACACAAATCATTTGTACAGGATTAGAACAGACTTCAATAAAATAATGGAAAACGCACAAACTTATATCAATGCTGGCGGTATAGCAGAATGGAAGTACATAATATTTAAACACAACGAACATCAAGTAAAAGAAGCAGAGGCAATGGCCAAAGATATGGGGTTCATGACTTTTATATCAGAACCTTCTGTAAGACATTATGATCCTAAAGATAGTTCTTATGCAAGGAATGAAGGAATGGGAGAACTAGTACCAGATGCTCCGTCAGTGACACCAAAAGAAAGAATAAGATACAATGCAACTACTGTAATGGCAAAAGAAATTGCCTGCAAGGTAATGAAAAAGAATATGATGTATATCACACACGAATTCAAAGTACTGCCTTGTTGTTATTTCCATTCGTGGCAAGTAATTGATGAGTATCTAATCAGAACAAAAGTTGGTCATAGTTCTGACTCTATGCCTTTCTTTGCAGGTTTTCAAAACGATTTAAATTATAGATCTTTACGTGAAGTGATGGAAGATCCGTGGTGGGATATGTTAATGACAAAATGGAATACTTGTGATCCAGTAGTATGTGCCAATAATTGTAACCAAAACAAGTATTGGGATAAAACGAAAAAATTTGATAGATTATGGAGCGAGGGGGAAGTAAACGTACCGGAGTACAGAAAAGAAAATGTCTAAATTAGTAGCAACAAAATATAAGCATAACAAACTTAAGACTATGATGATAGATTGGTACATCGGTAAGAGATGTAACTTTGCTTGTTCTTATTGTGCAGATTTTATTCATGACAATTATTCCAAACACGTTCCTTTTGAAAAGATGAAAATTTTTGTGGATAAGATTGTTACAAGATACGGCACAAACATTCATTGGAGTTTAACAGGAGGAGAACCTACTCTAAATCCAGACTTTATGAAATTATTAGAATATCTACAGGATAAAAAGTATCAAATATCTGTTTGTACGAATGGTAGTAGGACAATAGAGTATATGTATAAAATGTATGAATTAGTAGATAACATTACATACAGTTTACACTTTGAACATATAACACCTAAATTAAATGACTTCACACAAAAAGCATTACAGTTAGAAACTTTTAGAAGAGAGTGGAACAACAACATACCTAAAGATAAAGAAGGCTGGGATATAGGACAGATACAACCTAAACAATTTATTGCACGTTTTATGGTACTGCCAGGATTTAACAAAGAGATTGCAGACATGACAGCACATTTCAAAGATTTTGGAATACAAAAAATTGAACACAGAGTAATACGTCCTCAAAAATCTATGTTTGTTGCTGAAAGTAAAGTCAAGACAGATAAGGGAAACTACAAGTGGAAAACTAAACCAAGTGTCAAGGATGTTGACCAAGAAACAAAAGTTGCACCAGATTGGTCTAATGCAAGTGACATAACAGAAATATACAAGAGAGAAGAACGTTGGTATAGCGAAGACGATAGAGATGTATTACAAAAAATGTACGAGGGTGTTGCCGCCGAAAGGAAATGGTTATTAGGATTTGTAGAAGAAGACACAGGTAAGATTAAAGAGGAATCTTATCACTACAATAGTCTAAACTACGAATACAAAACTAATTTTAAAGGATGGACTTGCTATGCTGGTGTTACTCTTTTAAAAGTTGCACCAAACGGAGATATTTTTATTGGAAATTGTTTCCAAGGAGGTCCATTAGCAAACATTTATACCATGGATGACTCTGTACAATTACCTACAAAACCTGTAATATGTGAGAAGTTTAGATGTACAGACCCAATGGACTTAAGACAAACAAAATATTTGAATGAAAGTTATAAAGGATTAGTATTGTAATGGATTTAAAATGGAGTAATTACGATTTCACAAAAATTCCTTACAGTGATCTTGTATCTGTTGGACAACGTACATTACTGTATAGAGATTTATTCACAGTAAGTTGGTTGCTAGGTAGATTTTGTAATTACAGATGCAGTTATTGTTGGCCGTATGCAAGATCAGATAAAAAAGATCACAGACCAACGGAACTATGTTTGGCAACAATAGACGAAATTAAAAAACAAGCAAGAGAAAATGGATTTAACAGTTTTCACTTTAGTTTATCAGGAGGCGAACCTACGTTTCATCCTGGATATCTTGATATTTTAAAATATCTCGCAGATGATGTGCCTAACACAAATTACACATCTATACACATGACAAGTAATTGTTCGAGACCTATTAAGTGGTTTGAGACGTATGTTGATTATGCAAAACCTTTTCACAGAGCATCTATCACAGCAAGTTTACACACAGAACACGTCAACACATCAAAAAAAATGCAGGACCTTGCAGATAAACTTGTTCTTTGTCAAGAGCATGATGTACAGGTCACTATCAACATGGTAATGGTTCCAGAAAAATTTAATGAATATTATGACAATGCGTTGTTTTTTCACCAACAAGGAATCAATGTTACACTTAAACCACAATCTGATCCTACTGCAAGTAAAGTGGTAGATGGGTATTCTAAAGAAATGTTAGACAAATTGTATAATGGAATGCCACAAAGGGCATACACAGAGTCCAAACGTAAATATGTTGAAAGACCTAAGCCAAGATTTGCCATGCCACACGACACAGAAGAACGTAATGATGTTTCAGTACCAGCACATTTTCAAGTAGAGTTTAAAGATTCTCATGGTAAAAAATGGTACATGGACCAAGCAGAAAGATTCAATGCTTTTAACTTTAACAAATTCAAAGGATGGTTATGCAATTCTGGTTATCAAGGAATTATAATACGTGAACCCGACGGTAGTATAAAAAGAAGTTACAGTTGCCGAGATGTGCCTTTAGGTAATATTGAAACCGGATTCAAATTGTTTAATCAACCAATGCCTTGTATGACAGACTCTTGTGTATCAAGTGCTGATAGTAAAATACCAAAAAGAAAGGTATTGTAATCGTTTAAA
>Ga0163111_10000216_pt1 | contig 34348 bp, 33 predicted proteins | sample CRUFie1St18metaG_FD_109645 | JGI IMG/M metagenome (GOLD analysis project Ga0163111, IMG submission 109645) | Marine microbial communities from the Costa Rica Dome - CRUD Field 142mm St18 metaG | ecosystem: Environmental > Aquatic > Marine > Oceanic > Photic zone | place: Costa Rica: the Eastern...
CCTCTTGCTGTTCCTGTTCCCGCCGCGTTTGTTTTGTCTTGTTTAGACGCAACAAATATCATAGGCGTAGTACCCGGTTCAGCTGGTGTGTAAAAACTTTCGTCGATTACACTAACCTGTACTCCTGGTGATATTAATGCCATTTTAAGTTCTCCTGTAATATAACAACTGTTAAAAGTATTTATACGAAATTTGAAAAATCTCCCTGGAAAACACCTTATAAAAGGGGGCAAAAAGGTATGCTAAATACCATATGCGTCCTTTATGTAATTATTGTAAGAAAAGGCCTTCCGCTGTCAATTATAAAAAAGGTGGAAAAACTTATTATCGTAAACAATGTGAAACATGTTTACACAATGGTAAAGCACATGGCATTCCTACTTGGTACAAAGCAGGTTATCGTGTTAAAAACGAATGCGACAAGTGTGGGTTCAAAGGTACAAAGGAACAGTTTAATGTCTATCATATAGACGGACATTTAAACAATGTCCATATTTCAAATCTAAAAACTATATGTGCTAATTGCCAGAGGATTTTACAGAAGCTAGGCGTAAAGTGGAAGCAAGGCGACCTTGTACCTGACTTTTAAGTTCTTCTTTGGTACCTTCATTGTATATGTTATGATCAAATGAAACCTTTGCCCAGCGCCATTCGCTTGGATGCACGTCTTTAGGCTCAATGTCAAGATCAACATACTGTCTAAACCATAAAGGATCAGGACCACGTTTTACACACCAAACTTTACCACCCATTCCTTTTAAAATATCAGCTTCATTTGTAAATCTAACATCTGGTATTACAAAGTTTGTGTCTGGATTGTCTATTATCTTCTTTTTTACAAAGCTGACCCATACACCATCAAAAAACCCATTACGCATACAGTCAGTACCAAATTCTTGCAATACTAGCCTAGGAGTTATTTTACGTCCTGTTTCTTTACTCCAGAAAGTATCTTCCTGTTCTCTCCAAAATCTACTTTCCGAAGTTTCACCTTCTAGCATATCTCTATCCCAATCAAACAGAACAGAAACTGCATCTTTCAATTTATCTGCAAAGCTAATTTTTTGGAAACCATGTTCGTCGACCAGAACGTCTGCCACAGTACCTTTACCACTACCGATTAGTCCACAAATACCAATAATCATAATGAATCCTTATATGCTAGTAATTATTATATAAGGTTTTTAGAAGTTTGTCAAGTGGATTTTAGCCAATTGTGAAGCCATATCCTTGGCCGCCTGAAACTTGTGTCTGCACATCTGCTTCTAGTTTATCAATTTCAGCTTGTGCTTCGGCTTTTAGAGCATCACCATTTAAACTTGATCCGCCCTGTGGTCCAGCAATGGTAGCAAATTTGCTTCTTGCTTCGCCTAACATGTACTTACACTTTGCGAGTGTATAATCTTTTATCCATTGTTTTGCAAGATAATCTTTTAGTAATTCACTGTCTGGTCTATAATTATAACACATCAACAATAAATCTTCTTCTGCTCTAATTCTTTGTAAAACAGTTAGTTTCTTTGTTGTTGTATTCCATTTAAATTCAATAAAACTACCAAACATTCTACCTACTAGTTCTTGATAACTTGCAAACATATTGTAAGTTGCTAATCCGCCCATATTAGAACTAGCTAATAGATATGTGTTTGTGTAAGCTAAATTAAATGGCTCAAAAAGTGTTCCGCCATCGCCGCCACCAGTTCTTGAACCTATACTTCGTCTGAATATTTTTCTTACTTCTACGATTTCGTTTGGCAAGGTATAATCGTTTTGATCAATAACTGTTGGTAATGTGACGTATGATTCTTCCACAGAATTATCTGAACGCTGTCTAAACTTATTCAATGCTGTATCCAATGCAGTTTCATAGTGCATAGGATCAAGTTCGACATCAATCATGCCTCCACCTAGCATAGCTTCTACATATTTGAATACTTCTTGTTTTTGTGTGTTTAGATTATTTGCCATAAAGTTTCTCTCTTTGTTATACTATTTATGCTCGGATAAATACTTACGTTATGCCAAGACTCAGTTTATATAGACCCGAAAAGGGAAAAGATTACGAATTCCTAGACAAAACCATTACAGAAATGTTCACTGTAGGTGGCACAGATGTATATGTACACAAGTTTTTAGGACCAAAGAATCCTGCTACTGGAACAGCTACAGCAGGTACACCAGAATATGATGCTGTTAGCGAAACCAACATACAAGACCTTGTTTTTCTAGAAAATAGGGACAGAAAATATGCACCTGATGTATATACAATGCGTGGCATTTATAATGTTGCAGATATTGATTTTGATCTTAGTCAATTTGGCTTATTTCTTTCACAAGATATACTGTTTTTAACAGTTCCAATCAATACAGTTGTTAAAACTTTAGGTAGAAGGATTATTCCTGGTGACGTAATTGAATTACCGCATTTGAAAGATGATCATGCGTATAATAATTTTGATTTTGCATTAAAAAGATTCTATGTTGTTGAAGACGTAAACAGAGCAAGTGAAGGATTTTCACAAACTTGGTATCCCCATTTATATAGATTAAAACTAAAACAAATTTACGATACACAAGAATATAAGGACATTTTAGATCAAAAAGCAACTGAAGGTTCTGACACAACATTGCGTGATCTAATGTCAACTTATAATAAAGAAATAGAAATAAATGATGCAGTTGTAAAACAAGCTGAAGCAGATGCTGGAAAATCAGGATACGAAACTAGTCATTTATATACATTGCAAGTTGATGAAAAAGGAAAAACTGAGCTTGTCACCACAGACACAAATGAACTTGATGCAAGCACACAAAATGAACTTGCAGATAGAGTAAATCAAACACCAGAAAGAGAAGGTTATGACGGTTACTTAATAGGTGATGGTATCGCTCCTAATGGAGAAGCATTTGGTAGTGGTATTGGATTTCCTAGTTCAAGCATAAAGGGAGATTATTTTCTTAGAACAGATATGTTTCCTAATAGATTATTCCGTTATGATGGTAAGAGATGGGTAAAAATGGAAGATAATGTAAGAGTAAATCTAAGTAACACTGATACAAAACAAACACAAAAAGGCGGATTTGTAAATAATACAAATACAAGTCAAATTGGTGGTGAAACAGTTCAAGAAAGACAAAGTCTATCGCAAGCACTAAAACCTAAGGCAGATAATTAATGCAACATTTTTATGATGGACAAATAAGAAGATATATTACACAGCTTATAAGACTGTTTAGTAACTTCAAGTATAAAGACGGAGAAGGAAAAGAAGTAAAGATTCCCGTGATTTATGGTGACATGACTAGACAAGTTGCAAGCATAATCAGAGATAACAGTGAAAATAAATTACCATCTGCTCCTAGAATGGCAGTGTATATTACACAATTAGAGCAAGACAGAACTAGAACAGCAGACGCAAGTTATACAAGCAAGGTTCATATTAGAGAAAGAGCATACGACGATGTTGGTCAAGAATATTTAAATACACAAGGCAAAAATTACACAGTAGAACGTATCATGCCTACACCATATACGCTTACTGTTAATTTAGATATTTGGTCAACAAACACAGATATGAAGTTGCAAATTATGGAACAACTTCTAATGTTGTTTAATCCAAGTTTGGAAATACAAACTACTGACAATTATGTTGATTGGACCAGTTTAACTAGTGTTGAACTTACAAGTATTAATTTTTCTACTAGAAGTATTCCTGCAGGAACAGATAGTGAGATAGACATTGCACAGCTAGGATTTGTAACACCAATTTATATAAACTTACCAGCTAAGGTGAAAAAATTAGGTGTTATTACAAATGTTGTAATGAGTGTGTTTGATGAATCTAAAGGCACTATTGATTTACAGACTAGCATGCCTGAACTGACTGCGTATAGTGATAGTGAACCTAATCAACCTAAAACAGATTTACAAAATGGCAGAATTGAAAAGAGTGGTATCAATATACAAGCTGGTAATTATCAAAACTATGATGTGCTAGTAATGGGTAATGTAGCACAAATTATAGACAAAGGCAAGGCTGGTACAGTAGATTGGTTTACAGTAATCGAACCACATCCTGGACAATATAGAGCAGGCTTATCCCAACTTATGTTGCGTAGAAAACTTATAGAAGGTGAATCAGGAAGCATTAGTATCAACGGAACAATTACTGTAAACGAATTAGACAGAACACAATTATTAATTACATGGGATCAAGATACAATTCCAACCAATACAAATTTAACTTCACCTTCAGGAAGAAATAATCAAGGATCGGTAGACTTTATAATAGATCCTGGTAAGTTTAATCCTTCTACAGCAAAAACAAATGGTTTGAGATTGTTGCTTTTAGGCGATATCAACACCAGTAGCAATGTAGGTAAAGCAGGATATGATGGACCAGATGCATGGAAAAATGCTGACAACTCAGACTTTGTAGCTGGCGAGAATGACATCGTTGAATGGGACGGATCACAATGGCACGTAGTTTTTGATGCCAGCACAGACGACGGTAGCACAACCAAGTATATAACCAATTTAAATACAGGTGTGCAATACAGATGGACAGGTACAGAATGGATACTCAGCTGGGAAGGTGAGTATCAAAAAGGTACGTGGCGCCTAGCACTTTAAGATAATTATTACTATGAGCCAGGAAATAATATGTAGTGGTGCTCTCTTCTATTCCCTACAAAGCAAGAGATTTTTACTGCTACACAGAACACAAAGTAAACAAAAAAATGTTTGGGGACTAGTTGGAGGAACTAACGGTAAAAATGAGTCTCCTTGGCCTGCACTACAACGTGAAATTCAAGAAGAAATAGGATCTTTGCCAGACATAAAAAAGACAATCCCCTTAGAAACTTTTGTCAGCACTGACAGCAAGTTTCAATTTCATACATATTTGTGCGTAATAAAAGAAGAATTCATTCCAGAATTAAATGATGAACATGACGGTTATGCTTGGGTAAGTTTTGGCAAATGGCCAAAACCTTTACATCTTGGTTTAAGAAATACATTACAAAACAAAACAAACCAAACAAAACTTAAAACGGTTTTTGATTTAATAACACTATTGGAGAAGTAAATGAAGAAGTTAAAAAACATTACCATAGTGGGCGGTGGATCAGCGGCCTGGCTTGCGGCTACATATCTGCAAAATAATTATTGGGACTTACCAGTCACAGTAATAGATAAAGAAGTAGGTAACCCTATTGGTGTTGGAGAAGCAACTGTATTAACATTTCCTCATTTCCTTAGACAATGTGGTATAAACTTACCTGAATGGTTCAAAAATATTGATGCTACTTATAAAGCAGGTATTGAATTTCCGCATTGGAAAAATCCTAAAAATAATGTGTGGCATCCTTTCTACCTAAATAGAAGTTATCATGTAGATGCATGTACACAGTATGACGTGTGGGCAAATAAACAACACTTAGATTTTAAAAAAACTGCACTTCCAACATATGAAGTCAATATGTCAAACAAGTTGGATATGTGGGGAGCATTTGAAACTATTGCATATCACATAGACGCAGGAAAATTAGTTAAAGAATTACAAAGAATTTGTCATACAACAGTTAAAACTATCAAGAGTGATGTTGTAAAGGTTAACAGAGACTTCGATGGAAATATTATTAGCTTAGATTTGAAAAACGGAATGAATCATAGCAGTGACTTTTTTATTGACTGCACTGGATTTGCAAGTATATTGAAAGAACCAAAGCGTGTAGAATTATTAGGCAATGGCAGGTTGTTTACAAATGCCGCTGTTGCTGGACATGTTCCATATGAAGACTTTGAAAAAGAATGTGTGCCATATGTTAAATGTCCTGCTGTAGACCATGGATGGATCTGGAAAATACCTGTGCAATCACGTATAGGTTCAGGACTTGTGTTTAACAAAGATATTACAGATCCTGAAGAAGCAAAACGTTATTTCTGTGAGCATTGGAATCATAGAATTAAGCCTGAAGATTTGAAATTAATCGATTGGGTTCCTTATTACAGTAAAAACTTTTGGGAAAATAATGTAGTATCTATAGGATTAAGTGGTGGCTTCATAGAACCATTAGAGTCAACTGGACTAGCAAGTATGACTACTGGTATAGAAAAACTTATGGATATGATTCCGCAGTATGCATACAACGAAGCTAATGTAGAAACATACAATAGAGAAATGGAGTTTTGGTATAATGATGCAGTAGATTTTATAAACAGTCATTATGCAGACACAGAATGGAATACGCCTTTTTGGAATTTTGTAAAAGACACACATGTAAAATCAGAAAAACATCTATGGTATGAAGATTGGTTACAAGATCCTAATAGAAAATTTTATACTCCTGTCAAATCAAGAACTTTATTTCATCCTCCCAATTGGCATCTATGGTTGATACAGATGGGATATCCTGTCAATGTTGACTTAGGTTATTTGCCGCCAGGAAAACAAGAACATTTACAAAGAGATTTTGATAGGTCAGAAGAAATACGTAAGCATACGAGTATAAAACATGTAGATGCAATAAAGTCAACAAACCTTGGTTTAGATTGGCTTGCATTGTCGCAAGCAAGAGGAGATAGAGGCCAGTTATGAAAATAGTTGTTGTGGGTGGCGGAAGTGCTGGTTGGATGACTGCCGCATATTTAAAAAACAAACTGCCTAAACATAATATCACAGTAGTTGACAAAGAACATGGAAATCCAGTAGGAGTGGGTGAAGCTACAATAATTGATTTTGCTCAATATATGGAAGAAGCAGGGTTTGATAGAGAAGAATGGATACCAGCATGTAGAGCCACAGTCAAAGCAGGCATACTATTTCCAAATTGGTTAAGGAAAGGATTAGAAGTATGGCATCCTTTCTTTATAAACTTTTATGACATGCAAAATGATGCAGATATCTGGGACTATTGGTCTGCAAACAAGAAGTATCCTTACAAAGATTATGCAATAATGATGTACGATAGTGCAGTCAGACATAACAAAATTGATCCTAATGATCTAAGCAGTTATGCTTATCATGTTGATTGTGGCGCTATGGTTCAATATATACAACAAAAAATAAGTTCGCACATACATTTAATTAAACAAGATGTAATACATGTTGAAAAGCAAGGACAGGATATCCAACATTTGTTATTAAAAAATGGACAAATGGTTCATGCTGATTTATTCATCGATTGCACAGGTTTTCAAAGTTTACTCAAAAAACAAGATAGGGTAGATTTATCTAAGAGATTATTCTGTGACACAGCCGTTGCTGGTAGAGTAGAATACAAAGACGAAAGCGAATTTGTACCTTATGTTGTTTGTGATGCAGTTGATCACGGTTGGATTTGGAAAATACCAACTCAAGACAGAATGGGTTCTGGTTTAGTGTTTAAAAGAAGCATTACTGATCCAGTAGAAGCAGTAGCTTATTTTTGCAAGTATTGGAACGATAGAATAAAACCTGATCAAACAAAAGTTATAGACTGGACTCCTTACTATAGCAGAAATTTTTGGGAAGGTAATATAGTCTCAATAGGACTCAGTGGGGGATTTATTGAACCGTTAGAATCAACAGGATTAAGCTGTATGATTAAAGGAATAAAACACTTAGAAGAAAGAATTAGAATAGGTTACACAGATCAAAATGATAGAAATTATTATAATACAAGACTTGGTTGTTATTACGAAAATGCAATAGATTTTGTAAATATGCATTATTCTAAAACAGAACTATCTAGCAAGTTTTGGGATTATGTAAAGGAAAATCACACTCCAAGTGATTATCAACTTTGGATGGAAGATGTTATGCGTGATCCTGGCTTTAGAAATCACGTTGCTGTTCAAACACAGAACACAAATACAATCTTCCATCCATCGAGTTGGTTTGCTTGGATGGCACAGTTTGAATTTGAATTTAATCCTGAAAAACATTCATTCAAAACTGAAATTGCAGAATCAAAATTGCTTGATTTTTATGCAGAAGAACAAGCACGTAAAGATAGATGTGTTGATCATAAGGAATATATAGAATCGTTTGGAGGACTAAAATGGAAATAGTTGTAGTAGGTGGAGGTACTGCTGGCTGGCTTGCGGCATTAATGATATCTAAAATTAAACCAGAGCATACTGTTACAGTCATTGAAAGTTCTAAAATAGGCATTATAGGTGCAGGCGAAGGAAGCACAGGTTCACTAACAACAATAGTGCAAAATGAAATGTTTGATTTAGGTTGTGTTGAGGAGGACTTTGTTAAAGAATGTGATGCTACACTAAAACTTGGTATTAAACACATTAATTGGAACAAAGATGTTTCTGGCCATTACATTGCTCCGATAGATGGATCTCCTACTTCTAATGACCGTTGTGATATTGTGTTCCAACATGCACTAGGATATAGAGATCAAAATCTTTTACATTTAGCAACAGAACTAGGATATAAAATACATCATAATAAAAATAGTTTTGTAGAAAAAGACGGTAATCATGCATACCACTTTGATGCACACAAAGTAGGAAAATATTTTAAAAAAATTAGCAATACTGCACACATTGACAGTGAAGTAGAGAACGTAATTTTAAATTCAGAAACTGGTTGGGTAGAAAAATTAAAATTAAGTAACGGACAAACAATCCAAGGTGATATGTTTATTGATGCAAGTGGATTTAATCAAATCTTAATGAAAGCTGTAGGAGGTAAATGGAAAAGTTATAAAGAGAATTTACCTGTCAACAGTGCATTACCATTTTTATTACCTTACGAAGAAGATGAAAAAATAGAACCTGTAACAAACGCTTGGGCCCAAAACAACGGTTGGTGTTGGCAAATACCAACATTGCATAGAAGAGGTTGTGGTTATGTTTTTTGTGATGATTTTGTTACACCCGAACAAGCACAAGATGAATTAGAAAAGACAATTGGTAAGAAGGTAGATCCTATACGATTATTGAAATTTGAAAGTGGTAGACAAGATAAACTTTGGATCAAAAATGTTTTATCAGTAGGGTTATGTGCGGCTTTTGCAGAACCATTAGAAGCAACAAGTATTCATACAACTATTATGCAATTAAAACATTTTGTTTTTGGTTGTCTAAGTGATACAGCAGAAATAACTTGCAATGATGCACAGATCGATTCATATAATAATGTTAATGGACACCTTTATGATACAGTCAAAGATTTTTTAGTTGCTCACTATACTTGTGGTAGAAATGATACTGAATTTTGGAAATACATTGATAGTGGTGCAACTATGACTCAGTTTGTAAAAGACATTCATGCCATGTGCAAACATAGAGTACCAAATGCAACTTTATTTCCAAGACAAGAAGGTAGTGCAGGTTGGCCGTTATGGAGTTATGTTTTAGCAGGTACAGGAATGTTAAGTGACGAAGTTTGTAGGAAAGAAATAACTTATAATAATGATGAACTAATTGGCAATGCTTCTTACATTGATTTTGTTGATAAGTTTGATTTTATGGCCAAAGATTTGCCTGATAATACAGAATATATTAGGAATATGCAGTGATATTAGTATACGGAGATATAATGCTTGATCGTTGGATAATAGGTCAAGCAGATAGAATCAGCCCTGAAGCACCAGTACCAATATTGCTTGAAGAACAACAAGATTTCAGCATAGGTGGAGCAGGAAATTTAGCTGTAAATATTCAATCAATCAACGGTGACGTCAAGCTATATGGAAGTATTGGACAAGACAAAGAAGGATATAAGATCTTAGAATTACTTGGTAACACAAATGTTACTCCATATATAGCAAACGATCACTTAATAACAACCACAAAAACACGTTTAGTTAGTCAAAACGGGCAACATATAGTCCGTTGGGATAGAGAGCAAAAATACATAGGGGAAAATGCGTTTAACCGGCTATTTTCCGACGCTACTATCAATGATGTTATATGTATTAGTGACTATAATAAGGGGACAGTTACCAATGATACTGTTTCACAACTTACTGATAAAGGTTGTATGTGTTTGGTAGATCCAAAACAAGATCCAAGTTTTTATAAACATGCATATCTTGTTAAACCTAATATGAAAGAATACATTGAATGGTTTGGAGAATTTACAAAAGACAAAGCGTTAACAAAAATGCAAGAGCATTACTGGGAATGGTTAGTGGTTACAGATGGCGCAAACGGACTTCATGTGCTTCACAAGAATGGTGATTATGCTCACTATAAGGAACCTGTACAGGAAGTTGCAGATGTTACAGGTGCAGGAGATACAGTGCTTGCTATAATTGCTTACGGAATAGAAAGACAAATGGATATTTTTGAAGCCTGTCAACTAGCATGTTATGGAGCCGCACGTATTGTAGAACAAAGAGGTGTAGCTGTAATTACAAAAAAAGATTTAAACAAAGGTGTTGTGTTTACTAACGGCGTGTTTGATATTTTACATGTTGGACATCTAAAGTTATTAAAACATGCAAAAACTTTAGGTAATAAATTAATCGTAGGCATTAATAGTGACGCAAGTGTTAAAAGAATTAAGGGAGATCAAAGACCTATAAACGATCAGCACAAAAGAAAAGAAGCCTTACTAGAACTAGGGTTTATAGATGATGTAGTTGTTTTTGGTGAAGATACTCCATTAAATGCAATCGAAGATATAAAACCAGACATAATAGTAAAAGGAGGTGATTACATACCTGAAACAGTAGTAGGAAACCATTTAGCAGAAGTAGTAATATTTCCAACAGTACAAGGACATAGCACTACAAAAACTATTGACAATATTACAAAAAGGTAGTATATTAAAGATATGAAAATATTAGTAACAGGACATAAGGGATTTATTGGAAGCCATATGGCTCAATATCTTGTACATAAAGGTCACGAAGTTGAAGGATTTGATTATGTAGAGAATGTTGTACCTGCTGTTGATCAGTATGACTGGGTAATACATTTAGGAGCAATATCTGATACTACTGAACGAGATGTAGCAAAAGTTTGGAAACATAATTATGAATTCACACTTAGACTAATGCAAGTTTGCGATCATTATAGCACAAATATTCAGTTGGCAAGCACTGCCGCAGTATATGGAAATACTGTGAAAGATATGTATACAGAAGAAGATCCTGTATATCCTATGACTCCTTATGCATGGAGCAAGTACCTAATTGACAAGTTTTTAATTGATAACGGTATTGATCAATTCAACGGACTTGTGCAATCATATAGATATTTTAATGTATATGGTCCAGGTGAAGGCCATAAAGGTGATCAAATGAGTATGGTCAGTAAGTTTCAAAGACAAGCATCAGAAAATGGCGTAATAAAACTTTTTAAAAACAGTGACCAATATAAAAGAGATATTGTATGTGTTTACGACCTTGTCAGAATACAAGAAGAAATGCTTCACCAAGACAAGAGCGGATTATTTAATTTAGGAACTTCTAAAGCAGTAGATATTGAATCTGTTGCAAAACAAGTTGCAGAAAAAACAGGTGCAAAAATTGAATATATAGACATGCCAGATCATCTAAAAAATCAATATCAGGAATACACTTGTGCTGATAATTCAAAGCTACATAACACTATACCAATAAGACATTGGATTACTTTAGAAGAATATTTGAAGGAAATTGTACATGACAGAACGTCTTGAAGGGAAAGTTGAAAAAGGTTGGGGATATGAATTAATCTGGGCAACCAACGAAAAATACTGTGGTAAAATTATGGTATTTGAAAAAGTTGGTGCTAAATTTTCAATGCATTTTCATAGAGAAAAAGACGAAAGTTGGTTTGTGAATAATGGTAAATTTTTACTTAGATGGATAGATACAAAAACATCTCAACTTCATGAACAAGAATTAACTTCTGGCATGACCTGGCACAATCCTCCATTGCAACCACATCAATTGGTTTGTTTAGAAGCAAATAGTTCTATAACAGAAGTAAGCACTGCTGATTCAGTTGAAGATAATTATCGGATTGCTCCTGGAGATAGCCAAAAAGAACCTAGGCCTGAGCCTCACCCCACTTAACAATAATATTTGCAGGAGTTGTTGTACCTTCAGTCTTGTAAATGTTGATAGCTAACACATCAGGACCATTCGGGAACGTACCTCTACCACCTAATGTTGTATTCGTAAGCTCTTTCAACAAGTTAAGATCAAGTGTTGACCTCTCGCCTGGTTGTGCAATAAATGAAAATACTGTTTCACCTGGCTGTGCATAAGGTGGTTGTTGGAACGTAAAGTTGAACAAGTCTCCTGGACTTAACGTCCCGTTGAAAGCATTGTTAAATGTAACTCTATAATACTCGATACCACCACTGTTTTGATCACCGAATAACAATGGACCTTGTATATTTGATACATAAGATCCCGCTGGCATTGTGATATCATTTTGGTTTGTTGGGTCACCGCTTGAGTCTCCAATCTCAGTACCGTTCTTGGCTCCGCCTGTGTCCCAAGCAGATTTTGTGAAAAATGCCACGTTTGAATTTACAGTGTCTCCACCTTTTTGGAATGTTTGTGTAGCACCATTTGAACTGTTTGAGTTAGAGTTTTGTGAGAAGTATACCAAGTATCTACCGTAAATTGTTTGGTCTACAATTTGTTGAATTGTAGTTCCTGCTGGGAAGTATTCGTTACCTCCGCCATCTGCATTGACTTCGTCTCCAACTTGTAAGTTTGCTGTTTCCCATGAACTTTGTAAAAAGTATGCATAGCTTCTGTTTGTTCTAAATGACCACCATGGCATCAGTTGTGCTGTTGTTGTTACCTGTGGCATAACTGCTACCTGTGAGTAAGTTGCAGTATCACCTGAGTTCCAATTGACCGAAGCACCTGAAGCTACCTGAGCAAAGCTAGGCTGACCTCCTTGTGCTAGTCCTGACAATCCAGTCCAACCAATGTCACTTGGGTTGACAGGATAGTTTTGCGGATTAAGTATACCTTCAATAACAATACCACCTGTAATTGGTGCGTTTGAGTTTTGAGGATCAACTCCGTCGGACGTGAGCTCTAAACCTTGCATAAGCAACTGAGCTCTATTTAAAAGTTCTCTGTCGCCTAAGTCTCCAACAATAGCGTTTGAAACACTAGGTGCTAGTCTTAATAAGAAAGCTGTCTGTCTAGTGGTACTAACTTGGATGCCTGATTCTGTATATGAGAAGATGTAACCTCTATCTTCATCAAACATACCATCTGTAATAAACGCTGAACCCCAGTGTGATATAAGTGGTGTAATCGTGTTACTTACAAGTATTACACCAGTCCTTGCTTCGTGGCCGCTTGCAGGTCCTGCATTGTATTGTCTTGTAGCACCTGCTTGGAAATTAACTAGTGATGTACCTCTTGTACAGTTAGTTAATGTTTTTGTTGTATGATCAATAGTTGTATAAGTTATTAATTCGTTGTCGATATAAACTGTCCCTGAATCTGGGAAAAACTTAGATTCAACAATTTGAATACTTGTTTGCGAGTCATTTATATCTGATGCTAATTGACTAAATGCACCTTCATTTGTTACTTCATAACGCACTGGCAAGTTACCTGATCTCATAAATGCTTCTGTGTTTACGTTTGAATTTCTCATTCTATGACAGAATACAAAGTTACCATCTGCACCACGTGCCATCCAATCAATGAAACCAGCTCCATACCAACTGTACTGGATACCAATCATCTGCATGTATCTGACATCCATGTTGTATTTGCTCTGTCCTGTGCCGTCCATTTTATCCAAATTCCACTCTTCTTGTAGAACTTTTTTATCAGTTATTAAATTAACCTTCGCCGCATATACAGGATTTACGCCTCTATAGTCTGGAGTAATTGTAATTTGTGTTTGCGAGTCAACATTTGCAACGACATGTGTCATTCCTTTAAGAACGATTCTGTCACCTGCTTTTAATTGATCTCTAAATCTTGTGTTTGCACCAACAATTAAGTTCGAATCTGGAGTTGCTGTAACTGTACCTGCAATTTGTTTTGTAGAAGTTCTTTGTGCTACACTTATGTTTGAGCCATCAAACTCCCAATAAATTCCGTTTTGATCGTCAAATATACCTGAACGAACAGTTGCACCGTGCCAACCAACCACAGTCATTTGTGCCGCAAATCCTAATACTGCATTTGTTGATCCAAGTCTTCTAGTTGCTAAACAACGAAGTGTTCTTTCATCAACAATTTGTGTAACAATATATTCACCATTGTATCCTGCTGTTTCAGCACCAATGATTCTAACTTTACCTCCTACTTGAGCTCCATGATCATTATCATCTGTAACAATGGTCACAGTTGCACCTATTTCTGTTCCTGATGCTGTGATAGTTCTTACATCATATGAAGGAGCAAAAAGAGCACCTGTTGTATACATGATACCCTTACCTGATTGGTATCTAATATATTTTTTGGATTGTCTTATCGCTTGAGCACCGTGTTGAGGTCCGCCTGTACCTAACTGAACTCCTCCATCATATGGTCTATGAATAAAGAATGAATCTGGTCTTAGATATACGTTTCCGTTTATCTTATCTTCTGTTGAAGTTCCGTCAAATTCTAAAATATTTCCTGGAGCTCTAGTGTTATATCTAATTTTCTTTGTGGTTGGTATATTGACTGCAATGAATGATCCTGCCGCCAATGAGTGGTTGTTTGTTCCTCCATCGTCTGTGTTTACATCAACAATAAATGTGTCTCCAGGAACAATACCATGTGCGTAAGGCCAAGTAATTTCTATTGTAGCCAATGCTTCAAAGTTTACACTAGAAGAAGCTGTAATGGTTTGTGTTGTAAAATCTGTTAAGGTGACAGCATTAACTAGGTTCAATGATCCACCTGCTATACCAGTACCTGTTACTGATGCACTGCTTAATCCGCCACTGCCGTCAACACCTGTAACTGTAATTACCGCATTGTTTGTTGGAGCAGAACCTCCTAAATTTCCACCTACTATAGTGATTTCATTTCCTACGACATAACCAGATCCATTTGCGTTTATAGCTAGAGAATATACTCCTGACGTTCTTGTTACGTCAAAAGTACCGCTTGCTCCTGCGTGTGCTTCGTTGGTTCCTGCTTGTCCTGTGAAAGTTGTAGGTAACGTAGGTGCTGTACCTACTATACTAATATTGTTTACTCTACCTTGATCAGCCGCATTTGTATTCAAGGTTGAATCTACTGTGATTGTGGCATCATTAGTTGGGCTTGTACCTCCTAATGCAGTACCAGCTATTGTAAATGATTGTCCTGATATATAATCATTTCCTGCTGTATCAAGAGCCACCGAATACGAAGATCCGTCATTTGTAACATCAAAAACTGCTCCACTACCATTGTAAACAGTAAGTGTTTTTCCAACAAAAGTTCCACCGTTATAAGGAGTTGCAATCGTTGATTCGTCCGCTCCTTCTGCTCTTACATCAGTAATTCTACCTGTTCCATCGATTGAAACTACTCTTAGATATAAATCATTTGCAGGACTAGAACCTCCTAAATCAGCACCGCTACAAACGATCACATCAGCTGTGTTAAAGCCTGTACCTCCGTTTTGTATTTGCACTTGATAAGCCGCGCCTACTCCTGTTTGGATTGATACTTGGAAATCTAAATTAGAACCTGAACCGCCTGTATATGATAATGCACTTGCACCAAAGCTGTATGATTTATTTACTGACGGTGGAGTACCTGTTCTACCTGCGGCATTTATAATTGTAATTGATGTAATTGATCCTCCAGCACCAACAGCACCAACCTTCATAACCAAATCATTACCGCCGTCGTTTTGGCTTCCATCTTGTCCAGTTCCTGGCTCTACATTTTGTCCTGTAATTCTAATTCCGTCGTGTAATGCAAACCCAGTTGTATCGTTAGGTGAATTGATATTTACTACTGTGTAAGCATTATTTTCAAATGCAATGTCAAAGTTTGTACTTCCAAGACTACCGCCGCCTCCACTGTAAGTGTTAGCAACGTTTTGATATGTAATGCTTCCGCTTAATGCAGTACCTGTGATAGTTGCTGATGTAATTCCACCTGTGCCGTTTACTGCTGTAACTGTAATTATTGCATCATTGGCTGGTGTAACACCGCCTAAATTATCTCCAGTAATTTTAATTTTGTCACCTTGTTTGTATCCCGAACCTGATTGATTTATTCCATCAACTGAATACGCCGCGCCTGTTCTACTTAAATTAAATTGTCCATTAACACCTGCTGGAGCTGTGATTGTTCCGCTTACACCTGTGTATGTTTCCGTGTTTTTAGTAATATTAGTAGTGAAAGATCCACTCATGCTAATTGTATTTCCAACAATGTTGTTAACAAATATAGCATCTCCAGAACCGTTATCTGCCGCTAATCCTTGAACAATTCCCGATGTAGAACTTACAGTGAACTGTGTGTTGCCACTTGAAATATCACTTGTTAAATTAACTGGTAAAGCTGTACCTCCTGGTGTACTTGCAATACCTGAAACCTGTGTACCTGTTGGTAATGCCGCATTCACAATCGGAGCACCAATTTCTGGAACATCTCCTGTAAACGCTAATCTATTTTCACCAATCTGCGCCGCCAATGAAAGTGACATGGTTCCGTTTGTACCATTACTGAAAACATCAAATCTTGGCTGTCCTACACTTGCACCAGTATAAAAGTTTCCTTGTCTTAGTTGAGTATATGTTGTTGATAAAACCTGTCCATTGGTAGTACCTACTTTTGCTTTTGCGTAAAATGTAAATGTAGTCGCTGTAGGAACACTGTCAATTACAAAAGATCCTTCAGCTCTAGCCGCACCAACTACAGCATCTTCTAATGCTTTAATTGTTATAGGTGTTCCTGGTTCAAATCCGTGAGCACCAATAGTTGTAACTGTAATTTTAGAAGCACCAATACCGCTTGTGCCTGATGATGCATCAGTAACAACTGTTTGCACTTGTGTATCTGTACCTGGTACTTCGTACACACTTGGATAACCCCTCATCATACCTATAGCTGACCATTTTGTCGGCTGTAATCCGTATTCAAAGTCAGCATCAAGCATGGACAATGGAGGAGCAATACGCATACGTTCAATAGCATCTGTTCCAAAATTGTATGGACGCATTATCTGTTCTGGTGTGTCAGTGAAAATCTGAATTTCATCAGACTCTGACATAGAACTTGTATCAAATTCTAAATCTAAAACACTAATAGCATCTGTTGTTTGTAAGTATTTTGGAAAATCATCATCTGCGTTTTCATTGGAATTTGTTGAATCGTACTTAACAACATAACCACCACTATCTCTAGGAGTAACATCATCTAATCTTGTGATTTTACCGCCTTTAAGTGGATCTGTAAAGTTGAAAATTACTGTAGACTTTGAAGTGTTAGTTACAATTAACATGTCACTAGTGTCATAGTTTCCTACAAATCTAATATGTCCTAAACCTTTTCTTTCATAGGTTGGTAAACTAGAAAGTCCGTTTTGAATGACATCTCTTACTACATTTGCAAGGTACTGAATCCTTGTACTTGCCGCTGGTTCACTTGTCTTTGACGAGTCAATTACTTGTGCTACTGCTGATTGATATGGTGTAGATTGTGCTGAATTTGTAAGCACGTGGTTGTTAATTAAGTCTCTTGTAAACTCTTTTGCTTTTACTTCAGCAACTCTTGTTCCATCAACTTGTGCAACGTCTTTTTCCCAATAAGTATTTGCAATTCTATAAGTTTCTGCATTACCTCCATACTTTAAATCATGAACGTAAGCATCAACATTGTATCCTGTATCTCTTTCACATTTGGATTCACTATAAGTATACCCTTCAAAACCAGTTGCATTATCTGCCACTTGTTGTGAAATCCAGGCTGTTACTTCTTTTTGTATAAAAGTCTTGTTAGCTACTATTAATGCTTCAGCATTAGGGTATCTACTACCGTTTAGACCAATGCCTGGGTAAAACTTATAATTATATATTTTTTTCTTTGCCATTCTTTATGCTCCAAATGCCACTGCTAAGGCTGTTGCCGTTGAGTCTACATATCCTTTATTTGTTGCGTGTGTTCCAATACTTGGATCAGACTGTAAAACCAAATTGTTTGCCACAGTCAAAGTACCATTCATAGTTGCTCCGTCAACATTAAGTTGGCTTGTGCTACTATCTGGTGCTGTTGTCAAATCAATACCATATGCTTTTATTTGAACCGGTGTTTTATAACCAATATCCACATTATCAATTGTGCCTGGAATACCTTCATTATTAATAGATATTCTTCCGTTAACTACTGATAGTATTGTGTTGTTTTGATAATTTACTTTGAAAACTCCACCAGTTACAGCTAAACTTTCAAAGCTATTTGAAACCTGCGTACCAGTATCATCTCCGCCGTCGTCTGTTGGCGGAACATATTGCACAAAAGTTGTACCATTAAGTAAAATATTCTTTACATCTATAGTAGGCGCAGTGATTTTTCCCGAACTATCAACAGTGAAGTTAGGACTTTCAAATCCGTTTTGTGCTTGAAATTTATCGTTTACTACTGTACCTGCCATTGTCTATCCTATAGTCCACTTATGTCTTTAACAACAATAGTTCCTCTCATTGAACTGTGTACTGTACATTGATATGCATAGTTACCACTTATGTTTGCAGGAACTTTCCAATATAATGTACCCGATGTTTTACCTTGTGCTTGCGAACCTGTTGAAACTGATCCGTCTAACCCAATGTGCACCAATCCGTTGTTGTATGCTGTGCCACCACTTGTTTCAATTTGGAATGGATGATTAGATCCACTATTGATTTTAAATGCAATAGTTGTTCCTGATATTGCATAAATTGTTGGATCTTCTGTATTTCCATATTGATCCATTTTGTATCCGTTGTTAGAATCTGCTGAAACAACTAGCGTTGTAATTGCAGGTAAAGCCATTTCGTCAAAAGTTTTTCCTGTTACATTTGCCCAACCACTACCAGTATAAAGTAATAGTTGTCCTGTTGCCGCTCCTGATGCTGATACATCTGTCAAACTATCCAAGTTGTTTGATCCAGAGTAATTAATAGTTACTGTGTCACCTGTTACTGCTGTTGAAATATTTGTACCACCTGCAATAGTAAGTGTATCTGTTTTACTATCTGCCGCCGCTATACCTGTGTCAGCTTGAACATTAGAAAATGCATTTTGGTTTTCTTCACCTGAGTTAGGAGAACCAGTGTAAGCAATAGTCACTGTATCACCAACGATGCTTGTAGCAATGTTTGCTCCACCTGCAACAGTTAAAGTATCAGTAGTTGAGTTTGCAGTTGTTGTGCCAGTGTCAGCATCTACTGTAGCAAAAACATTTTGGTTTCCGCCTGCACTTATTGTTGTAAATGTAAATGTTCCTGAACCATCTGTGGTTAACACTTGTCCACTTTGACCATCTGAAATACTTAGGTCAGTAAGTGAGCTTGGTACAGTTGGTCGGTTATTTAAATTGTTGTAATTTAGATAATATGAACCGTCTTGTCCATCAAGTGTATCAGCGTCAGTACCTCCGCCACCTGATGTTGCATCTGTTCCTGGTGCCCATTTGCCACCATCCCATTTTAAAACGTTTCCTGTTTGCGGTGGTGTACTTGTTGTGTCAACATCAGATAGGGAATTGATGTTTCCTACATAAGCAACTGTTTTTAATGGATCTGTGTAATTAGCTACTGCTCCACCACTTGTATCAAGCAACATTTTCCTCCATGCACCTGCATGTGCAACATATACTGTACCACCTTCGTGTACATGTAACATTGCTCCGTGATAAGTCGATGGACTTATCGCATTCATTTGGTTTAATGTTGCGGCATGAAATGCCAATTTATTAATCTTGTTGTCGTCGTTTGGAATATCTATTTCCATACTTGAATTGACGATATCTTTTAAATTTACACCATCGCCTAGTGCATTGTACAGCTCATCGGCGTTAGCATTAATCTTAGTAGCACCTGCTCTAAGACTATCACCAGTTCCGTCATTTGCGGCTGTACCTACGTTTAGTACTGATTTTGCCATCTTTTACACCCTATCAAATGTTAATGTTGTATTATCCATTGTACTTGTATTACTATCAAAAGTATTTATTCCGCTTACCTCTTCGGTACTCGTATCTGCGACTATAGCAGGAGGAGTAAGTTGATGAATAGTCTTAGCGTAAGTAGCATGGAATACTAGTTTTGCGCCTGCGTAAGTTTTCGACTTAGGTTCTACGTGAATCTTACATTCACTAGCGTCTACTGTAACAGATATATTAATTAATTCTTGGTTAATGCTTGATCTACCAAATATATTTGCTACTGCTCTATCGGGTCTAGCAACAACGCTTAATTGCATTATCTCTTTTTCGTTTGAATCAAATTCAACTGTGATCTGATAAACAGCACTACTAAATTCACCAACATGAAATGAATCCATTATGGTGTTATACTGAACTCCGATCCAATGGCCTTTATAACTAAAGCTAGATCTTTCTGGTAATTCTATAGTATTGTTTGACCCTTTTTTAAATAGATTTGTCAGAAGTTTACTCATTACACATGCTCCATATTGTATTTATCGTTTTGTACAGATATAGAAGAGTATAAAAAGCTATGATAAATCTACGAGACTATGAGCGAACTGGCTTAGATTGTCGAATACCTCTGTTTTCTTCTTTAGGTCTTTATTAGCAAAGGTATCTAACTTTTTAACTGTTTCTAAACCATAGCCTGTACGCACTAAAATAGGCTTTGCTTTTGCTTTGATAGCCGCTTTGAGATCAGTTATTTTGTCACCTACATATACTCCGTTTGTCCAATCAACGCCTATTTCAGCAGAAGCTCGTTTGAACATACCAGGATTAGGTTTTCTATAAGGATCGTCCTTAAAAGGTGTTGTTGAATAATACAATCCGTTGATGCTTTTACAGCCTATATCTCCTAATAATTGTAACATGTAATTGTTTACAATATCAACATCAACTGCATCCATAATTCCTTTTTGTATTCCGGATTGATTAGTCAATATTACTACATCATATCCTTTGTCACGCATAATTTTAATTGCTTCTAAGCTACCTGGTATTGGTTTGAATTGTTCTGGCTTAATACAGTAGGGTGGTACACCTTCTTGTGTCAATCCTATATCTTGATTTATAGTTCCGTCTCTATCTAAGCCAATAACGGGTGTACTCATATTATGGTCTCCATCTATCATCTGACCAACCTAATTTTGCTTTGTTAAACCATTTTAACTCACCTAATATAATTGGATCTTTTTCTAATAATTGTTCTTTCCATTGTTCAACAAATTCTTTTGTTTCATTACTTAATTTGCAAACATGTGATTCTACGTAATCTGCCGCTTCGTGTGTAAGTGGATGAAGTTCATGTAACAGCATGTGTTCATGTTCTGGATTTAATGACGGAGTGCTTTTTGGTCTTGTTGCTTGCCATTCCTCTGTTGTTCCAAACTTCAATGCATTTAATATTGGAGGACAAGATGTTTTAATATCTTCTTTATACATTTCTAAGACTGCACGTAAATCTTCTATTTCTAATTTATCATTTTTAAATTGTGTATTTTGGTCTTCCCAACCTTCAAACCAGTCTCTAAAGCAAGTTGTAATAACTTTGCAACCAATTTTTTCTAATGCTTTGTGAGTGCTAGATATCAAAGCACAATCTCGCATAGTTACATGAATCAAATCAGCCCATTGCCATTTGTTTTTATAGAAAAAATTATTCAAAACCATTGCGTCACCATCAACAGTCATATTACTAAAGTTACCAGGTGTCCACCATCCATGCCCCATATGGTATCTATCTTCTCTAAACATACTAGACCATTGTAATAATATTACATCATCTTGGGTAAATTTATGTACAGTATTTGCTTCCCATAATCTTGTGAATATATATTGGTTACCTGCTCCACTCCTTGCCCAGTTTTCTCCATGATAACCTTTTTGTTTATAGTCATGTAGTACAACATCTGCCCAGGTAGGATAAAAATATTGCGATAGACTACAACCAAAAGCAAAAATTCTCATACTAATCTCCGCAATAAATCTAACATCATCTTGTGCGGAATAGCTTTAATTTTATCAAATTCTGTTTTTTCTTGATACAATCTTTCAGTATGGTCCTTCGCTTCTTGTGGTAAATTTTCATATTGCATTTTAATTTTTTTGTTATCAAACAATTCAAGACCATTCATTACCAATGCAAAATTATATTCGTTGAATAAAATCTTTTTTGTATGTGAAGTGAAATCGTCAGCCACTGGCATCCTTTGTCTCCACATCGCTAAATTGTTTGCTAATGAATCTGGTATCTCTACTTCTGCTACAGCTTTCCAAAAATCTGTATCCCTGCGTTTTGTTATGTAGTGTAGGACAATAAAATCTCTTATGTTATCCATTATTGCACCTATCTCAACGTTGTATCTATCAATTGTTTGCTTATTATAATTTACTAGACGTTGTGCAAGTAAAAAACTTTGATTGATACTTGTTCCAATACTACTTGCTTCTAGGGGTTCTACAAAATTTGCACTTAATCCAATTGCACAAACATTTTTTATCCAAGGTTTATCCAAACACCCTGGCTCGAACTTGAGATGTTTTGCAATTTGTACTCCATGTCCTAAGTAGGTTTCGATTTCTATTTGAGCTTGATCTGGTGTAATGAAGTCGCTATCAAAAATATACCCGTTACCTTTTCTACCCCAAATAGGAATTCGAAACATCCATCCACTATTCATAGCCCTTGCTAATGTCCATATTGGTATTTCATCTTCTTCAGCAGTAGGAAACACAATAGCTTCTTTCATTTTAAGATACTTACTATAGCTTTGCCACTTTGCTCCTAATTTTCCAATAAGTAATCTTGCAAAACCTGTACAGTCTACATAAAAATCGTATTCATATGTGTTAGATTGGCTTTTTATTTGTCTCACTGATCCTAAATCATTAAAAATCACATCTTCTATTTCATCATCAAGTACTACACAACCCTTTTCCTCGGCTTTCTTTGTAAGATAATCATTTAACTTATGTGTATTAAAATGGTATTGGCTAACTCCTGTCTCATTAGGTCTTTCTTCCATAAATTTCATGAAAGGTGTTTTGTTTTCATAAAGGTAATCACCAACAAACTCTCTTGGGTCTGCATTTTCTCCGATTAGTTTTGCAAATGCCATCGGCATTCCTAAATGATCAAACGTGTAAGGACCATGAACATTTTGCAGATAGTCCTTGCCGCCCCAATCTTTAAACATAATGCCACTCTTGAAACTTGCATCTGTTTCTTTTACAAGTTCTCCTGCTGAAATACCAACGTAATCCATAAATGCTGTGAAATGTTCTGTAGATCCTTCACCAACTCCTATGGTTCCAATCTTTGTTGAACGTATTACGTCAACTTCATACTGCGGAAAACTTGTTTTAAGTATAAGTGCTGACACAAATCCTGCTGTGCCGCCGCCGACTACAGCAATTTTCACGTAGGGTCTCCCCATTCTGCAAGATTTAATTCTGTTCCGTAAGCAATTACACAGTATTGGTAGTAAGGTGCCGCGTGATATTCTAAAACTGTAAATGATTTTGTTTTAAAATTAGCATATAAGGCAAAAGGTAGAACAGCTGGTGTTGGAGATAATCCATTTGCTTCGTCTGGGTCTCTAACCTTGCCAAACAATTTGCCAGCAAACACTAATCTTTCGTCTTTATCTCTCAATAAAGGAAAAATTTCTTCTTCAGGGCCACACATCACAGGTTTTTCTTGCCATTCACCTGCGTGTGCTCTTGTATCTGTAATTATGCTTACAGTAGCAATTAAAATTAAAAGTGCAAATAGCAATCTCATTGTACTCTCTCCTATATAAAAAACTGTTGATTCAATCTGTAATTATCACCAACAAACATATTATCTTTCACGTATGCTGTATGTAAAACAGACTGATTATACAATACCATTCTATTAAATACCATAGGTACCATGCCAATCATTTCAAAATCTCCAATAGAGTCAGTGACATATTCGTTAACTTGCACATTTCCTGCCACGTCTAGTGTTTTCATCGTATGTGGATCGTCATAATATGTCTTTCCACCATACTTGTAAAAACTTGTACCGCCATTACATTCGTTTGCTGTATTAAGATATATGGTTGCCGCTAAATGATTGCCAGCAGGATTGTCCATATGTGGAACTAATGGTGGTAAATTGTCTGTTTGCATGACATTGACCATAAAGGTTGCATTCATAAAACTTTGTTGCATATAATCCATTGGTAATGTTTGCATTTCTTCATTAAAAAATCTTCTTGCTAATTGATCAAACACCCAAGACATGCTATCCATGTCATAAAATGCATTTATTCTCCAAGCAGGATTCATTCCTCTGATGCGTTTGTTTCTTGAAGCAGGTATATCAAGTGCTAGTTGTCTAACCAAATGTGGATTTTTGTAAAAGTTATCAACAACCACTACTCTTACACCGTCAAAGTTCTCTACTTTCACTTCATCTAAATAATCTGGATTAATTTCAAATGCTTCATCTTCGTTTATTGTATTTTTAATCATCTTTACGTTCCTCCACGACAAAATTTGCACTTATTGTTGCACGAGTGCTGTCTGTTTCATTTCCAGTAACGTAATGTTCAAGCACACTTGGAAAAAACACAATATCACCTTCTTTCAAAGGTGGTGTTACTCTATTATTGTACTTGAAAGGCATATCAGTAAGCCCAGGTAGTTTACTATTGTGAAAAAAATCGTATGTGTTTCTATAAAAAACAAAATTTCCACTATTTTCTGGAAGTTTCATCATGTAAGCACAGCTTATAACACTTTCGCCTGCATGATTATGTAATTCTTGGTGTTGATTTTTTCTATAACGATTAAGCCAGCATTCAACACCATAACCTACTGACTGATTTATACCTAGATGCTCTAGATATTGATTCAAACCAGTTACTGCACCTTTAATAAAGTTATGAAAAGGCAATTTACTAGCTTCTGGAAGTCCAAATGTAGTATCTACATTACAATACCAATTAGGATGTTTACTAAAGTGTTCATCACTTTCAATTACTTCACTAAAATCCTTCTTAACAAGCTCATGTGTTGGCAAAGGTATACTGAATACAGGTATTGCATATAAATTTATTAACATCAGTTTTTCATAACGATCATTTTACCATACTCAGGTAGATAACAATACTCCATTTCACTATTGTAAAGTGTGCGAATAGCATCATCTAATGTTTCAACTAAAGGTTCTCCTCCTAGATTGAAACTAGTATTGAAAATAATTGGTACTCCTGTTTGTTTATGAAACTCCGTAATAAGATTGTAGTAGTGTTTGTTCTGTTCTTGCGAAACAGTTTGTATTCTACATGTTCCGTCCACGTGAATGATGCTCGGTATCTTTTCTTCAACACCAGGTTGGCAATTCATAGCATACATCATATGAGGTGATTGTTCTAAACCTCGCATGTCAAACCATTCATGTGCATACTCTAATAGTATAGTTCCAGCAAATGGTCTGAAGTATTCTCTACGTTTTACTTTATTAACATGATCTTTACCGTTAGGATCTGTCGGATCATATAGTATACTTCTATTTCCTAATGCTCTTGGTCCGTTTTCAGAACGTCCTTGCCAAATAGTAACAATATTTTTATTAGTAATAAGTTTTACTACTTCTTCATCTGTCGTGTCTATTACATCAGCACCATACTTAGAAGCTGTGTCGGATATTTCATTCAATGAATGACAATATGGAAAGCCTTCGTATATTGTTTCTGCATGTGGTCTTACTTTATTGTCTTTTGTTACTTGGTGATAAAGCAATAGTGCCGCACCAATTGCTGTTCCTGCATCATTTGATACTGGTTCAACGTATAATTTTATACCTTCTTTGTTTAATTTGTCAAGGTACCAATAGTTTGCAACACAATTTAAAGCATAACCACCACTTAATACCACATTTTTATTTCCTGTCATTTCAACAGCTTTGAAAATTAGTTTTAAGACTTCTTCTTGTGATTCTGTCTGCACAGCATACGCCATGTCACGTCTATTTTCTAACTTTGTCCAGTCGTTACCTGGTTGTAGTTGGTCATTTGTTGTTTCTAAGAAATCAAACCTACTTTCATTTACTAATGCCGCATTAGGGTAGGTAGGTATTATTACATTTCTATCAGCAGATCTCCATCTGCCTTTACCACCATCAGTATATATTGGTGGAATCTTATCATTTTTCTTACCATATGGAAAAAGACCCATTGTCTTACCTGCTTCAATAGCTTGAAATCCACAATATTGTGTTACTGCTTCATATGCTTTTACAATTCCGGCCGCATCATCTAACACTAATTCATGATATCCTTCCTCACCTTCCCTATCGCTAGGAATGTAACTCTGCATTGTACCAGGATAAGGACCGTTTCCTCCTTGATGTTTATACAAAGTTTTGAAATCATCAGGATAATTACAGCTAAAAATACTTTCACATTCCCATGTCATAAATTCATCTTTAAAAATTCCTGTGTTTATATTCATTGGAATAAATGTTCCAGCACCGTCTACAACCAAAGACACAGCTGAATCAAAACCAGATCTATAAAAAGCACAGGCGGCATGCAACTTATGATGTACATGACTCATATCAATTACCTGTCTATGATTATGTACTCCGTCCTGTGTATATGCATTATCTGATCTATCTATTAATCCTAGCTTTCTTGCAAGCCCTGTATACATATCACCGCCACTGAAATCAATTCTACTTGATTCAGCAAGTGGTTGCGTGTGGGCAACAACTAAGAAATCTAATTTATCTGTATAATCAAGAAACTTTGTCATGGCCGCTAATGGGCCGCCATCATACTTTTTTCTAGTTAGGCGTTCTTCTTCAATAGCAAATACAATCTGTCCGTCCTTCAAAAGGACTGCTCCGCCGTTATGTCCCCTTGTAATTGCTCCAATCCATTGTGTCATACTATGTTTTCCTCAATATATTTCATAATTCTCTTTTTATAGTTTGCTTTTCTAAATGCTTCATAACATTCTATAAGCGGTGTTGGTACAAATCTCTTTGCTTTTAAGTTTTTATAGCCTAAACATTGCATTACTGGGCCTGTTTTAGACTCAAAAAGTTTTGCACTATCAAATCTTACTAGTCTAATCTTTTCACTCGTGTTAAACTTGAAGTAACAAAGTGTTTCTCCACGTTTTATATCCAATGTGTTGCATCCTTTTCTAAATTTAAACGCTGGTCTTACTGGTCGAATCCAACTGGATATATTGTATGTACCTGATAAACCTATGCAATTTGCCTGAAAGTGGCTTTGTTCATAGTAAGGTGGCAACTGAGTCATTGTTAATTCATCTTCACAATAAAATATAAAACAAGGATGATCCAGTTGATGTACATTTTCGGGATTAGGTTGTCCTACAAAATTAATCATAAAATCAACAGGATGATCATACTTAGAACTAACTTTTTGATTTTCGTAATCAAAAGCTACATGAAAGTCAATAGGACTCTTGGCCGCAAATGTATTTTTTGTTTCATCTACTATAGCAGGACATATACTGGCACCATATCCAAAAAATTCTTTAGCATTCATATCTTTGTATACAGTATGTGGCTCAAAATATTTTAATTCAGATACAAATTCTTGATTATCTGGTACATTTATCACAGGTGACCAATAAATTGTTTTCATTAATCTATTTCTACCTCATATAGAAAGTCACAAACAAAGGCTTTTCTTTCTTGTATTGTAGGATATACTCCATGAAACACTTTTCCATCCATTATTATTACATCTCCTGCTATGCATTTTACAAGATCACTTACTAATTCGCCTGTTACAGGATTCATTGTAATGCATTTTAGCTTGCCTGCTAGAGGTTTGTCGTCATGTAAGTCAATTGTGTTTAGAAACATGACACTTGTTAGTTTTCTTAATGGTAAATGCGTGTGTAATCCGCTATATGTGCCTGCTGGATATTTTATCCACCAACTTTTTTCAAACTTTATATCTTTAAACCTAAATGGAGCAAGTACACCTTTAATAAATTTTTGATATTTTTCTTCTTTATCAACTTGATACGGATATTTGTAATCTGGATTGTATCTTAACACTGCTCCGCCATGATCAGTATGCTCTTGAGTACCTAGATTGTTATCAAATAAAGGCAAAAAGTCTTTATAAGAACCATATTGTGCTTTTTTAATCCAGTAATCAGGTATTCGTCCAAAATTACTTAGAAACCAAAAGTCTGAATTTCCTTCATATCTGTTTTCTAATTCTTCCATTACTGTCCTTGGATAATCTCGTATTCAAAATCACAGACAAAGGTTCTGCGTTCACTAGTCGCAGGATAAGTTCCATGATAAACATTTCCATCCATAATCACACATGCCCCTGGTTCAGGTGTAAAAGTATGATAATTTATATCGTGATCTCCTGGGGTCAAAGTAATTAAATTGCCTGCTAAAGGATACTTGAACGATTTTTCTGCTCCGGTCAAAAACAACACAGCCGTCATTTGTTTTCCTGGCGTATGATTATGTAAACCGCTGTAATCACCCTCCATATATTTTATACCCCAGCACTTTTGAAAGTCTCCTACTTTAATAGGTAACCTTGAATCTGCTATACATGCTTTTACAAATCTATGAAAATCCAGAACTCCGTCTATATCTTTAGGATATGAAAAATTATTCCTGTAATAAAGATACCCATTGCCAACATCTTTATGCTTTTCTTCATATTTTTCAAAAATTTGTTCAAACTTTTTATATGATGGATATGTATTTCCGTCAATTATCCAGGCGCCAAGCTCTGTTTGCTTGGCAGTGCCTAATGGTGCAAGTGGAGATCCTATTCCATCTAAAAAGTCTTCTGGATTCATTTTCCTGATCTACCTAATATCTGAGCAGGTTGTTTTACTCCTGCATCATTTTGCGGGTGTACGACTCCATGCGTCGGGCAGACTTCTCCTTGTTGTGCTTCTGGTTTGAAGTTTCCTTGATAAGCCCTAGGTTTACCAAGACGTTTTCGAACACTTTGTATAATTTGTTTAAAACTTTCATCTGATAACTCCATTACTTCATCGTTGTATCTTTCTATTTCATCTTCCATTGTAAGCCTGATTGGACTAAATTTCCTTTTACCTTCTCCTAAATCAATAATATCAAAGTCCGGAGAGTCAGGATAAGAAATATTAATAGGATAAGTGCTTCCAATTACACTAGTACAAGTTGTACCTAATGCTTTTGCCATGTGTTGTCCTAAACTGTCACAACCTAAAAAATGATCTGCAATTTGTATAACACTAGACCAAACTCTTACGTCAGGAATTTGAGGAACAGCTACAGGAATTTTAGAATTTTCTTCAATGGTTACTGGCCATTCACTCATGAGTATCACAGCATAATCTTCACGCAAGTCTTTACATATTTTAATCACGTCATTTAAATGAAAACTTCTTGAGGTTCCGTCAACAATAAAGTCACCCATATTTTCAGCAGTGCGACCAAATGGCTGAAAAACAACAACTTTGTCTTTTCCTGTTACGGCTTTTATTTCTTCTACTACTTTGAATCCTTGCACTAATTCATATTTGTTCATGTAGATTTTTGGATCTTGTAAATCTCTTACGCCTTTGTTGTTTATTGCAATATCAAATGCTTGTGCAAGGCTACATTTTTGATTGTAGTATTCCCAAACTCTATAAGGTTCTGGTGTTATACAATCTCTATCCTTAATATAATCTTTGAATAAATTTTTATGCCAATGATCGTACGCAAGTTCGTGTAATTGAGGATGTCCTTTGTAAAAATCCATACCTCCTTCACAAACAATTATAAAATCTTGATCTTCTTCGTAAAGTTTTTCAAATGCAGGTATGCTTGCTACTACGCGGCCTGCTCCGCCATTCATAAAATATGCTTTTTTGCGTGACACTTTATACTCCTAATATGAAATATTTATGGTGGAGTATATTAAATGACAGGCAATACTGGCAGTCAAAAAAAATCCCCGCATTGCAGGGATTTTTAATTTATAATTGCTAATTTTTAATGATTATTTCTTGCCTGAAGCTTTTTCTGCCGCGATCTTAACATCAATAGCAAATGCACCATCTCTGTATGGATCGTTTGGATCTGAAGATTCTTCTGGATCTCTCATGTCTCTTGGCATTAATGGAAACATCATAACAGCCTGCCAAGGTTCATAACCTTTTGCTTCCATTGCCGCTGGTAGATCTCTAAGTTTTTGTCTATATGCTTTCCAAGCATCTTGAATAGTGTCTGGAGCATCTGTCATTCCAACTTTTTGATCTGATTCATGAAGAGACGCATCTCTTACATCTCTAACCTGTTGCCATGTTAGTCCCAAATCTGAACCTCTCGCAGTCCAGTCATGGATTCCAATATTAAATTCTTTTTTATCAAAGTCGTAGGTGATATTATCTTGATCATAAACATCTCTTGGTTCTAACTCATCAGTGTATTCTACGTCTGGATATCCTTCAGGTCCTTCCCAAAGCACTTTCCATTCTCTACCTCTTCTGAACGCAACAAGATCTTCACGGCCATTATCATTTCCTATTTCACACAACAATGGATTTTCTTTACAATCTACAGTAATTCTTGTTATGTCTTTACCTGTTGGTCTTTCTAATTCTGCTTTTTCATATAAACACCAACCTGATTCTTTACCATAATCATCATCGTTAGGATCGTTTGTGATTTCAAAAGTTAAAAATTCTGGTCCTTTGTATGTATGTGTTCCAGTACGTCCTGCACTGAAACTATTTTCACCCCAAGAATCCCAAATTGGATATGTAAATGTTTTCTCTATATTTCTCATTGTTATATCAACTCCTAAAAGTATTTATCATTTTTACATGAAAGTTATTCTAACTACTCCTGATCCACCCTGTCCTGATCCACCTGCACAGCATTTTGCCCAGTTTCCGCAATATGAACTAACTCCAGCTTGTCCGCCCCCTGCAGGCCAATCAATATGACATCCACATGAGCACCATGCTTCGTTAGTTACACCAACCTGTGTCTTTGCAAGTAATGGTGCTTGTCCACTAAATGAATATGTGTAAACACAGTGACAGTATCCATGTCCTGGTTCTGTACCTGAAGTACCCATCATTCCAAAATCTGCTCCAAAAATTCCACAAATTCTACAGTTAGAACAAGTGTGAGAGTGTCTTGGACCCCAAGCATCTCCGTTACACATCCAACCTGGACATCCACCATCTACGCAGAAATTACTTAAATTGTGCCCGTTAACATATGAACGGCATCCCATTCCTGCTGTACATGTATGTGATTTACCACAACGCCAAGAACCACCAGCACAAATTGTGTACTGACATCCTGGATTAGTATCTATGGTTTTAGAAGCGTAGTTTCCTCCTGCACCACCAATAGTAAACATACAATAGTTACAACATGTTGATCCTGGAGCTCCTCCTCCGCCTGACCAAATTTCAAAAGTTACTGTTGATACACCATCTGGCACACACCAATAACAACATTTTCCGTTGGCTTGTTCACAACATCCACTTTGTCTTGCACACTGATGGCAACGCAGTCCTCTTTCATTATAAATCCATTGAACACCCATATTGTGACCTGCTCCGTGAGCAATGTCAGCTGATGTAATAGTTCCGTCTGCTATGCTATCATTTTGTACTTTTTTATAACTTGCGTATGTTGCCATAATTATCTTTCCTTATGCGAATGTTATCCTTACTAATCCTGATCCGCCCATGTTGCCTCCAGCACAGCATTTTGCCCAGTTTCCACAGTAACTTGACTGTCCTGTCTGTCCGCCGCCTGCTGGCCAGTTTGTATAACAAGCACAGTTACACCATGATTCTGCGTTTGCACCTGCTGTTCTTTTTCCTATGAATGGAGCAACGCCTGACATTCCCCAGTCGCCTGATTTACATTGACATCCGCCGTGTCCACCTGTGACTCCTGTGGATCCCATAATTCCAAAGTCAGCACCAAAAATTCCACAAACTCTACAGTTAGCACATGTTTGTGTATGACTTGGTCCCCAAGCTCCACCATTACACATCCAGCCAGGACAACCTCCATCTACACAGAAGTTTGAAAGATTGTGACCATTAACATATGATCTACAACCCATTCCTGCCACACATGTATGCGACTTAGAACAACGCCATGTACCACCTGCACATACAGTATATTGACAACCAGGACAAGTGCTAATAGTTTTTACAGCATAGTTTCCGCCTGATCCACCTGCTGAGTGCATACAGTTATTACAACAAGTAGCACCTGCACCTGCACCACCACCTGACCAAATTTCAAAAGTAACTTTCGAAGTGTCTGCCGGAACTGTCCAATAACAACATTTTCCGTTAGCTTGTTCACAACAATCGCCATTATCTGCACAGTGATGACATTTCATGCCTCTTTCATTGTAAATGTATTTGACATTATACTTGTTTCCAGCCTGAGCACCTAATTTAACAGCCGTAATACTGTTATCTATAAAGTTGTCTGCTGTTAATGTTTTATAACTTGCGTATGTTGCCATCTCTTTTCCTTATGCAAACGTAATCTTTACTATTCCTGAACCACCTTGTCCAGATCCACCAGCACAACACTTTGCCCAGTTGCCACAGTAAGAACTAGTACCAGGTGTTCCACCACCTGCTGGCCAGTTAACGTGACATCCACATGCACACCACGCTTCGTTTGTTTGTGTTGCCATGTATGTACCTATACCAGCACCTGTACCTGTCCAACTTGTTTGTCCATGACATCTACAAGTAGTTGTACCTGCTTTAATTCCGCCTCCTCCGTTCATTCCGAAGTCAGCACCAAAAATTCCACAAATTCTACAGTTAGCACAGTTTAAGACAGCGTGTCTTTGTCCCCATGCATCACCATTACACATCCATCCTGGGCATCCACCGTCAACACAAAAGTTAGAAAGATTATGTCCGTTTATGTAAGAACGACATCCCATTCCTGCTGTACAGGTATGTGATTTTTCACATCTCCAACTTCCGCCAGCACATACAGTATATTGACATCCTGGATTTGTATCTACTGTTTTGATAGCATAGTTACCACCAAATCCGCCTACCGCGAAAGAACAGTTATTACAGCATGTATGACCTGGGCCGCCGCCTCCGCCGCCCCATATCTCAAAGGTTACTTTATAAACATTATCAGGAACGCACCAGTAACAGCATTTACCATTGGCTTGTTCACAACAGTTACCTGCTATAGTACATTGATGACATTTTAATCCACGTTCATTGTAGATCCATTTTACTTTTCTACATGAACCGGCACCTGGAGCTAGTTTGGAAGCTGATATTGCTCCGTCAGGTATGCCTTCTGATGTGATCTTTTTATAACTTGCATAACTTGCCATTTATGGTTCCTATCAAATATTCTATGTTATACTGACATAATACGCCAGCCGTAACTGTCGCCTGAGTATACCAAGTCAAACGCCGCACCTTCTGAGTTTACAGTCATGTCCGCACTATCACCTTGGATAAGTTTTCCGTTTCTACCAATTGTAAGTGCATTACTATCAAAAGTTTTTCTTAAGTCAAAAAATCTGATAACATCACCTGTAGCCGGAGCCGAAGGTAATGTAATTGTAAAGCCACCTCCATTTGTATCAACAAATAGCTGTTCTCCTGAGTGTGCTGTGTACGTTGTTGTAACTGTTTTAGCATTTAGAACACCAACTGGTAACCAAGCATTGCCATTATATAATTCTAATACGTTAATCTCCGTATTGAATCTAATAGCACCTGCTCCTGCGTTAGCTGTTCTTTGTGCCGTATTCCCAAAAGGTATAGTTAAACCTGGTGAACCTACTGTAATTCTTCTTCCCATTTTTTTCTATCCTTATGATGCTGGTACTGCTGTCTCAATCCCCATAACAACGCAACTTACGCTTGCTTGTGAAGACCTCACAACAATTTCTTTCGTAGCATCTGCTACAATACCTGTTCTTTCTAAAACACCGTTTGGACCTAAAGATACATCGTATTCAAGATAATCTGGTCCTGTAGGTGTACTAGACGTACTGACTGCTAATCTAATGTTGGAAGTGTTTGATCCTCTATTACAGAACGAAACAGTAACAACACTATAAGTATCAGCCGGTACAGCATACACAGATGTATCTGTATTTGCTGAAAGATCGCTGTTTCCTAATATTCCTGACGCCATTTTTTACTCCTATAGTTATATTTAGCCATTATGTTTTACTTGTCATAAAGTACGCAAATGCAACCGGAGTTCCGGATACACCGCCATTAAAGTTCATTCCC
>Ga0163111_10000217_pt1 | contig 34249 bp, 58 predicted proteins | sample CRUFie1St18metaG_FD_109645 | JGI IMG/M metagenome (GOLD analysis project Ga0163111, IMG submission 109645) | Marine microbial communities from the Costa Rica Dome - CRUD Field 142mm St18 metaG | ecosystem: Environmental > Aquatic > Marine > Oceanic > Photic zone | place: Costa Rica: the Eastern...
GAAGCTATGTTTTTGTCAATAAGTCAAAAAGCAGTAGCAGGTACTACTGGAGATTTAATTGCTATCACTATTGAAGCAGATTAAACAAATAAAGGATAAACAATGTCTAAAAAAATAACACTCAAGAGTGGTGTAAAAGCTACGCTTGTAGAAATGTCTGTAGACGACTTTGATAAATGTATGGATTCTGTACAGTTTGAAGAAGTAGACGGACAATCAGTAATTAAAAATCAATTTGCATTAAGTACGCTATGGATTAGAAACGGAGTAAAAGGTGCAGATGATAAGTTTATTAAATCTTTGTCAATTAACGACAGAGTAGAATTACAACTAGCTATTCAGGAATATAATAGCTTGGGGGAATAGAATCCCTCTCACTTGAGTTAAATATATTGATAGATGATTGGTGTGAGGGTTGCAAATATTCTACCTTTCCATATAAAGCTAAGTTACCTCTTAAAAAGAATAACAGCATTCACACCTTTACATCTATGGACGATGTTTGGTATGTCATAGGATTGTTAAAACAAGAATTAAAAGAGCATAACGAAATATCAGAAAGAAAGTTCGAATTACATCAAACCATTAAGTCGCATTTACCATTTTTTGCTTGTCCTAATCATTTTATAAGCAAAGAATATCAACGAGATATACAACGATACACTTATTGTAAAAAGATGAAAGTACCTCCTTATGAAGGATCATACGGAAATCAACCAAAAAAGTGGATTGATAAGTGCAATGTTATAGAAAAAATGTTAAATTATATTCAATCAGAGCAATATAATAAAAAGAAAAATGGCTAAAAATTACGAAATACAATTAAAATTTACTACTGGTGGATCAGCTCAGGCATTACTCCAAAAGCTAGATGACTTAGCACAAGCACAACAAAAATTAGCAAGAGTACAAAGAACATTAAACACACAAAGCAAAGCTGCTCACAAAACACACATTCAGCTTATACAATCTCAAGAAAAACATAGACTTTCTGTTGTAAAAGCACAAAAAGCTATAGGTAAATTAAGTCTACAAAAACAGAAACTCCGTATGGAGAATAAGGCGTTAGCTGAAAGATTAAAAAGAAGTTCAGCAGCAACAAAAAGATTTAGAATTGAAACTGCTGGATTGCAAAGAACAGTTGGTGCAATTAGAAACCAAATACTCTTATTTACATTTGCATTCGGTGGAATTATAGCAGGATTCAGAAATGCTATTCAAACATCTATGCAGTTTGAAGCAGTTAAAGTAAGACTTAATTCTATGTTTGGCTCTGTAGAAAGAGGAACAAAAGCATTTAACACATTTAATAAGGTAGCAGCAACCACTCCATTTACATTAAGTGATGTTGTAGAGGCAGGAGCTGCATTAAAAGCATTTGGTACAAACGCAGAAGAAATGATTAAACCTACTGCTGACTTAGCAGCGTTTATGGGCGTAAGTGCAACAGAGGCAGCACAAGCACTTGGTAGAGCATTTGCAGGTGGTGCAGGTGCAGCTGACATTCTTAGAGAAAGAGGTATTTTACAATTAATTCGTGACTTTAAAGGAATAGATGACTTATCCAAAGTTAGCTTGCCAGATTTTAGAAAAGCATTAGAAGAAACATTGCTTGATCCAGCAGCAGGTATTGCAGGTGCTACAGACAGACTTGCAAAAACAATGACTGGACTGGTTTCTAATATGTCAGACGCATTTACAAGAATGAGTGCTGCTCTTGGAGATTTGATAAATATGCGAGGAGTTGTAAGCACTTTAACAAACGCATTCTCTGGATTAGCTAAAATGTTTCAAGAGATGGGAGAAACAACATTAGAAACTTCTATTCGAGAGCTTGGGGAGTTGGGAGATGCTGCTGTAGAACTAAGACTTGAAATGTTAAGAATGAGAATGCAGTCAATAGAGCTTGACGCTATTGAAAAAAAGACAACATTGGATAGTAATAAGATTAGAGAAGCAATAATTGCAAGTGATTCTATTAGATTAGATATGACTAAAGATTTAGCAAAACTTCAATTAGATATTTTGAAAAATCACGGAGGAGAAGAAAAGATTTTAAAAAGAATTGAAGCTATAAATGGAAGTCTTTCTATTGGATCGCAAAAACGAAGTGATTTGGCAACAAAAAAACTTCAAGATGAAAAAGATGAGTTAGAATCTTTACTAACTAATGTAAGAATTTTAGGCAAGATAATATCTGACGAAAAATTAAGAAAAGCTGCATTGGAAGAAAATTTGAATTTAGCAACATTGTATGAACAAATTCAAAGGCAAATACTTGGTTTGTCGTCTGCTATTACAAAAGAAGCAGAAAAATTAGCAGAAGCATTAAAATTATCTGACGAGGACGCTAAAACATTATTAGAAGGAGAAAAACTACGATTAGAAACGAGAGAACAGCTATTTAATAATCACTTCAATAAAGTGTTAGGTATTGCACAAAAAAGCATAGATCAACAAAAACAAGCAGAGCTTTCTGCATTGAGAGATACTGACAAGTTTAGAAGAGCAAGTGCAGAAGAACGACAAGATATGGAAAAAGATGCTCTTAAGAATTTACAAAGTCAGCAAAATACAATCTTTAAAATCAATCAAGCTAATGAAATAGTTAAAGTAATCTTAAGTTCTATGGCTACTGCAAGTAAACTAAAAGATATGGCTGATGAATTGAAGGGTGTAGCTACAGCAGCTTTTGCAGTTGGTAATAAAGTTGGAGGTACGAGAGCAGCAGCAGGAGCAGCAGCATTGAGAGTTCAGCGTGGACTAGTTATTGCATCTGGTGCAGCACAAGCAGGATTATTAGCAGGACAACAACCTCCACAATTTGCTCGTGGTGGCTCTTTTATAACAGATGGACAGCAAACTATCACAGTAGGAGATAACGCTGGTGGTAGAGAACGAGTAGATATTACACCATTGTCTACTCCAGACTTTGGAGATGCTAGTGGTGGTAGTTCTATTAATGTGAATATAATGGGTAATGTAATTGGCACACAAGAATTTGTCAGAGATAATTTACTTCCTGAAATAGAAAATACTATTAAAAGAAATCTAGCATAATGGCTTTATCTGGAAATACTAATTATAATAATGTTCTGAATAGTTTTTCTACAACTACTGGACTTACAGAAGAGTATTTGTTTGAATTTAGAAATCAAAATTATCCCAATCCAAACGATCCACAACCTGCAGACACTTCTAATTTTATTATAAGACTAGCTACGGCTGACATACCACACGGTAGTATTAGCGATATGAAATATCACGGATTTATTACCAATATTCCTTCAATTAGAGAGTCAATAGATTTAGAAAAATCAACAGCGTCTGTTAGCAATGTTACTATAAGCTGTGCAAATGGAACATTATCAAATCACAGCAAAACCTTAGCAGAAGAAATATACTCTAGCTCTGGTAGTAGAAATTATATAAATCATCAAGTAATTATATATTCAAGAATAAATACAAAGACTAATCAGATTTTTAATGGCAGATTGAAAGAAGTTAAACTAAAAAATTCTGACACCGTTGATTTGGTTATAGCAGTTCAAGATCCGATTGAAAACATTTCTATTCCAGAGTATCAATCTAAATCAGGTAATTATTACCCTATATTGTACGGAGAGGCGACTCCAGAAACATCAACAGTTAATGTGCCTGATTTTGTAACAGATGCTCGAGTATTTCCAGTACAAGTAGACACTTTAAATAACGATGTATTTAATTGTTTATTTCATCAAGCAGAAACAAGCGATGCTAGATTGCATTTTCCTATAAGGGATACATTTAATTCTACTGGATACCCTATGTTTGTTCCTCTGGACGATGTTTCTAGCAATTCAACCTACGATGACTACGAAGGTGCAACAAACGATACAGATAGAAATGTGATGAGAACTGATTTAGATTTAGAAAGAAGTTATAAGATTCGTCCACAAACAGTTTCTAATCCTGGAAATGTGGCAGGTAGTGGCAATGGAACTGGATTGACAATAACAAATGTTGGTAATGCTTATGATTCAGCAGGCACTTTTACAAATGCAACATTCACATTTCAATCTGATGCAAGTGAAAGTCTAAATGCTAATTACTTTATTACAGACTTACCAAAAGAAGTACACGAAATAACAGAGCTGAAATTTAGCTTTACTCATCAAGTAAGTGCATTTCAAGAAAGAGACGGCGATTTAGCTATCACTATAAGAGTTCTTCCTTACTGGAATGAGGTAAGCAGCTCAGAACAAGTGCAATATACTAATGTTCAAGCAAACACTACGACAGAATTTAACTTATTAAGCACAAGCTTATTTCCCTCTAGCTTGAAAACAATGCCTGACCAAATACAAGTATTCATTAGTTTTAGTAATAATCCATTAGATCCAGGTGGTGGTACAGCAGATGATTTTAATACTGCTACCTTGTTAATGAAAGATATGTTTTTAGAGGTTACTGCAAAAATAACACAGCCATCTGCTTCAGACGCAACTGCAGAAAAGTTGTCAAAAAATAGTGCAGTAACTAGCGTTAAAGAATTATATACTGGTGCAGATGGGTTTGACAAATCTTTTTCATCAGGAACTGTATCATTAATTCACGATATGCACAGAGATTTGCTATATAGATTTGCAGGGGTTACTGACACTCCAGACGGATATAGTGATTTAAATTCTGCAAGAGCAAATTGGTTTTGTTATTATTATACAAGCAAACAAGAAGAGTTGAAAAAATTGTTAGAAAAATGTCAAGAAGAAGGTGGTTTTATTTTTAGATTTCGCCCTTCAAACGCTACGCCACAATATATACATATACCAAACACTCCTAATGTAGTACACACAATAGGAAAAAATGATATTACTGATTTAAATATATCTTTGACTCCTTTTGAATCTTTAGTAACAAAAAGAATTGTAAAGTTTGACACTAATCCAATTACAGATAAACCTATTCAAGAAATAACTTGTACAGACACAACCAACAATCCTAGATCGACATACAATATTAGCAGCAAAGAAAATATTAAAACTCACGAGCTGAAAATATTAAGAAACAAAGCAGGAGATTCTAATATGGGTGGAAATAAAAATAATGGTTTTGCCAATTATTATAATGCAATAGAAGGAAACCCTAAATTAATTATAGACACCGAGATTATAAATCCTGGAAGTAGTGGTGGAAGTTCATATTTTTATTTAATGGAAGTTGGAGATATATGTGCATTTGATCATACTGATATGATTGTAGAGCCATTTGGACAATCCTTCAATGGAAAGAAGTTTATATTGACTTCATTGACTAGAAAGCCAGGAAGTTTAAAAGTATCTTTGAGAGAAATATAAAAAGGATTAAATTTTATTATGCCAATATCATCAGTAAAATTCGGAGAAGATACAAATGGAACTAATACTGGGAATTATACACCTAGTCAAAATCCTAATATTGGAACAGAGGTTTCCAAAAAATATGATGGTATTGTAGTAAAAAAATCCGTAGGTGGAGAAACTTACACTTTTGCTAATCACGAATCATCAAGAAGGCAAAGAAGATTGATCTACGAAAATATAAGCGAAGCAAATAAAAACTTGTTGGTTGCTTTGTTTGATTTTGCTAAAGGACAAAAGAACTCTTTTCACTATACAGAAACTGGAAATTTTTCAGATAGCTTTGAAGTTCGCTTTGTAAATAACAAATTACCAGTTACGGAAACAGCTTATAATGTGTATCGTGTTGAAATCAACATTGAAGAGCAATTATAAGAAATTTTTCTTCTTAAAACACCCCTACAAAGCCATAAAAACACTCTTAATAGCATATCATAAGCGAGATAGAACAAAGTGGTATGAACACCTAAAATAATGCGTTATTTGTTAATTTCGCTTCTTAAGTCTGAAAATGTGCCTGGATCAACACCCCAACCTACTATCATACTAGGAAATGGTGCAGAATTAGGTAATTTGCCTTCATTGTTATAAAAAGTTACTCTTCCTTTTATAAAAATTATTTCAGCAGATTTATAGATATAGTTATGAAACCATTTTGTATCCGTTCTAGCAGGTAGTAAAGCTACCGTGACATTGCCTTCTTCAAAATATTGATCGTAAGCTCGTTTGATAAATTTTTCCATACCTCTACTGTATGGTGGATTCATATAATTAATACAATACCATTCGTTTGTTAAGCAGCTAAATTCTTTTGTAAAATAATTATCGCAAAGAGCATTATCGTCATCGGCACAAACATCGCACTCAAAATCAAAATAAGAGTTTATTGTTTCGTATAATTCGTACGGAGTGTGCCAGTCATCTTTTTCAGATCTAAAAGCGACATCTTGGTAAAACCTACCTTCTGCTTTTTTCGTCATCTTTATCCTCCAATTTACGCAATATAAGATTTTCTCTTATCTTATTATTTTTTCTTGCTCTTTCCATTATGTTATTATTCTCTTCCCTTAAAGTTAATAATAATTCTTTATATTTTTTTTCTATTTTTTTGTCTATCATAATTTAATGGGGTAGCCGTAGCCAACCAGGTATTTGCACAAACTTTATTAACAAGAGAGTAAGCTCCTATATTTTATTGTTTATATGTATACCAAACTACCCCAATTAGTTAAAATGGTAATTCTTCGTCTTTTGATTTAGGAATAGAAAAAGCTAACCCAAAATATTTTTTACCAGTTTTACTTTCGTTAATCCAAGCAGACACATTATAAACTGTTCCGTTTACATTTGCTTGTCCAGTATAGTCTGGGTGTGTATCTTTTTCTTTCTTTTCGTTTGTAAATATTGATCCTTTATTTTCTTTGTGTTCGTAAGCCATTATTTTAATCTCCAAGTGTATGTTTTTCTTCCTGCTGATCCTAATACCTTTTTATCTGTTTTTACAAGTCTGTCACTATTTGTTAAATCAGTAATTGCTCTGCGTATAGATGTTAATGGTGTTTGTTCATTAATCGATTCATTGTCAATTAAAAAAGCCCACACCTCATTTGCAGACAGATTTTCATTAGGATAAGTCTGAAAAACTGCTAATGTTAATTGCTCCTGATTGTTTGCTTGTTTCAAGTTTGTTCTAAGCAAACTTCCATTGTAGTTTGTTGTATTGTAGTACATATTTCCTTCCTTGTTTTTATATTTAAGACAAAGCGATACTACTGCGTTATAAACGCATTGATGTAATTTTGCTATAATCATACTATTTAATCGTCACAATTTTCGCAATGTTTCCAAGTTGGATTAAGTCCAACATATTCTTGTTCCGTCACTTGTTTGGGATTGTCCATTGCTTTTTTTATGTCAAAAGCAACTTCTTTAATTGCAGGTGGCAATCTTTTAACCCAATGACTTTTAAAGATATACTTCAAGACTTGTGTTTCCTCTGGATTTAATTTCAACATCATATCGTTACCTCAAATATGGTTTTCTTTGGTTTTAGTTTATTGGAGGATTTAGCGTTATAACTTTCCAAATCGCTATCAATGTCGTAACACTCCTCTCCAACATATTGTAAATCTATCTTCATAGCGTCTATATTTTTATCTTCGTGAAAAATATAAATATTCTGACTTGCCCTTCCTGATAGATTTAATCCTTTTTCGCTATATTCATTAGCTCCAACTAATGAGCTGCTTCTACTTGCAATATCTCCTACTCTTGCAGAGTGTATGTGTCCTGATATAATATAATCAATTTGCACACCTCTACCTGCGTATCTACCTTTTATTTGATTTACGCTTTTTTCGTATTGCGTAGTAAAACTACCGTTTCCGTGTAATAATAATAAATTCTGTCCTGCGACATTAACTACTACTTCCGTAGGATCATCAACAACAAACTGCACATCTGTTGTTTTAAAGTAATGTCTTAGTATTTCAAAGATAACAAAGTCGTAATTGTCTGACGCCATAAAGTCTGACCAACCCCAATCTTGTTTTAATCTACTTTCGTTTCCAGTTACACAAGCAACTGATACAGAATAATCTTGTCCGACATCAAATATAATTTGCTGTAATAAATCTACTGCTAAAAATACTGCTTTGGATCTATTCGTAGACATATTGAGCATTTCGTCTAATCTTCTGTCAGAGTTAATTAAATCTCCAGTAATCGCTATTAATACATTATCTATATCATATACTTTAAATATTTCTTTTGCTCTGCTCACATAATGTTTTAAGCGTCTACTAGCAACTTTGAAATCATAATTGTTATGAGGTAGGGAAACAAGTTCGTTAAAATGTGTATCAGATATTTGCAGCACTCCAACACTTTTACCCTGCTTAACCTTTTTAAATTTAAATTCTGAAAAATTTTTATGTTGAAGTAATGCTTGAATATCAAATAATAGATTATGTACTGCGTTTTCATATCTTGCATATTCTCTAAATGATTTTCTTTCTATTCGATTTACATCTTGGGCAGATTGTTTTTGTTTGGCAAGTTTTAAATTCTCTCTAACTAGCTCTATGTCATTTCTAATTGGATTTACGGTTTTACACTTACAGTCATTACAGAAATATTTTTGCTTTAAAGATCCGTCAGCATTTTTCTGACTACCTTTTTTAATCATATCCTTGCTACCACAATTAGGGCAAGATATAAAGTATAATCCGTCCTCTGTAAGTTTCATTTTGTCAATCTCTTAAATCCATTGCTATTGTTAATCAAATCTAATAAATCCTCAAATTCAAAGCAAACCATTACTTTTGAATGGTTTTTTGAGAAAACTAACAACGGTTTTAAATCATCTGAATTTTGACAAGCTTGATCATAACACTTCCAAACATTCATTCGTTCAACTTTTTTACACTCTACTGCATAAGGAAAAGTATCTCTACCTGCTTTGGATAATATAATATCCATACCACTTTCTCCCATTACTGCTGTCTTTATGTCGTGTTCATTGATCCCTAATTTATCCATAATCATTTCTCTTACTTTATTCTGAAAATTTCTTCCTTTCGCTTTTGCACTACTTGGTTTCATTTATAAACTCTCCTTTTACTATATCATCAATTATAAAGCCGATAGTCTGATTGCTTTCATATTTTTTAAAGTTTATCTTTTTTATTTTTTCTACTACTCTATTCCATTTAGTTGTATTTCTATGCAACTCTTGTTGAGTTTTTAATAATAGTGTCATCATTTGCATTCCTTTCTTGGTTGTAAATATTTGTCTAAATAATCATTTGATTTTACTTCTCCAACTACTTCGTTGGCTTTTTCAAACTCATCTTTTTTTTCATAAGTTCCATTGATATAGTCGTGAACAAAATCTAAAAGTATTGCCACTTTTTCTCTATCTGTTAATATCATTTATATTCCTTCCTAGGTTGTATTTGTTGGTCGCAACACGAAACATATAAATCCCTATATTCCGAAGTTGTCTTTTGTTTTTTGCATTTACCACATTGATAAACATAAATCGGCTCATCGTCTGCAACTGGTAATACTACCTCATCTGTCCATCGTTCTTGATTTAGATAGGTTTCAGGATTAGGTATATATTGTTGATTTTGCCATTGATCCGATTTTTTTTGCAATTCTATATTCTTAATAATTAAATCAATAGGATAATTATTTGCTTCAAACTTATCTTGTACTTTTTTCTTACCAACCTTTTTAGGATAATGCTTCCAAAATAAATGAAAGTCTTTATTTTCTTTATTCTTACTTTCTTTCTTTCTTATAATATGGTTGCTAGTTGGTTGATAGTTGGTTGATTTCTTATCATTGTATAGTTGGTATCCGACAATAATAAGGTGGGTTACTAGTTGGTTAGATTTTACTTCAATCATATTTGTTTTTTCAAGTTTTTTTAAAAAAGTTCTAAGCTGCTGCCTGGACATATTATTACGATTTGCAAAATTTTTTTGTGAAAAAACTATTTCCCCTCTATTAACTTTAATAATTTGATTATTGATCAACATTGATGAGGACTTTATACTAGCCCTCATCAACATATCTATCCAACATTTCAAGTATAACGAATTGTTCCAAATCCAGTTGTCTTGGATCTTGCGATAAAGTTTTATAAAACTATTATCCATTAAACAAAATCGTTATAAGTAATGAAAATATGAATATAAATCCGATTAAGGTAAAACCATCAATCATACTACCTCCATTGCTTTTTTAAGACTTTGTAGAGCTTTATCATAAACATCTACATTACCTCTAATACCATTAGCATTAGCAGTAAGCCATTGTCTTGCTTGTTTATCTAATACACCTTTTGAAAGTGCCTCTTTTTCCAATCTATTAAAATATTCTATTTGTTTAACAGTTGGAGCTTTTCTTTGAAAGTCATCAGCTTCAATTTCAGTATGGAATAAATTTCCTCCATATAAGCCAAGCAGCTTAAGAGTTGCTCTTGCTTTACCTCTTTTTTCTGCCATAGCCCAGAAATATTGATTTTTGCAATTGACATCATTTGCCTCTCCAAAAGTTTCTTCTTCGGCGTAACCGACTTCGTCACTCTCAACCCAAGCTTTGACTTTAATTGCTACTCCCATTCCTTCTCTATGTTCAAGATTATCAGACATTTCAAATTTTACACCTTCAGCGTCTATAATCTTAACCACACCATCAAAAGATATAATTTTCTTTCCACGAAGAGTCCAAAAATCATTCTCTTCTAAATTATATTTTTTAATTAGATCCTCACTCATACTTCCTCCCATAGTTGTTCAAAGCTCGTTCCAGTCACATAGCAAATTGCTAATTTTGACTGCATAGGAACTTTATTTTGTTTTTTCCATTGACTTATAGTCACTCTATTTATCTCTAGTCGCCTAGCTAACCAAGACTGTGTTCTTTCATTAGTGCGTAGCCAAGCGTCTAAAAGATAAAATATGTTATCATTGTTCATATTTTTTCCAATTTTCCTTCCACCCACTATCTATAGCAGCAGATATTAGTTGTTCTTTTGTTAAATGACTCGCAGACATATAATCGTAAAAAGTCAAATCTCCACTATCAATTTGTTTACCATTTGAGTCTATAGCTTGTCTATCTATATATTGTATTTCAGCTACCTTATTGATCCTCAAATACAGAATCATTGAATTAATTTGTTTATCTGTATATTCTTTCATTAGTCCTCCTTTAATTTTTCTTGGCATAATTTTAGTGTGTACGAAACAAAGTAAATACCAAAGATTACTATCTGCCAATAACCTTATTTCATCTTTGGATATTTTACCTTTAAAATATTGAAAAACTTGTTTGATTGATTTATCTGTATACTCTTTCATTTATTTTCCTTTAATTGCTTAATTATGTCTTTCAATTCATCAATCTCATCTCTTCCAAGTCTATCACTCCAGGAAAGCATATCTTCCAATCTTTTTATTATTTCTTTCATTTAATACTCGTCATATTCGAAGTCGCAATGATCTTTACATCTAGCACATAAGCCATAATGCTCTCCGTTCTGTTTATGTATATTTCCTATACCACTTGCTCCACAACAAGTAGATAGTAATTCTTTATCATCGTCTTGTTCTTGCTGCTGATCTATTAAGTTATCAATATTATACTCAATCCAATCTTTTCCACTTTGTATTTCTTCATTCATTTTCTACCTCATCATAATATTCATCTTCAAGTTTTTGTTTTAATTTTTCATCAAGTCTATCTTCACTTGCTTGTGCTTTTTTACCCCAATGTCCATTACTTTCGTCAATAGAAATAACTAATTGTCCATTATCAATCCACATCTCCCAAGTATAAAATACTTCTTGAGCATTACCTCCACAAACAACTCTTTGTATCTTGATAGGTTTGTCAGTATCTACTATTTGATCCTGGCACTTCTTTTCAATATCTTGCAATGTTATATGACTAGTACCTCTTTCTAAATAATACTCGCCACTTTGCTTTAGTTCATTAATTTTATTATCAACCCACTTTTTCATTTTTTTATCTTCTTCCATTATTTTCCCTTTTTCAATTTTACGCAAAGACTATCTAACGATTTTAATTTGTCATTAAACTCATCAATCATAGTATCCATTTCTAAAATATAAAATCCGTCCTTTACATTATAATAAATAGGTACTTCTAAATTATAAGGTATTCCATTTTTATCTTTTTTCATTTGTTCTCCTTGTTTGTTAAAAAATATGGACATAGCTATAATGTGATTTAACTGATAGGATATATAATGAGATATAAGATATAGCTATGCCCAATAAATAATAAATTGTTTTGTTTTTGTTCATTCCTTGTATGACAATATAAATATAAATATACAAATGTGTAAAGAAAATAATACAATTTAGTAAAAATATTTTTTCTTTATGAATATTAAATATTCGTTTGTAAGTTGAGATCCTTTCTATATGTTCATTCATATAACCTTGTTTGTTAGCGAGAAGGGGGAGTTTTTTGCTCCCCCTTTCGTTTTTTATTTGCTATTAAAGTAATTAACAATACTAGCTTTGTTGTTGTGCTGCAATTCCAATTCATCGAAGTTGCGAATTATAAAGATGGTTTCATCTTTTGTCAAATTTGCGTCCTCTCTAAATCTAGGATCAAACACATTATAAGTTCCTTTATCTCTAGAATTAAGAAATCTAAAGAACTTCTCTTTACTTACACTCATAGCTGCTCCCTTATTTGTTTTTTTGGCTCTACAATATGATAATATCCATCTTCATTTATTCCTGAAGTTAAATATACACCTATTGTCTGATTATTAGAATAAAACGCCTTACTGCAAATTTCTTTTTCAGTAGTCGCCCAACCTAAATTTGTTATTTCAAGTCCTTGATCCAAAGACTCTTCTATATGTCTATCTACTAAGTTTTCAAAATTTTGATTTAATTTGAAATCAGATAGTATATGTTTTTCTTTACTCATCTTCAATCCTGGTTAAATGATTTTCGTCAATGTGCTTAAATGGTTTCCAAGTATCTTTGGACTTCCTAAGTATTAAATTAAATTCTACATCTCCGAATAATACAAAAGCAACATCTCCAACCCAACTTGGACAATCAGAAATATAATTTCTAACTACTGCAATTCTATCAGAATCTATATAAGCTTCATCTTCGTTAGTGTCAAAATATTTATAAATTGCTTCTCTTATTCCTTTAATCTCTTTTTTATTTGGTTTCATTTATTCCTTCCTTGTTATGTTGTTTTAATAACGCCTTCCATATATAATTAACTTTCGCCCTTTCTTTATTATTAGTGAAAAAGTTAAAAAAAGCTATATGAAATAAATCCTCTTGCTCAATATAATATTCATAATCTGCATAAATATTATTACTTCTTTTTTTATATTTCATTGTTTAACCTCGTTTATTATTAATCATCGTTTCGAAATTTTCAGTTAAAAGCGTATAAGTATAATCTTTTTCATTGTAATAAAAAGAATTTACTTTAATACCTAAATCTAGCAAAAATTTAAAAGCTTGATTTCTAATACATCCAATCTCATAATTATAAGATTGCACTACTCGTTTTTTATTTCTTAAATCATTAATTACAACCCTAGTACCTTTATAATTAGTAGCAGGTAATACTTTTATATTAAATGCTCTTAAATGATTTAATTTATACTCTTTCGGATCGTTTCCTATTCTAATATTATACTCGTTCATTGTTTAACCTCGTTTATTATTAATAAAAATTTTTTCTTTAAAAATATTATAAGCTGCTTTATAAAAAAATAAAAATACCCTCCAATAAATAATATTAGAGAAGGATCAACTACTTTAAAAATTTTAGAACTAAGAATATATTTTATCATTGTCTTTTTTTTGCTTTGTTTAATCTAGCTCTTGAATTGCTTTTTTTAGTTGCTCCCAAAAGAACAATATAAAAAGCGTATAAGCTATAATTTCAACTAACATTTTTTTTAATCTCCGTATTATGTTGAATGTTTAAGGGGTTTTTACTTACAAAAAAGCTTGTAAAAAATCCCTCTTCTCCCTCTTCCGTAACTACTTTACTTTTTATGGTTGCTTCACTTACAAAAACGCAAAATTCTTTTAAAGCGTGTTGCGTTGTTTTCATTTTGATTAGATGTTCAGAGCTTAATATTCTTATATCATCTATTTTTCTCATTTCTTTTATACTCATTTTCTTACTTCCTTATGTTGTTAGTGTATCGGCGTTACTATGGTAACATTTTTAAATTTACTCATACCGCAAGCGTGACCTTGATTTGTACAAGTTTGACAAATTCCCCCACAAATAAAAGTCTTTTGAAAACCTAAACTCTTGGCTTTTTGTCTTAGTTCTTTTTTATCTTCTTTGGTTAAATCCGTAGGCTTTACTTTTTTATCCATCGGCAACCCTATAAAATCCCCCCTTACAAAGTCATATTGAGATAAAACTTTTTTAAGGGGTTTATATATTGGGTGTACTCCAGAGCTAAGATTTAGCAGAAAGTTTTTAGGAATATTTACTGCTCCGTACTCATCAATAAAATTTTTGAAGAGATGTAAGCTCTTGCTATAAGCGTAAGCTCTAAGAGTTGGGAACTTATTTAAGATGTCAAACCAAGACAACATTTTATCTAAGCTTTGAAAATCTCCATCATTATATAGACGAAAATCTACTACTTGATCCTTATCTTCTCTTTTGTATATCTTCCTTCCTAAGTTCCATCTTAAAGAATCTTCTATAATTTCGAAAGCGTGGTTTTCTAATATGGTATTGGCAACCCATCGAGCCACAACATTGGGATTTCTTAAACTCTTAAACGAGTAGCAAAAACTTAAGCAGCTTCCTGCTCCTCCACAATTAACTTTTGGCATAGTTGAATAGTTTAAGAATTTTAGTTTTGCGTTACCATCTGAAAAAATTGATATGTTGTTTATTTTACCTTTACCATCAAAAAGCTTATAAAGTTCTTCTTTAGGATTTGAAGAGTTTGCAGCTTTTAAAATTGGTAAAAGTTTATCTTGGTATATGTTTTGAGGGCTACCTAGATATTTCTTTTTTTTGTCAGGGTTTTTATTCCCTTTAAATTGGCTCATTGCGTTATGGTCAAACGGATTATTTACAAGCCAATTATTTATTATTTGAATTGAAGAGTTATAATCTTTAGCAACAGTAAGAGCTGCAAATTTTAAAACATCTTCTCTTTTTGTTAAGTTCATTATTTGTAATTCCTTGTTTATTCTCATTACATTCGAATTTAAGCATAAATCTTTTATGGGTGTTAGCTTTTTTTACATTTTATGTAATATTTTTTTAAGGGGTATTATAGTATTAGCAACTAGCAACACCACGCCCCAATTTTTAAAACGACGAAGCAAAGCAGATTTTTTCTAGGGGGGTAGGGGCGTACTCGCTTATAATATGGAAGTCTATGAGTGATCCTTGCGAAAATGCGATTAACGACTAGCGTATAAATAGTAATAATTTAATACTAGTATATTAAGAATCAAGAAAATAAAAAATTCCCGTAAACGACTAATAATACTAGAGTTGCAGAGATATTGCTGCACTAATTTTTTTGTGGTTTTTCACTAGATCACAAATCCTAAATTTTCGTGGTTTTTTATTGCATTTTACCAGTAAATTGTCCTATGCCAAGATATGATTACAGATGTTTAGAGTGCGATAAAGTATTCGAAGTAGAGCAAAAAATGACTGAGGACGCATTAGAATTGTGTTTATGTGAAGATGAGAAGTTCCTCGTAAAGAGGATACCTCAAGTACCTAAATTGGTCATTAATGCTCCAGCATCTATGTCAGATAGCAAATTACGCAAAGAATTAGACATCGATTAGCGTGTTTGACTACTGTTCTTTGATCGACAAGAAATGCTCGTTTGCTGCGAAGGAAAAGAGTATAACTTATTGTGGGTTACATACTGGATTAAAGATACAAAACAGAATTGAATACATTAAATCGTGTCCGAAAAATAAAATTAAAAGGAGATAGTTATGCCGTATCATACTGGAAAGAAAAAAAATAAAAAGAAAAAGATGAAGAAAGGCAAGAAGAAGTAATGGCTAAAAATTTAAAAGGTGTTAGTCTAAAAGGATTAAACAAAACACAGAAAAGACAGATGAGCAGACATAAAATTCATCACACCAAAGCACATTTACGATCTATGGCAGCAGCAATGAGAAAAGGTAAAACCTTTAAACAAGCACATACTGCAGCAATGCGTAAGGTTGGAAAATGAATGTTACCGTATCATCAGCAAGAAACTTTATACCTAAGCGTCTTTATGGAATGAAAAAGAAATCAGTAAAACAAAAATTGAAAGGCAATCCATTCAAGAGAAAATTTAAATACCTAAAGGGGTAAATTATGTGGGAATTATTCAAAGACAAAAACGAATACAATGAAAAAAATATTATTGGCTTTTTATCCTTTGCGTTGATGTGTGTATTTGGCATCGTTGATTTAGTGATGGGTATAATTGGAATTGAGCTTTTAGTAAACGACTACATTTATAATTCATTTGTTTGGGTTACACTTGGCTCATTTGGAATTGCAGGAGCAGAAAAAGTTTACAAGAAATGAGAAAATCATTATTTCAAGATCGCACTAGAAAATCGAACGGTGCAAAAAAAACTCGACAAGGTATGAGCCACAACACCAAGTTTGGAAATAAGCAATCTAAAAAACACTATAAGAAGAAATATAGAGGACAAGGCAAATGAGCAATCTTGAGCTAAAGAAAGCCAATCAAATGGCTGCTATTGATTTATTGATCCACAATCCAGAATTGTCTAAAAAAGAATTAGCAGAACATTTAAAGCTGGGAGAATCTACAATACATAACTGGTTTGCAGATGATAGATTTATTGATTTATACTATAAAAAATATATGGTTTCTTTCAACTCTAAGCTCCCAATGGTATTAGATAGTATGATAAGAGAGGCAGTTGAAGGTAATGTCCAGGCAGGGCGTCTAGTATTAGAACATTCAGGGAAACTTGTGAAAAACATTAATGTAACCGTAGATAGCCCATTCGAAAAGTTTTTGAAAGCAGAGCAGATAGACGCAGAAGATATTATAGACGCTGAAAGCGAAGAGATTAAAGAAAAGATAGAAACTCTTCCAGAAAGAAATAAGATAAATGACAAACCATTAAAGCGTAAGATAAGTGAAAGAAAAGCTATAGAAAGAATTAAAAAAGGCAAAAAGCCGTCGCAAAAAAAACTTAGAGAGGATAGAGCTAGTAGATATGCTTTATTGCAACGAGCTAAAAAGGTTGGATTAAAACCATTGCCTTCTCGCCGTCCTACCAATAGTGAAAGAAGAAAGTGGTTAAAAAAATTAGAAGAATTAGAATCTAAGCAACGCCAAAATCTTCAGGCATAATATCATACTTTTCACATAGTTCTGACATTTCCATTGATATATAAGATATGTCGCTTTTGTCTATTTCTTTTGTTGATGTTTTATTTGGTGCTATTTTCATACATAAAAACCCTAGTAGTTCGTTATTAGCTTCAGATATTTCTCTAAGCTCTAAAACCATTAAATATAATTTCTGTATTAGATCTTTCATTATTTAAGTTTACGCATACTTGTAGAAAGATTCCTTATAAATTCTTCAAAAAACTCATCTACTTCTTTATCAATGTGCTTTTCCATCTTCTCAAATGCTTCTTCATCAGATGTGAAAAAGAATTTTCTTTGTGGTATAGTAGAAAAATCTCCTCTATATCCCTTATATACAGACTTACCTCTTACCACTCCTGATACATTATCTTCTAAATGTTTTTCATACCTACCTAAAGGCGTTCCTACAACAGACTCTAAAAGCTGCTGACTTGTATGCGAATCAATACTTCTTTTCAATCTTCCAGTATCTGTCATAATTTGATTTGATTTAATTTTATTTTGATTAAACTTATGCTTCATATTTAAATATCCAGAGGTTGATGGTGCAAATTTTTTACCATCTATATCTTTTTGCAATTTAAATGTTTTCTTTACTTTGGCTTTTGCTGATTTTGCTAAATTGTCTAAGCTTTTAGCTAGGTTTGTTTTAAAAGCAGCTCCAGTAACTTTATGAAAGTTAAAATTAATCAGCGTTTCTATTTTCAGCTTCATCGACTATCTCCAATTCATTTTTAGATTTATTAGCTTCTATGATTTGTTCTGCGTCAGCAATACTTAAATCTTTGTTTTCATCTGCTAATAATTGTGCTTGAGTAGTTAAGTTATGTTTTAATTTATATTCGTTCAACATAATCTTATCTTGAGTAGTCATTGGATATTCGACTTCAGAGAAGTCTACTTTAAATTGAGAAACTTCTGGTAATCCCAAATTATTGGTTTGAGATAAAGCATATTCTACTTTATAAAAATCTTTTTCGTATTGACGATATAGTTCTTTGTCATCAATAAAATCTTCGTGGCGTTCCAAGTCTTTAATCATTAGAGAAATACCACTTGGTACTTCTCCACCTGATTGTGCGAAAGTAACAAATAAGTGATTATTCAACGCTACTAATTCTATTTGCCATTTAATATTTTCAATAACATCTCTTACATTTCCTTCTGGAGATACAATATTATAATTACTTCCCTCTGGTAAAGTTAAAATTTCGTCTGATCCTGCTCTTACATTTGCGTTATCAGAAATTAATCCAGTAACTACTGGTTGCCCAAACATTTGGAATCTCAAACCTAATTGCATCTCAGTCATAGTAATATTGATATGTTCATTTGCAGATACTAAATCAGAAGCACCTTCAACAAAGAAAGAATCTAATTGTTCTTCTCTGTGTGTAAATACAAAAGGCAAAATACCTAAATTGTGCTGTACTTCTTCTAAAATATTGCCATTTTCATCAAATTTGATATGAGTGTCTTTATCCCAATAAGCATACATCAATTCATCAGTATCTGATAAATCTGCGTGTCCGTGCATCATAGGATATACAATAGATTCTGGCTTGTATGGATTATCTCCAAAATACGGCTCAAAATAATAAATAGGACGATATTCAAATCTTTGTTCTTCTTCATCATACATTACATAAGTTGCACAAGTACCAAGCAAGCGAGTCATTCTTTCCATTTGCTTCATACGAGCATTCTTTACTGATGACAGCTCTAAATACTTTTCATTTACATTTCTCTTTGCCCCAATCGTGTAAATTTTTGACATACGATTTACGAATTTTTTCACGATGTTGGTATTGTAGTGAGGAATTTCTTGGAATGCGTCAGATTTGAAATAATCTTCAATGTATTGATCGGTTAATGAGCCAGAATAATAATCTAAAAACTTTCTTACTTCTGCTCTACGAGCTTTTGCTTGTTCTTCTTTAAAATGTGTTAATGAATCTTGTATAATTTCTCTAGCTGTTAAAACCATTAAAGTATTCCTTTTATCGTGATATTCTTCCAATGAAATTACTTCTAATTGGGAATCTATTCAATATAAAATATCTAAAAGCATCGCAACCGTGTTCATAATATCCGTCCTTGATAGGATTATTAGAAATTGATTTGCCTTCCACGGCTTCTGGAAATCTATATCCTTCGAAATCCTCTGCAATACCTACGCACTTTTTATCTACTTTTATCCTTCTTAAACCATCTGCATTTTCAAAAAATCCACGACAATAACTTACACCAGATTGTATGTCGCGAGATAGTCTATCCATTCTGTACTCCACATAAATTCCGTGCTTACGCAAAATATGTATATCTCCCATTCCAGATTGTCCTTGTACAAAACTACCTGCAGGATCGCCGTAATAGGTAATAACTGGATAGTTTTTCTTTTTTATCATTTCTGCTAATTTGTCGGTTGATATGTTTCTTTCGTGAATTATCTCATCAATAATATTAATGTGCCAATTACCGTCTTGCTGAAATGTTTGAAACCATAGAACAGATGGCATTCTAAATCCAAAGTCCATAGAACAATATGTAGGAAGGTTTTCTTGATAAGGCACAACGCCCATATCTTTTTCTCTATCAAATGGATATACTCTTCCTTCCATTGAGGTAAACTTTGCAGCAAACTCTTGGTCGAATAATTCTTTGGACATATTTCTTTTTCTTTCTTGAATGAAAGAATCTTTTTTTCCTTCTGGAAACGCATATTGATTTTCCCAACTAGGAGATTGATGCGAATACCATTGAGGATCAGTTTGACCTAATAAAAACAAATCATATATCCAATTAAATCCTTCTGGGGTAGTAATAAAAATAGCTTTACCTTTTCTATCTACAAGCGTAGGAGATAAATACATATCCCATATCCTTCTTGGCATTTTTGCTGCCTCGTCTATAATTAACAAATCTACACCTTCTCCGACCAAAGAGTCTGGATTCTCGCAAGACATTCCCTCCACAGTAGTTCCCCATTTGAATTTTATATACTGTTCTTTTTCTGATGCTCTGTCAATATCGCTTGCTTTACCTGCAACCATATCTTTCCAGATTTCTCTAAACATTAATCGTGATTTTTTATACGATAATCCTACTAGCCATATTTTTTTATTAGGTTGTGCTGCGTAAAATTCAGCTTCTCGAAATGCTGCAGTAGTTTTACCATATCTTCTACCACAGATATTTACAAAATAAGATGCGTCAGGTTTATCAGGAAAATGTAATTTTCTTTGCCCTTCGTGTGGTTGATATTCCATATAATCAAACCATTTTTGCTTGAAATCAAACTCTTTTATTTTCTTCGACATTCTAATTGTCATTAATTTAATTCATAATTAACTTAATACCATAATATAATCCACTTAAGGAGTAAAAATGTCTGAAGAAACACAGAATACAGCTGTAGAGGAAGCTGTAAAAGATCCTCAAGTCAGTCAAGACGAAAAAAAGACAGAACAAGCTGTTCCTTATTATCGTTTTCAGGAGCTAGTTAAAGAACGAAATGACTTAAAAAGCAAAGTAGATCAAATAGCAACTGCACAGGAAGAACAGCGTAAAAAGACTTTAGAAGAGCAAGGAGAATACAAAGCTCTCTTAGTTGAAGAACAAAATAAGAATAAAGATTTACAATCTAAATTTAACGAGATTAATGAATCTTTTTCCAATTATGTGAATCAAGAAAGAGATTCTCTTCTAAATAAAATTCCTGAAACGAAAAGAGAAAAATTTAAGAAGGTAGATGATTTATCTCTTTTGCGTGACATAGCATCAGAATTTGATTCAAAGTCTGGTGTTAATGTAGGACAAGTTGAAAATCAAGTGTCTGTTAGTAAGTTTAAAGGAAATCCTTTTAACGAATTAACTGATCAAAAAAGTCGTAGAGGAACGCATAAAGACTTGATAAGTCATTACCTTAAAAAAAAATAATCATTTTTAAGGAGAGTAAATAAAATGGCTAATGTAACAAAAACAACAGCTGCTAATTTTATACCAGAGATGTGGAGAGATGCTATTCTTGATTATGCTGAAAGAAAATTTCAGTTAAGAAATCAAGTATCAGACTTTTCATCTATGTTATCAAGTGGTGGCGACATTCTTAACATTCCAAAAGTTAAGGAAGAAACAGCAGCAGAAAAACAAGCTGGACAAAGTAATCCAGTAGCATATTCTGCACAAACTGACGGAGTAGTTCAGTTAAATGTAGATCAGCACTTCTACGAAGCTAAGAGAATCGAGGACATCGTAAGAGTTCAAGAATCTGCCGATTTATTCAATGCTTACGCACAATCAATGGGTTATGCTTTAGCAAAGAAAGTAGAAAGCTATATTGCTGGTGTAATCAAAGGAGCTTCTGCTAATAATGTAGGACTAGGTACAGACGACACAATGACGACTGCCCTATTCAGAGATGGTTTAGAAAAACTTCTAGACGGTGGACACGATTACGCAGACGGATCTTTCTATATGTATGCTTCCCCTAAGTCATATATGTCTATGCTTAGTTTAGGAGAGTTTACTGAAGCTCAAAAAAGAGGAGATGAACAAAATCCTTTAGCTACTGGTAGAATTATTTCTGCTTATGGCTTACCTCTGTATGCAAGTACAGACTGGAGTGAGGGTGGTACTTCAACTACACAAACTGCATCTATCTTTAGTAGAGATTCAGTTTACTTTGCACAACAAATTGCACCAAGAGTTCAAAGTGCTTATGACATTGATCACTTGGCTACATCTGTTGTAGCTGATGTATTATTTGGAGCTGTGTTAGCACAAGCTGCAGGTAACGCAGATGCTGGAATTGTTAATTTCGTAAATGTAGACTAATAGTTTATTGGGGAGTTGAAATACACTCCCCTAAACTAAAAGGAGATAGATTAATATGGCTAATTTTACATCAACTCATACTGGAGCAGCAGTAGACGCATCTGTAACTAAAGTAGATTCAAGTGGAGTCACACAAGCAGACTTAACAAAATTAAATAATGTTACGGCTACTGCTTCTGAGTTAAATCAATTAGACGACAAAACAGTCGGTGGTACAAACAATGACGATATAGTCGATGTTGCATCATCGCAGAGTTTAAATAATAAGACACTTGAGGGTGGAACTTATACATAATTTTTAGGAGAATAATATGGCTAATACAGTCCAAATTAAAAGACATAGTAGTAATACTAACACAACACCACCAGGTAGTTTAGCTAGTGGAGAGTTAGCATTAAATCAGGCAGATAAAAAATTATATGTTGGTAGACATAACAATAGCAGTGTAGAAGTATTTCACTTACCTACATTGCAAGATCTTACCTACGGTAACGGATTAAGTGGTACAGTATCTTCAGGTACTGACGACAATTCTGTATCATTAGCTTTAGATGTAACTGATTCTAATGTGTTTGCTACAACTAGTGCAAAAGGATTAGCTTCTTTTTCAAGCGACAACTTTGCAGTAAATAGTGGAGTAGTAACTATCAAAACTGGTGGTGTAGTAAATGCAGAGATTGCAGATAACGCAATCAATGGTGCTAAAATTGCAGATGACGCAGTTGATAGTGAACACTTTGCTGCTGGTAGTATTGATGAAGAACACATTGCAAACGATGCAGTAACTGCTGCTAAAATTGTAGACGGAATTGCTTTAGCAGGTAATTGTAGCACAACTGGTAACTTTACCGTTGGTGGAAACTTAGTAGTTCAAGGAGATACTACTACTTTAAACACAGCTACATTAACAGTTGAAGATAAAGAAGTTATTATTGCAAGTGGTGCAACATCATCAGCTGAAGCAGACGGTGCAGGTATTAAAGTAGCAGGAGCAAATGCTTCTATTCTTTACGATGATACTGGTACTCAATGGGAATTTAATAAACCTATTGAAGCACAGCAGGGATTCGCAAATACCACTTTTGACGGTGGAACTTACTAAGTTAGGAGCAGCTAATGTCAAATACTATTAAGATTAAGAGAGGTACTAACCTCTCTAATGCAGGTACACCTGCAGCAGGAGAACTAATATATAAAAGCGACACAAACCAACTATTTGTTGGCGACGGAGAAACTGCAGCTACTGGATTAAATGCAATAGGTGGTAGTGGAGCAACTGGAGATATTGAGGGTGTAACTGCTGGTACTGGTTTATCTGGTGGTGGTACATCTGGAACAGTAACTTTAAATATAGATTCAACAGTAGCTACACTTACTGGCTCACAAACACTTACTAACAAAACTTTAGCAAGTCCTACTTTTACTGGAGATGTAACATTTAACGATGCTTCAACTCCACAATTAAACATAACAGATACTACAAATACTGTTAGTTTAAGACTTGCTGCAAGTGATACTTTAGGTACTGTTGGAACAACAACAGATCATAATCTTAATATTGTTAGAAATAATGTTGGTAAAATTACATTTTATGATGCTTATACAATGCACAATAACGGTGGCAATGATTTAGATTTTAGAGCAAAAGATAGCAATGGCAATGTAGTATTTCAAGTAGATGCTGGAACATCAAAAACAATAATAACAACATTACAATCAGAAACTATTGATGTTGCTGGAGATTTGACTCTTGATGCAGACGGAGCTGATGTAATTTTAAAAGACGGTGGTACAGAATACGGTAGATTAACACAACTATTAGGTGGACTTACTTTAAAATCTGGATCATCAGCAGCAAACGCTGTAATATTCTCAACAGACGGAGATGCTATATTTGCAGAAGATGTATCTATCTCTGCTGGTAAAACTTTTACATTTGACGGTGTTGGACTAACAGCAGTTCAAACAGCAAGTGAATCTTTTGCAGATAACAATACTTCTTTAATGACTTCTGCAGCGATCAATGACAGAATAGAAAGTTTTGGTTATATAACTTCAGATACAAATACAGTAACTACTAATATAGCTGGTACTGGTATTGATGTAAGTTCTGGAACTGGTAATTCTACTATTAGTGTAGATGTATCAGATTTTATGACTAATGGTAGCAATAATAGAATACTTACTGCTACTGGTACAGATGCTATGAACGCAGAATCTAATCTTACTTTTAATGGTAGCTTATTAACTAATACTGGAGATATTAGAATCCTTACTGGTAGTTTAGGTGTAAATACAAATGCAAATAGTGCAAATGGTAGAATAGCAGCAACATCACACATTGAAGCTGGTGTAGGTAGTGGAGCTATTGGATTAACTATTAATGACGGATACGGAAATTCAAATCTTACTTTTAATCATACTGGAGGAGTACCAGAGCAAAATGGACAATCTGCAAGAATAGAAGTAAATACTGATGCTACATCTTCTGAGGGATTGATGTCATTTGAAACTTCTGCTTCTGATGTAACTGCTGGATCTGCTCAAGGTCTATCAAGTTCTATGAATCTTGCTCACAGCTATATGGAAATTCCTTATGTACTAAGACATATGGGAGATACAGATACCTATCTTCAATTTGATAATAATAGATTAAGACTGTATGCTGGTGGTACTTTAGTTATTGACTCTAATAATACCTATTTAACTTCATCTGGTATATTAGATCAAGATGATATGTCATCAAATAGTGCAACTGCCGTAGCATCACAACAAAGTATTAAAGCGTATGTAGACGCAGAAGTAGCTGGTATTGTAAATTCAGCTCCAGCAGCTTTGAATACATTAGACGAATTAGCAGCAGCTTTAGGAGATGACGCTAACTTCGCAACAACAACATCTACTTCATTAGGGAATAGATTAAGAGTAGATACAGCTTCACAAGGATTAACTGGCACACAACAAGCCAATGCGATCACTAACTTAGGTATTACTGCAACCAAAGCAGAATTAAACTTCGTAGACGGAGTAACATCTGCTATACAAACACAATTAAATGCAAAGCTATCTACATCTGGAACAGCAGCAAATTCTACTTTATTAAATAATTTAGGAGCTGGTAGTTTTTTAAGAAGTGATACTGGAGATACTGCTGCTGGTAATATTAGTTTTACTGGTAAATTACTGGGGAATCAAGGTACAACAGCTATACTTAATGGAGCAACGGTTACAAATGTAAATACTGGATTTACCAATGATATATCAACTGGTAAAAATTCTGGATTACAACCATTTAGATATAGCAACAATTCTTCAAATACTCCATTAGGTGGTGGTGGCTCAATGGCTAACAACGCTAATTGGGGATTGAGTTTATACTCACACGGAACTGGTGGTAGTGGTAACTACGGATTACAGATGTCTGGTGGAGATAATGACAATCAATTATTTTTTATAAGAAGAGTAACTAATGGTAGTTTTGGTAGTTGGTTTGAGATGTGGCATAGTGGTAATGACGGAGCTAATAGTGGGTTAGATGCAGATTTATTAGACGGAAATCACGCATCTGCATTTCTAACTTCTGTTCCTAATCATAGTGGTAATTTAATCACTAGTGGTACAGTAGCAGCAGCAAGAATTGCTAATTTAGCAGCAACTAAGATTACTTCTGGTACTTTAAATAACGCAAGACTTGATACAAATATGCAATTAACTGGTGCAGCTCCAAGATATAGATTGCAAGAGTCTGGTGTAACAAATACTCCTAATTGGTGGATGATTGCAGACGGTGGTAATTATAGTATTAGATTAAACAATACTGGAACTTATCCATTACAAATTTCAACCAATTCAAGTAATAATGCAGTTGAAACTATTACTCTTGGATACAATACTAATGTAAGTGGTAATATAGCAGTAACTGGAACAGTAGACGGTAGAGATGTTGCTTCTGACGGAAGTAAATTAGACGGAATAGAAAGTGGAGCTACTGCAGACCAAACAGCAGCACAAATACTAACTGCTATTAAAACAGTAGACGGTGGTGGAAGTGGTTTAGACGCTGACACATTAGACGGACTTCAGCTAAACTCTTCTACAAGAAATAATCAAGCAAATACTGTTGTAAGAACTCAATCTAATGGATATGCTTTATTTGGTTGGATAAATACTACTTCTGGGAATACTACAAACGCATCTACTGATTATTATGTAAACACCAATGACGGATATATAAGAAAGAAAACTTTAGCAAATGTAAGAACTGAAATTATGGGAGTTAGTTCTGGATCTTCATTTATAAGAAGCGATGCTAATGACACAGCAACAGGAACTATAGATTTTACTGGCAGAGTTAATATAGGAAACTCTTTAACACGCCCAGATGCTTTAGATAGTGATGCAGATGCACACGCAAGAATTGGTGGTTCAGATGTTTACCTATATGTAGCTTCATTAAATTCTACTGGTGGTTATAAAGTTGCATTACAATCTGCAAGAGGTTCTGACTTTGCTGCTTTTGGTTTAAATTTACAACCACACGGTGGAACTTTAGAAAGAGCAGGAAATACTATTTGGGACGCAGGTAATGACGGAAGTGGTAGTGGATTAGATGCTGATAAACTTGACGGAGTTCAAGGTAGTTCATTTCTAAGAAGTGATGCCACAGATACTGCAAGTGGAGCAATAACTTTTACAGCAAGAACTACCTTTGATGATAGTGGAGCTGACGGTGTTTTATTCAAAGCATCAGATAATGCTAATAATTCTTCCAGAGCATTTTTTGACGGAACTTCTACTTCTTGTATATTCCAAGAGGGTAATGATTTAAGTTTTAGAATTAATGCAACTACTGGTAGTAGTAGTGGAACTGAGCGTATGTATATTAGAGAAGCTGGTATGGCATTAAGTAATTCTTCCTTAGGCGTTAATGCTTCTATTAATGGTACAAATGGTATGATACACGCAAGTAACGATATTGTTGCATTTGCATCAGATAAAAGATTAAAAGAAAATATACGCCCTATAGAAAATGCTTTAGACAAAGTAAGTAAGTTGTCTGGATTTGTTTATAACTGGAACGAACTTGCTAACGAAAAAGCAGAGTACGATATGGATAAAGACTATGTTGGTGTATATGCACAAGATGTAGAAGAAGTACAACCAGAAGCAGTTGATTTAGCTCCATTTGATAATGACGGAGAAGATAACTCAATATCTGGAGAAAACTATTTAACAGTACAATATGAGAAGTTAGTACCATTACTAATTGAATCTATTAAAGAATTAAAAGAAGAAATAGAAGAGTTAAAAAAATGATAGCTTATGTTATGAGATTAATAAATACCATTAGAGGAAAGAAATGACTTTACAAGCATCTGGAGAAATAAAGTTTAGTGAGATAAATACTGAGTTTGGTAGAACTTCTACTACTGCTAATACTTCATTAGAAGATTTATCTGACGGAACTGTTGCAACTATCAATACTGTAAATGATAGTGCAGATCGTCCAGACGGCTCTGCTCCACACGCTATAAGCGAGTTCTATAGTTATGACCACGATGCAGCAGCAGCTAATGCTTCTTTTGGTACTTGGAGTGATACAACAATCAGATTTATTGGATTAAGTCCAGGCGACAATATTGCTAATCACGCAGTTACTACCAACTCAATGACTGATGCAAGTGGCACTATGAGTGTTACAAACAGCGTAACATCTGGAACAGCTAAAGGTAGTGTTAGAGTTGCCTTAGGAGAAGATAGCGACCCTGGTACAAATAGTAGTAATACTGTATTTGATAGTAAAATGAAAACACTTAATGGCGAGTATGTGTTCAATAGTATTACTTTTACAGGAAGCTGTGTTGCTAATGCAAGATTTTGTTTTTTACCACACTCAGCAGTTACTGAAAGTGTTATGAGAGATATAACATTTACAAACAATAACACTTCTAATACTACAATGACTTTACAGACAAGTGTTACAAGTTTTGGTGGATTTTGTGTACACGAAGCAGTACCAGTAAATTGTATTGATTACTATAAACATATTAGCGAACTAGAAGTTGGCGATATGATTATGTCTTATAATTTTGAAACAAATTCTGTTGAAGAAGTAGAAATACTAAAAATAGAAAAACCGATGCACAGCGACTTAGTGGTTTATAGGTTTGAAGATATGGAAGATATACAATATACACACGGAAATACATCTACTATAAATAGAGGATTATCAATTACCAAAGATCACCCTATATACAAAGAGGACGGAACTATGGTATGTTTAGATCCTGAAAAAGCAAAAGAATTATATGGATTAGACGCAGAAGAAATACAAAAAGGAGATAGAATTAGATTTATGGATTCTATTAAAGTAATAGATAAATACTTATTAAGTCCTGACGAAACAGAAACTTATACTATTCTGACAAAGAATAATAACTTTTTTGCAGGTGGAGTATTAGTACACTCGGAGATTTCATAATGGCTATTACATACAGAGGCATAAGATTTTCAGGTTACAATAAACCTAAGAGAACACCTAAACACCCTAAGAAGTCACACGCTGTATTAGCGAAATCAGGTGGTAAGATTAGACTGATTAGGTTTGGACAACAAGGAGTACGAGGAGCAGGAAAGAATCCTAGAACTGCTGCACAAAGAGCTAGGAGAAGATCGTTTAAAGCTAGACACAGAAAAAATATCGCCAGAGGTAAGATGAGTGCTGCTTACTGGGCGAACAAAGTAAAATGGTAAAGGATTAAAAATGGAAGTCAACAAAAATACAAAATTTACACTAAGTATAGAAACTGCTGTTAGTATTGGTGTTACAATATTTATGGTGGTTGGATTATGGTTTAATCTACAAGCTGATATACAAGAAGCTAAAGAGCTTCCTGAGCCACCAGTTAGTAGAACAGAATATGATTTAAAAGATCAGATGATTCGTAATAGTATTATGAATACAGAAGATAAAGTTGAAAAACTTGAAGAGAAAGTAGATGACATTAAAGAAGATACACGCAGTATTAATGACACTCTGCTAAAAATGAATAATAATTAATATGAGGTACAAAGATGAATTATTACTATGGTATGGTATGGTTGCTTGGATTATTGTTATGGCAATCGCCCTTACACTCGCAGTCCGTTAGATTAGACAGCTTTCAAGATGTACAGTTGTTAAATGTGCAGAATTGTTCAGTTGTGCAAGTAAACGCAAGTTGGAATCATCAAAACAGAGTTAAGATTGAGAAACTAGCAAATATATGTTATGTAGCAGAAATAGACATAGAAGATAAAGTTATTGGTGCTACAATAGCTAAAGAGTGGAACATAACAATAGTTCCTACCATCATTGTTTTAGAGAAAGGTAAAGAGGTAAAAAGATTTGTTCCTGGTATTAGTATGAGGTTTGACGAAAATACTATTATCAATGATGTAAGAAAAGAGGTAAGAGAGTGAAGAAGAAAAGAAAATCGAGAGTCAATCAAGCAGGAAACTACACCAAACCTGGATTAAGAAAAAGAATATTCCAGCGTATTTTACGAGGTAACAAAGGTGGCAATCCTGGACAATGGAGTGCTAGAAAAGCACAGATGTTAGCACTCGCCTACAAAAGAGCAGGTGGTGGTTATAGATAATGGCTCTCAAGAAATCACAGAAAAGTCTACGCAGGTGGACAAAACAAAAATGGCGTACCAAATCTGGTAAGCCGTCGTCTAAAACTGGAGAACGATATTTACCAGAACGATTGTTAAAATCAATGACTTCTTCAGAGTACGCATACGAAACTCGTAAGAAAAGAAAAGCAAAGAAGGCAGGAAAGCAACGAGCCAAGTATTCCAAAAAAACAAGAAAAAAGATGCGTAGATATTCATAATTTATTATATTCTTAGAAATATAAATAAAGTAAGGAATACTATGAAACTAGAAGAACAACAATCCAAACTAAAAGAATTGGTAGATCAATTCAATCAATCCAATGAGCAAATTCAAATGCTACAAGCAAATAACGCAGAATTGCGTATGCAAATAGCTAAACAACAAGGAGTTATAGAAGCACTACAATCTTTAGATAAAGGCAAAAAAAATGCCAAAACTTAATGTAGTAGCAGGAATAATTGATAAAGTAGTAGATAAAATCGATGACTTTACTCTGGATAAAACAGAAAAAGCAGAACTTATACAAGACATCAACAAAGCTCAAATTGAAGTTAATAAAGTTGAAGCCAATAGCAATAGTTTGTTTGTTGCAGGTTGGCGTCCTTTTGTTGGTTGGACTTGTGGAGTAGCATTATGTTATCACTTCGTACTACAACCGTTCTTACTTTTTCTTGTATATTCATTTGGCTATCAAGTGGATTTACCAGTATTCGATATGAGTACATTGACAACAATACTTCTCGGACTCTTAGGTTTGGGGGGAATGCGTTCATTCGAGAAAGTAAAGAAATCAGCGTAATGGAATTTGATGATATTATAGAAAAAGTGTTACAACACGAAGGAGGATATGTCAATGACAAAGACGATCTTGGTGGAGAAACTAACTATGGTATCACAAAACGCTTTTATCCACACTTAGATATTAAAAATCTCACAAGAGAACAAGCAAAAGAAATATACTACAAAGACTATTGGATTCCTTCCAAAGCGTCTAAACTTCCTACAGACTTAAGATACGCTTACTTTGATTGTGTAGTTAATACTGGACAATATCGTGCAGTAAAGATATTGCAACAAGCGTGTAATAATAAAAATACATTTGAAATAAAAGAGGACGGCAAGATTGGTGCTGCAACAATATCTGCTTGTAAAAAATTAGAGGCAGATAGATTTATTTCATATAGAATTTTATTCTATTCTTTGCTAATTTCAGATAACCCTACGCAAGAAAAATTTTGGTATGGTTGGTATAAAAGAGCCAAAGGAGAATAAATGCCTACATATATTACATCGAGAGATTTAAAAGATGCTTTTCCTAATTTAGATGAATTTGATACAAAAAAACCTATATACAGCTGGGTTGTAGATTCAGGAACTAGGTATGTATCACACGATTCTGGATTAGTAACTGTATTGTTTGTAGACGGAAAAGATTTAGGTGCTGCACAATCTTCTTTATCTGATGTGAATGCAAACGATGAATGGTTTTATGATAGTGCAACAGATGCAGTATATTATTACAACTCTAGCAGTAATCCTGATGACTTACTAATGGAAGCTGGAGAAGATTTTGCAACTTTAAAAACTAGAGTTATGAAAGACGCAAGTGATTATGTTGATTCTAAACTAGATTCTAACTTACCTAGAGAGCAGTTTTTATTAAAAGACGGAACATACGACTATCTTATTAGAAGATTAACTTCGCTTATAGCAGCATTCTTTCTAGTAAAAGGAAAAGATCCAACAAGTGAAATAGCAGAAGCGTTGTTTGAAGAAGCAACTATGCACATTGAAGATTTAAATGCAGGAAGAGCAAAACTTAGTTATATGAATACTGGAGATGCTTCTAAAGGAATTGTGAGAAAAATATCTGTTTCTGGAAGTCTTAATATTGTTGATACTAGAGGAAATTACTTTGGTAGCTACGACAGACTAAAAGTTCTTGTAACAACTGGTGGTGCAATGGGTACTGCTAAATATTCTGTTTTCGCTAAAAATACAGATGGACTAAAAAACGATTTAGTTTTACAAGATGAAATTATAAATGGCGATTATCAAGAATTAGCAGGTGGTTTACAAGTAAGGTTTCAAGGATCAAGTGATTCCTCTACTGCAACACAGAATGATGAGTGGGAAGTAGAAGTTACTGGTATATACGAAGAAGTAGAAAACGCCTCTATGCGTTCAGTCAAAATGACTCGTAAAGATTTTAAGCAATTCTATCGAGGTAAGAATGGCTCTCGTATCTACTAATGCTTGGAAATCAGATATAGAAGAGTCTATCCAAAATGCTTTAAGAAGTGAATTTAAATCATCTCTTCCAATATTTCGTTCAAGAAATTTTAATCACAGAGGAAATCAGTTTGCTATAATTCAAGGAGATAACTCTACTCCGAACAACACAATGTTTACAAAACTATCAAGCACATACAATTTAAATGTTAATTTTTATATGATAGACAAAAAGAGAAACGATAATACTATAAAAAAGTTTTTTAAAATAGTTTCCAGATTAGAAGAAACATTGTATTCTTTAATGGAAATAAATCCCACATTTAAGATAGAAGTAAATTCCATAGACTATCAAGATGATAATGATTTCAATGGTTACAGAAAAGCAGATTTTAAACTTTCGGTAAGGAGTGTAAGATAATGCCTGTATCATCAAATAATATTACCTATGATAAAATTATGACTCCATTAAGAGATAAACTACGAACAGAATTTAAAGGTGCATTACCAATTTATTTTGATACAAAACATCAAGATATTGGAACGAAGTCATTGCGTATATATCCTACATCTCAAGAATTACAAGAAAAACGAACAAATACATATATGAATCTATACAATATAGAAATGGATTATGTAATCAATACTAAACTAGATAATGAAAAAGCACTAAATGTTATGTACAAAGATATAAGTAGAATAGAAACAGTTTTATTTAACAATTCTAATGGTGGAAACATACCATATTTCTATGCTGCTATGCCCACTATAGAACACAATATTGATACAGGAATACAAGATTCTTATGTTTCAAGAATTTCAGTTCCAGTTCTATATGAAGAGGTACACGACAAGTTTGTGAGATTTGTTACCTCGAATGATAAATTCTTTGTACTTTCAGATGGATCTTTTTATATTGTAAGGAGTTAATTATGGCTAAAAAATATAAACTAAAAGACAAACTTATGCCTAGCAAACCTAGTTACTTAAAGCTAGATTATTCTGACTGGGTACAAATAAATGGTGGGAAATCTGTAGAATTAGAAAATGTGCCAGAATTAGCAAAAGATTATTTAGAAGAAGTAAAATCAAAAGTTAAAGAGGTAAAATAAAATGGCAAATTTAAGTACAGCTTATTCTCCAAAAGAATTTGAGTTAGCTATTGCTCACGAAGGAGTAGTAGGAACAGCACAAGCTGGTGGATCTAACGACACAAATTATAAATTAATTAACATTGATTCAATCGAGATGCCTTCATTGAATCCACAACAAGTTTTAGATGTAAGACACGGAGCAGGTAGAACATTAAAAACAGTAGATATGTTTTTAAATAATAACCTAACCGTAAAAGAAATTAGTTTTTCAGGAATCGCAGATTCTACTATTTTACCTATGTTAGTTCAAAACATTACACAAGACGCAAGTGGTGCTTCTTCTATACCTGCATCTTACAATCCTTCAGAATTAAAAAAAGGAGATACTTCATCAACGGCTAATATTGCAACTTTTAGTGTTTTACTTCGTTCTCCAGAAGCTAATAATTCTATGTTGTTTAAAGGGTGTGTATTGACATCTTTGACATTAAACGGAGATATTAGTGAAGAGTCAGGAAGAATTAAAATGTCAGGAACTTTTAAAACTGGTATGAAGCCAATTTTTAGTAGCAACTTAAATCCAACTGCAAGAACTCACTTTAACTTAAATTACTTTACAACAGATTACGCAGATGACGCTTCTACTACAGATGCAGATATTGTAATTGCTGGTGTAACTTCCCCTATTCTTAAATCATTTAGCTGTACCATTGAAAACGATGTTCAGTTTATGGGTTTTGATCAGGACGGAGATCATCAAATTATTGCAAGAGCATTACCTGAAGCATCAGTTACATTTGAATCAGTTGTAAAATACGATGCAGACACAGACGGTTTAGTTGCATCTTTTGAACAGCAATCTACTGGAACTCTTGCAAACTCACTAACTGCAAAAACTAGTGCAAGTGGAGATGTTCCTAGAAATATAGATTTTTCAATACCAAAAGCAATTTTAACAGATGTATCTTTTTCTGAAGAAGAAGCTATGTTTTTGTCAATAAGTCAAAAAGCAGTAGCAGGTACTACTGGAGATTTAATTGCTATCACTATTGAAGCAGATTAAACAAATAAAGGATAAACAATGTCTAAAAAAATAACACTC
>Ga0163111_10000218_pt1 | contig 34132 bp, 5 predicted proteins | sample CRUFie1St18metaG_FD_109645 | JGI IMG/M metagenome (GOLD analysis project Ga0163111, IMG submission 109645) | Marine microbial communities from the Costa Rica Dome - CRUD Field 142mm St18 metaG | ecosystem: Environmental > Aquatic > Marine > Oceanic > Photic zone | place: Costa Rica: the Eastern...
GATCATGATACCGCCATCACCTTGAACATGTAAAGGAGCAACTGGGTTCACCCCAGCGTTAATACCAACACGATCAGTAGATACATCGACGAACAATGTGTCAGTATCAACTGCAAGATCATTAGTTAGGTTGGTGGTTCCAGTTACATAAGCATTACCAGAAACTGTTAGGTTAGATCCTGCACCAGTGATGGTGAGAGATCCAGTCATTGTGTCGCCAGCTTTGCGAACGTTTAGTGATGCAGCACCAGTCAAGTCTGCTGTAATTGTTCCAGCAGAGAAGTTACCAGAACTATCACGAATGACAGCAGAAGATACTACATTTACGCTTCTGAAGATTACATTACCCTCGTTCCAAATCTTTTGATTATTGATAGTAAACGAGTCTGCATTGCCAACCGCAACATTCAAAGTACCAGAATTTTGAGTTGCATTACCACCAGAAGCAGTAATCGATGCGGTTCTATGAGCATCAACATTAGATCCAGGAACAACCTGAGAAGATCTGAAGTAGATAGCAGGAGAAGAAGACTGACCATCAACTCTACCTAACTTGAGTAGTGCTGTACCACCACTGCTCTGGATTTTACCAACATCAACAGTGTTTCCATCTTCGATAGAGAAGTCATCAAACTCAACTCTGTTAGATGCAGTACCCGCAGTGAGTGCTCCTGCAAAGTTACCAGAAGTTAGTCTACCAATTAAGATTGTATAGTCGTTAAAGTTATCTGAGGTATCATCGTTGGTGACAACATTATCAATAGTAAAGCTACCAACACCCTGAGCATTTGCGTTATAGAGGTTGATTGGGTTACCAGGAGCAAAATCTCCAGTTGGAGATGTGTTTAGAATTACACCAGAGAAGTAAATCTTATACTTAGGATCTCCCAAGAAAGATTTGACAGTTACAGAATCTCTTACTCTGGTTGCTTCAATAAAGAGTGGCATTCTCTCTGTAGAGAGAGTACCGAAGTTAATGTTTAGAGCATTCTGATACCATGGTCCTTGCTTGTTATCAAGTCTATCTGCGTCAAGACCAGAATCAAGACCATCATTTAGAGATGTCCAAACCTTACCCCAAGATCCAAATGTGGTCTGACCTGTACCAGATCCACGGAGATACATGTTATCATTATCAGTGAAAGCAAGTTGTCTTGTTCCACCAAATCCAGTGTCGAAACCAGTACCACCAGATCTAAAGGTGACGACCATGTTTCTTGTGCCACCATCGTTCAGTCCATTAGCACTGTTAAAGATAGTATTAGAAACAATACCAGGAGCGAAGAAGTTTGGTGTTGGGGAAGATGATGGGTTGTTAGTACCAGTGAGCAATCTAATTGTACTACCAGACTGGTTGGAAATACTGATATTGTATGTGCCAGCAAGTCTATCAGTTGGTAGTGTACCTGCAGTTAGGTTAGATGCATTGGTATAGAACGAACCTTGTGCGCCATCTAGTAAGTCAGCGTCAAGTCCGCTGTCTGCACCAGTCTTAAGTTCAACAGAACCGTTGCCTGCTTGACCGATATTGAATTGAGACTTCTTATATCTAGAAACACCAATTGTACCGTAGAGGTCAGCAGAGATTGTTAGATCTGAAACTCTCTGGATATCAACCGCGACATTTGCAAACTGTCTATTGACAGTAGATACTTTTGCTTGTAGAACCAGATTGGATCCTGTACCAATTTGAGTTGGAGAAATAGTAATCGTAAAGTCTGAACTATATCCAGTACCACCATCAGTAACAGTTAGTTCTGTAACTACATTGTTGGAAACAACAATGTTTGCTTTCAATCCTGTTCCTGTTCCACCAGTTAGAGGAATATCGAAGAACTGACCATTGGTGTATCCAGAACCTCCATTTGCAACGATAACAGAATCAACAAATCCACCTTGAGTGAATGTTGACTCAAACGTCAGAGGAGATCCACCACGCTGGAATTCAATGATTGTTCCGAGTGGGATTGTTTGAGTTACTGGATTGTTTAGTGAGACAGTTGTCAAACCAGCAGCAGTAACGACACCATTAATGTTGGTGTTTGCTGGAATGCCATTTACAGATGTTACAACCTCATGTCCAATAAGAACATCCGAGTTGGTTGTAAAGATCATCTGAGACGACCCTGTATTGACTTGTGCCGCGAGTTTTGCGAAGTAGCGTGTCTCTGCACCCTTCAGTGATTGAACCGCTAGAGCGAAGTTCTGGTCACCACGGAGGAAGGTGAAGGAGTTAGCAGCGCCACCTGTTGCAAGTCTGTCAGTCTCAATAACACCAGATGTAATGTCGGATGCAGCAATCTGGTTAGAAGATAGAGATACCCAGTTATTGACATTAAACGAAGAAGTGTTGACAACTCTGTTAATATTAACAGTGTTTGCAGTTGGTGTTGTGCTGTCATCAAAAGTATCGGTATCAACAATTTTAATGTTGTTGACGATATCACCATATAGTCTGCTTTCCAGCAATGCCGTACCTTGTGCTTGTGTACCAGCACCAGGAGGAGCAGAGAAAGTGACCGTGGGTTGAGTTGTGTAACCCTTACCACCCTGGATGCCACCGAAAGTTTCAATCGTTACTGTAACGACAGTTCCATTTGCAATCGTACATGTAGCAGAAGCAGCAATAGCACCTGTAGATGGATTACCACCAGCAATTGTTACTGTTGGTGCTACAGTATATCCAGAACCACCATCACTAATGTTGATTTGATAAACAACACCCTGTCTATATTCGGTTGCTTGAATAGAACCTGTTGATACACTACCAGTGAAGACATCACCAATAGTAAATGCCAGTGCAGAATCTACAGCAAAACCAAGGAACAAACTATCATTATCATCATTTAGAATGAACGATGTAGATGTATCCTGTTGGATTGCGATGTCACCAGCAAGTGCTCCTTCAATAGAAGTTCTTTCTGCTTGGTTTGCAACAGTGTAAACTTGGAAAGGTCTGAGTGCTGGGATCTGATCAATAGAGATCTTACCAGAGTCAGTTAGTTCAACCAGTGCTCTAGGAACAGCATTCGTGGAGTATGGTTTGTTGATGTATGGTCCAAGGTTGTTGGTGATATAATCTCTAACTGCCTTCTGGGTAGGTAGTTTAGAGTCAGTTGCGTTAGCACCACCAAGTGTGTTAGATGCGTCGAAACCAGTAACAACAACATCACCACCTTTCAGTTTCAAGAATTCAACTTCAGAGATGGTAACCGTACCTGTAAAGGTAATAGCACCAGTTCTGTTTTCAATTCTAGCGAATGTACCAACTTTGAAGTCACCAAGTTCATCAGTACCAGAAACATAAACACGACCGTAGTCTTGTGAAACTTGTTCGTTTGCTTCGATCTTAGTACCACCGTTTTCAGGTAGTGCAAGATAGTTAGTACCAGAACCTGCAAATTCCCAAGTGTGTGAGGAAGAGTTGACAATAGATGGTCTGTGTAGTCTAACTGTCTGACCAATTAAGGTGCTTGTAGATACTGCCTGACCAGATGCTGTATTGGTGAGATCCATTGCACCACCAGTACCATCATCAATGGTTAACTGAGCGGAGAAAGGAGGACCAACAGTAACGCCAGCTACAACATCAACAAAGTATTCAATGTTGGTATTTGTATTAGTGTGTCCATCAACTTTGACAACATAGTGCTCTAGTGGTTCTCTTCCAAGACCACTTACTGTTAGAATAGTTCTACCAGTTGGAGTTGCAGAGACATTAGAAATTGTTGCAACGTCAAATACATATGGATTTTCACTGAATCCCTTACCACGAAGAGCAAATTGTCCAAAGTTTGTAGCGGAGTTAGTGATAGATGCATAACCACCAGACTCACAAAGAACACCATCAGCACAGAAGATAACGAAGACGGAAACCAACTGAGTGTAACCATCATTGATAACCTTATAACCTGTACCACCAAAGGAAACGATAGTGAATGCCGCAGCAACCATCGACTTACCTTGGTTGGGGAACGATGCAGAACCGTCTAGTTCTAGACCAGGGAAAGGACAGTTAGGTTGCTTAACTTTATTACCATCAATCAGAGCACCGCCACCACCTAGGAAGGAAATAACAGATGCGTTCTGGGTATATGGTGATGCCTCAATGATAGGATAATCATCAAAGTCACCGCGAATAGCAACTCTCTGATTATTAGCGTCATAGATGAAACTATCTGGATATGTAATAATATTTGCTGTATCATACAAAGTTCCATTGGTTTTTGTTGTAGCACCAGGAAGTATTGTTCCGTCTAAAATATCTTCAAATAATTCCAGTTCTGTAATGATAGATGTTGCTACATTTGCACAAAGTGGAGTTGTGTTATAAAGAAGGATATTCCAATCTTCAAACTTGGGAATTGGAGATGTAAGTGTTACTGGATCAAGAATTAAAATAGTTGCGCCTGCTCTTGCACTTACGAATGTGTGTGCTGAAGCAGATGCTGCTCCTGCATTTGGAACCGTGCAAGTGATTGTAGTATTACCACCAGAAGAAGAAACATTTGTGATGGCATAACTCTGTCCATAGTTAGAATCGAATCTAAGAGGACTTGGATGGTTTCCAGATGTGCCATTATAAGTACAACTAAAAGTAAGTGCTTCCTCAGCAAATGCAATTCTATCGCTAGTTGTTGGTAAAGTAGAAGGAGATGGAATTGTTACTGTTACTTGACCAGTAGATGCATTATAAGTAGCTGCAGATGGTGTAGTATCAAATGCTTCTCCACCAGTCCAGTTACGCATTGCATCTTGTGCATACTGCTTAACTCTTTGGAAAGCATAGATAGTTTCATCTCTCTGTGCTTCTGGAATACCAGTGAGTTGAGTTCCAGTAAAGTAAAGTTCCGCAGCCTCTACAATACCTTTATTGCCACCAAATACCAAGTCTTTGATTAAACCATCAAGAGTTTTCTTGATATCTCTACGGCACTTAGCTTCATTGACATTAGATAAACCGAGTGATGGATACTGAACCTTAGTATCAGCATATGCTTGATCCGCAATGAGATCTTTGTTTCTATTAATTAGATATGCAGCATCTAAGTATGTTCCTGTCTGGTTCTTGGAAATAATATCCACCCAGAGGAACGCTAAAGTATCAATAGCAGATTTAACATCTGCACAAGCAGGTGTTCCAGCAGTGGTTGTAATTACACTATCATCAAAATATCTTGTGATGCTAGAGTGGCGAGGAACGTAAATGTCATCTGATGTAGTACCATCACCAATCCTCCAGTTTCTCATGCAATAAATTGCTAGTTCTCTAGCATATTCAATAGCACGAATGCACTGAAGAATTTCATCTTGAATATATGTAACTTCATCGTTGACAATATACTTCTTCGCTGCTTCAATAATATTATGGTTACTTCCAAATTCTAAGTCTCTAATTAGAGCATTGATAAAGTGTCTAGTATCTTGACGGCACTGTTCATCACCATTGTTACCAGTGCTATCTGGGGAACTGTAAGATGGATATATTTTTTGTCCAGCATCACACTCTAGTAGAATATCTGCTAACTTAACAATACCATCTTCTACAAGTCCTGCAATAGGAGCACCTGTTGTGATTGTAGCTACTCCAGTTACAATATTATCATAAGTAAATCCAGTGATACCAGTAGTTGTTCCACCAAATGTTACAGTACCACCAGAAATATAAGTATGTGTTGCTGTAGTTTGTCCTAAGTAAATATCAAAAGAATTTCCAGAAATATTGTATACTGGATAATGATCTGTTTTAAATTCGGTATTGACAATACCTACAACTTCATCAGCAATAAAGTCGATATTGTTGCGTAAGAAAGTGCAAGCATCTTGGAATCTTCTCTCTACTGGTGTTGATAGGGGGAAGGTGTTTGGAGAGTTGAGTAGAGATAGAGTAACGACTTTAGAAGAACTCTTGACTACAGCAAATCCACCTGGGTCAAGATTAGCATCTGTAATAGATGGTAATTTTTTGGGGATAACAAATCTTCTGGCACGACCGTCCGCGTCTTCAATAACCTTGTAGATTCTTTGCTTGCCATTAAGCACAGACAAGTCTGGACCACCAGTTGGCAGACCTTCAATTAAAATTTCTTGACCTTCTTTGAACTCGTGAGTATTTGTTCTACCTACAAGAGCACTGGTGTAGAATACAATACCACCAAGATCTTCTGCATTACCAAACTGTTCGTTTTGGAAACCACCAGTTGCGATACTTGGATCGCCTTGCAAAGAGAAGTCGAGTCTGGAGATAGGTAGAGTTGTGGTATAATCTTCGTCTACCGATACAACCTCACCTTCAGCACGAATCGACTTAATGGAAGTGGTATCAATTGTTTGAATTACTGGTGTTGCAGCATTAATCGCATAACTACCACCAATACCTGTACCATTCCAAGATGGAGAAGTTAAGATTGGGAAGAAAGATACATCCCAAATATTATTAGCGGAAAGTGTGCTATCAATAGCAGAAACTTCATAGAATCCAGTAAAAGCACCGCCAGTAGATGGTGTCGCTACAACTTGGACATATGTACCAGGAGGAATTACTGATGTTGGATCAGTTGTAACTCTTAGTTTGTTTTCACCTTGCTGTTGGGTTGCAGTAAGCGAGTATGCAGAACCCGCAGATGCAGATGTAATAAATTCAAATCTCTCACCTTCAACGAAAGAACCACTGATTAACTGTACATCAATATCACCAGTTACATAGGCGCTTGCACCAGTTGTTGTATTGAAATCAACGTCAATAATTCTTGCTCTAGCACCAGTGTTAACACCCTTTACTTTTAGTCCACTCTGTAAAGTTGAGAGACCTGTGTTGTTCTGGAATAGAACATTAAATTGCTGTGGTCCAAAGATTTGATGACCGATTGGAAAATTGGTGCCAAAGTCGCCATTTGCTTCTTTGTCAATGATAATTCTTTGCTTATCGTCAAAGACCATAGCAAAGTCCCAGGTCTCAACTGAGTCACCGTTAGAGTCAATTTGGTCTCTATATGTAACACCAGTTACATAGTTTTTATCGCCAAACTTGAAGATGTGCTTACCAGCATTTCCTGGTCTAATAATTACAAGACGCAAGTTGTCACCAACAACCGATGCATCAGGTGGTAACGAGATTGGGTTGTCTTCTACATAGTCTCCACCAGAAACAATCAGAGTTTCTTTAACGCCAGGAGTTGCCCATGCTAACTGTGCCGCTTTCTTAATTGTACGGACAGGGTTTACAGCAGAACGACCGTCGTTGAGGTCAGAACCAATAGTCTGTGAAACATAGATACGACCACCAACGTCATTCGTTGCTAGGTTTAGAACATATTCTGTAGTAGCAATCTTATCCGATCTGTCACCTAACAGTGGTGTAATAGAACGAGGGAATTCACCAGCAGCACCTGTTTCATTATATTTGTAAGCATTTTGATCTGCTACACGGAAACCGATGTGCTTTAATTGAACTTCACCGTTTAGTACAATACCGTCAGTGTGTTCTGGTGCTTCTGCACCTGTTTGCCCAGTATTCAGTGCCTGATACATATTGGCACCAAAGTACCTATATGAATCTTTTTGTAAAATTACATTGGAAGACCACAGAGTACCAGTATTGTTGACAAATGTCTTTAAGTTTGGTCCTCTGAATTCTGGGTTTGGAGTAACAAAGTTGTCGATATCTAGGTTTAGAATTCTCGCCGTATCAGAAATGATAGACGTAGATGTTCTAATAGCACCATTAATATCAAGTTCGTAGTCAACAGTGTCAAGAACAGCAGTCGCAGTAGCACCAGCCCCGCCACCAGAAGTAATGCTTACAGCAGGAGCAGTTGTATATCCAGTTCCAGGTTCATTAACAGCGATCGATACAACTTTACCGTTAAAGATGAAAGCAGATGCAAGAGCTTGAATTCCACCAGCAACATTTGGCGCTGCAATAGTTACAGTTGGATTTACTGTATATCCAGAACCAGCAGTGTCAACAACGATGTTGTTAACTCTTTGTCCAGTTCGGTTAATACCGACACGAGGTAATGAAGTAGCAGGATCTAACTGAGCTCGTAGAACCTCCTTCTCTCCAGAACCCGTTCCAGATCGAACTGTTACCTCATTATCACCGATAAGTTTAGGTTGTACGCCCCTAATTTTCTCTTTATCGGAATTGATATGAAAACTCATGGTGTTCCCGTGCCCTTGACTTTTTTCCTATTTTATATTTAGCATCATGCCCAATCAATGCTGACCACTTCGGTCTTAGCAATCCACTTAATTGTTGAAGTTGTTCCTGCTCTGGTTGTAGAATAACTAAATCTATTTGCTGCACCAACAGGTTCTACATTCCAAGTTTCTCCAGATGGAATATCATCTTTGATTACAGTTTGAAAACTTGACTGCACAGTAGTGTTTCCTGATCCATCACAGTAGAGTGATGTTTCAAACTTAGTAGCATATACAGTTCCAACCGCATTAACAGCAATAATATGACCTGTGATAAAATTAATCGTATTACTTAAAATAGGAACTTGAGTGCCTAATCCATCCAAATCTAGAGTAGATGTGTTAAGACCTCTAAGAATGTAATTAGTTGTTCTACTGTCAGAATAACTAGAATTCTTAAGTTCTATAGTATTAAGATCCTTTGCATTTCTAAGTTCATCTACTACTGTGGTTTTATCAACTGAAAATCCACCAGTAGAATCAAACTTATCGATTGTTGTTGCCATTTTTATTTCTTAGTAACGTTTGACACAATAGTGATGACTACATTATGACCAGCGGTAACTCCACTACCGATTGCAAAATTAACTCTTGCATATCCACTAGCAGTTCTTTCAAAAGTTGGAGTAACCAGTTCAATATCTGTTCTAATATTTCCATACTGTGTGTGGAAAATATCAGTACCATCATCAATTACACCAAACTCAAAGAATTCTTTCTCGTTGTTAGTTGTATTTTCTGCAACAACCATGACCTTTGCACCATTTTGAGTAGCAATCTCAAAGATGTTAGATCCTGCATTATTGACTGTTCCTGCTGTTAGTGTCAGTTTCTCAGAGAGAATCTTAACATCAGCAAGTTCAAATTCTTTTAGATCACTATCAAATACCTTGACGCCATTATAAACTCCTGTGCCAAAACCAATATTTAAGAAAACATCACCTTGGTTATCTAATCTTAAGACAGGATCTACACTCAGACCAGCAGAAAGACCGATATCGAAATACTGCTTACTTGTATGTAGGAAAGTAGTATCAGCAGCAGTGTTATCTAGAGTAGTTTCTGCAGAATTGAATGTCATCAAGTTTGCAGTGATTTCAAACTCACTAGAAGTTTGAGATCTAATTGTATCTACAGAATAGAAGTCGAGTGCAGTCGTAGTGAGTTGTACTGTATTGCTTCCATCATTGTAGAAGTATAAAATATTTTCATTAGCGCCAGGGGTGGTCTCTGGAATGATGTAAGTGTTTTGATCAACGTCTTTAACACCACCAAGAGAACCCCAGTTGGTTCCATCATAACCTTCATATGTTAAAGTAGTTGTGTTATATCTAATCGAACCTTGCTCAGCAGTTCCTCTTTCTCCAGTTGTACCAGAAGGAACTACCAAACTTGTGTTAATATCACACTTAACTTTCTTACCAGCATTTGGTCTTAAGTTAATATCGTTGATAAGTGTTGTAATTTCATTGCCAAGGAATCTCAGATCGCCACCAATAGTAAGTGGTGTTCCGCCAAGAGGACCAATTTGAACGTCTTCAATTTCTTCAAATGTTAATAGTCCTACTGCGGAGACATTGAACTGCAGTGTAGCAGAACCATTTACAAATGGATTGCCAGATGTATCTGTTGGTTCGCTACCAGAAGTTGCTGTTGTACCACTAACAGTTACTTCAAAGATGTTGTTTCTATACTTAACATAAGATCCTACAGTAACTGGTGTGTTTGCTGCCCACTCGGTGTATGCAGGTGCCGCTACATTAATTGAGCGGAGTTTCTTCATGTTAACAAACTCTAAGTGGTTTGGCGTAACTCTGATGGTATTGTTACCATCATTGTAGAACCACAGTCTGTTATCATTAGATCCAACACTTTCTTCTGCAGCGATGTAAGTATTACCATCTAGGTCTCTTACGCCACCAAGAGATGCCCAAGATGTTGTTGATGCATTGTATCCTTCATACTGTCCACTATCAGTGTTAAATCTAATTGCACCATTAGCAACTACTGCTGCAGATGGTCTAGCACCAGTATCACCTGCAGGAATAATCAAAGCAGATGTTCCATCAATCTTAGCAACTCTGGTTGCTGCAGGAGTCAATAGAATATCAAATCCTGGTAGAGCTCTAATATTGTTATCTTCAATCTCGATCTGATCATTACTATTAAACTTATCAAGTGTTTTAATAAATCCGTTAGTAGTTAGAGCACCCGTACTGCCAACAACAGATAGTACATTTGATTGTGGGTTGGTTCCAATAAAGAAATTGCCATTAGTTACATTATCTGGAGCAGTTTGTGTTAATGTTCCTGTTGAATTGATTGCATTGACACTAAGTGTTCCCCCACTAATAGTTGGAGCAGTTAAAGTTCCAGAAACACTTGCCGTTGTTGAGGTTAGTGTTGTTGTAGTAAGAACTTCTGTAGAAGCTGTACCTGTAGCAATATCAAGTTTAATTACATCCTCAGATTGAATTTGGTTGACAGTTAATTCAAATCCACTACCAAATACTTTGGGGTTGGTAGAATTCATTGTAATTAATGCTGTTCCGCCAATTCCAGCAGACTCTTTAGAGTAATAATATAAATTTGGTGTGTTTGATGTAACTTTAAGTTCTAGAGAATCTGCTTCTCTTGTAACACCAGTTGTATATTCGGAACCAGCAAAGATTAATGTAATAGTTCCATCGTTAATTGGGAACTCATTTAAAGTTAGTTGAGTAGCACTATCTACAGATGCAACAGTAGTAACAGCGTTTAGTTGTCCAACACCTGATCCAGTTACATCCATTCCAACAGAAATTCCTGTTGTAGAAGCAACGGTCAGTTGTTTGTTAGTAGTGACTACTGTTGTTACAACGTTTTCTACCCTAGATGGACTCCAAGCACCACCTTCAAATTCACTTAAAGCAAATGTCTCATCTACCAGAGATCCGTCTGATAAATCAAATCTATAAGTGCTTCCAACATAGAAAGTTAAATTTGGATTGAATACATCATCAATCAAAAAGACTTCATCATCCGTAGATGTGACGGCAGTAAATGTTGATGTGCCAGTTGCTGATGTGTTGAACACATCATTAGCGGTAAATCCTGTATTTACATCATCAATTTCGATTACAATACTGTCAGTATTTCCTCCAGACTCATTGATCTGCAAAATTCCATAATCATATAGATCAGTTACACTATCAACATCAATACTGATATCATCTGCTGGAGTTGCACCACCAACTGCAGTTCCTGGAATTGTTAAAGTGTCAGTTGTCTCGTAGTCAAAACCACCAGATGCAACTGTAACTGTTGCAACACCCTGAGCATCGCGAGTAACATTAAATGTTGCTCCTGATCCAGTACCACCAGATCCAGAAACAGTAGTATAACTTTGATTTGCTTGTGCTAAAATTGTTGTCCCTGTTGGGATAAATGTTACAATAGCGCCATCTCTGAGATTTGCAGTTAAACTACTACCACTAATTGTTCCAGCAGCAACTCCACTTAATGTTATCGTTTGAATTTTCTTATATTCTACGACTTTAATATCTGGTTGCACAAGGTTGGTTGGATCAACAGATAAGATATCACCTTCTGAATATCCGTTACCAGCAGCAGCCGTATTGTTAGCAGCAATCGCTGCGACAGAAACAGCGCCCAATTTATTAATAGTGTATGAAAATGCGGTTGTTCCTACACCAAAAGATGGGGTGATTGTTAAAGTTGCTTGTCCTGGTTCAGTAGCACCAATAGAAAGCGTAATAACATTGTTGATTGCATCAATAGATTGAATTGTCGTATTAGCTGCCAGGACAGCAGTACCAGCAGTAAGGGTAATTGGATCACCCGAAGACAAACCTGCAACCGATGTAAGTGTTACATTTAAAGCATCCAGAGAAATAAATGTTAGACTTGCAGCACCAGCTGTTTGTGGTGCTTGGGATATGGTAACATTATTACCAGATATGCTTGCAATAGTAATTCCTTGACCAACATCACCTGTACTACCAGCATCGGTAGTCACAGTCATTCCAACTTCTAATCTAGAACCATCAGGAACCGCAAAAGTTGCTGATGCTCCTAAAGTTACAGAAACTCCAGATAAAGTTCCTGGGATATAACAATTGATTCCTGTAGTTGGTCCTGGTAGTGCAAGAACATCGTTTACTGCATAGTTAGATCCATATGTTGAGATTTCAAAATCTGTAACTACTCCAGGAGTCTCTCCAATGGTATACGTAAATCCAGATCCACCACCGTTTCCTAGGTTAGAGTCAGTAATACTTAAAATATCACCACCCTGGTAATTTTGACCTTGATCAATTACAGTAACATTTGTTACTTCACCTGTGTAAACTGGTGTGCCAATAGTTCCAAGTAATCCAGAACCAGTTCCACCAAGATCTACAGCAAGAATAGAAAATGTATCACCATTCTTATATCCATTACCAGCACTGTTAATTGTGAGATCAGTAACAATTCCATTAGCAACGGTTACATCAGCGGTAGCATTTCTACCAGCAACTCCAGCGGAACCAGCAATAATGTTAATTGTTCCACCCATTCCACTATGCTGACCACAAGCATATCCGAGACTATCTCCTGCGACCGCAGTTTCATGAACGATCAAGTCTACAAATGCTCCAGCATTTCCTTCGACGCCCTGCTGAACTTGAGTAAATTTTGTTGAATCTAATGCATTGAGTTCGCCGCCAGCACCATGGAAATACAATGGGTGACTATTGTTGCTTGCATCAGAAAGATCAAATCTGTATGTGTTACCAACTACCAGACTTAAAGTTGCATTTTGGGTGCCATCAATTACGTAATCGTATGGAACTCCAGCACCATCACCAACAACTGTTAGTACCAAAGTTGATGTTGGCGTATTACGAACTACATTTCCAGAATAAGTTCCATCAACATATCCAGAACCAGCGTTGGTAATTGTTACTGGTAAACTTGTATTACCAGTGATCGTAACATCTGCAGTTGCACCAGTACCATTACCACCAGTGAATGGTACATTAGTATAAGATCCTGGTGCATATGCAGAACCTGCGGCAGAGATAGCACCAGTTAGAGCAGGAATCTCGAAATTACAAGTAGCATCCGTACCACTTCCACCTGTCAAAGCGATACCACTGTATTGACCAGAGTTATAGTTTGCACCTACATTGGTAATAGTACCAGCATAATCAACAACAGTGATGTCGAGAAGTGCATTGTCACCTGTTCCTCCCAGAACAGCAACTTCTGTATATGTTCCTGAGTCATAGTTTTCACCAGAATTGGTGATTGCTAAACCATCATCGAATAATTTTTTCTGTTGTACAATAATATCTTTGTAGTATTTGACATCTGTAGTTGAGATATCAAACAGTTTCTTTTCTGCTGCCACAAATCCAATAGTTGCAGCAGATGGTTTATAAATACCGAGTTGTGCATCTGTGGTAAAAGCCAGAGATGGTGCTGTTCTAGTACCATCCCCTAACCTCAGATTGCCAGTAGACAAGTCTGTGCCACCTGCCGTGACATTAAAGATTTGTGTACCGATTTCGTTAATCTTGACCCTTTGTTGTTCAAAGGTATCTGTTCTAGCGACTTGTGTTGCTGGCATTTTTTACTAACTCTCGAAGTAGGGATTTGATTTCAGAGACTTCATCCTTCAACATATTTATGTCTTCTAACGCGGAATTCAAATGCCTAACTTTACGTCTCGCTTCAATAGCCGAGGCGTCATTATTCAAGATGGCACCTGTGGTCTCGTCTCTAACGAGACCATCATGCCCTTCAACTCTGATATAACTCATACGCGGAAATTAGAAAGATGCAACAGCACGGATGTCCTGAATCTTGGGAACAAATGCAGGATCATCAGTCTTCATAACAATTTTAACAGCAAACGAGGTAAACTCTTGTAAATTAGAAACACTATACTTGAGTTCTTGATATGCAGATTGCTTCTCAACAATACTAGAAATAGTGTTCTCACTTGTTGCCAATTCCAGCGTATCTGGTTCGCCTGCTACATTAAAGTATTCCCACTCAATGTCATCGAAGTTTTCTTGACTTGATGCTTTTTTGAACTTATACAAGACCGCAATATTAGCAACATCTTTCACATTAGCAGTGAGTCTAACATCAATTGATGTTGCTGGATTTTCGATGAATACTTCTTTAGTTACATACTTAGCAGCGGCAGAACCATTCTTGGAAGTATCTTCCCCAACATACTCAGATCCATTTGTATATGTTACGCCCTTAACACGAAGTGTTAATTTATCATCATCAATTTGATCTGGATACTTGACATAATCTTCAATTCTAAAGATATCTGGTGCCTGATCTGCAGTTGTTCCATTTCTAGAATAGAATGTACTGGTAGAAATTGCTCCAGTAAAATCATCACTAATTGGTTGCTTGTCAACTCTTAGTGTCAACTTATCATTTTCAGAATCCCAGAAAATAACTTTTCCAGAAATTGTGTTAACATAAGTATCTGCATCGTTTGGACCTGCTGGCGTGACGTTTCTAGCAATAACCGTAACTCCTTCTGAAATAGATGGACTATATTTTAGAGGATTGGAATTGACCGATGTAGAAGTCAATCCAGAGTTAGCACCACCAAATGTTAGCGTCTCGCCTTTTTGGAAGAACTGAGTTGTGGAGATACGAACAAAGAGAATATTGTTTGTTGCATCCACCTTAACAACTCTTCCTTTTGCCTTAGATGTTTGTCCCTCAATAGACTGATCATTGGTAATAGCGGTAGCGCCATTACCAGTAATTGTAAACTGATAAACTGGGAAGAATTCGAGAATTTGATCTCTCTTACCAAATCTATCTTCTTGTCCTTTAGAATTTTGAATTCGATTAGAGACAGTTTTAACACTTGCGCTAGACAAGTCAACTACAGGACTTAAGTAAGTTTTTGTGGAGCTCAACATCATCTTGTAGGTCAATGAAGAATCAATATTGTTTACTGTTTCATTGATATCAGAAGCAATAAGTTTCTGATTTGTAAAGTAATGTGGTTCATTTAAGAAAGTTTTTTCGTAACTAGTCTGTGAATAAGATGTATAATTTGTAGTATTAGAATCTACAGAGATTACATTAGTCGTCTTTACAGAAGTTTCTAGTTTTGTTCCTGTATTGATTAGATATCTTACTTGTGGGAATAAAGTTTCAAACTTTCTATTGTATGTTGCATAAACACTGGAACCACCACCAATAGCATTAGTAGATGCACTTGTAGCAGATTTGATTGTATAAGAATCAATACCAGAGTTGTCTACTTCAAACAGAGTATTATTCAAACTACTTGCAGAAATACTAGCAATTTCTTGAGCAGTTCTGTAGAATACAAAAGACTTTCCTCTGTCTTCAAAACCATTATCTCTGTGAGAGACATTGACAATTTTATTATTGTTCTTAAAGAGCATGGATGTTGCATTTGAATTAGACTCTGCATTAGTTGCAAATGGATTAGTATCCAAAAGCGTATAACCTAGAGACTCATTCTTTAGAAGAAGTTCGCATGGTCTGTCAATTCTAAATTCTGCACGATACAGAGTAAACTTAAGATCTTCAAAAATATCTTCAGACCAGTTTTCTGTATTTTGAGATTTGTATACAGATCCCAACGATGGTTGTGATGTAATTACTGTACTGGAAGAGACATCGATTTCGCCTAATTTAGAAACCCACATTTCATAATCTGTCGAATCTGTCTCAACAGCAAGAGCATATTCAGTATCATTTTGTAGGTATACTGGATGAGCAAATTTAAACTTAGTTGCGGTAGTAGATGGTGTAATGCCAGTAGAATCGGTTGCAATACCCATTCTAACAGCAGGTGTATCAATCTCTATTTCAGTCTCAATTACACACCCTCCAGCACCATTTCCAATGCCCTTAACAACTACTGAGGGTGCTTCGGTATATCCAAAACCAGATAGTGCCAACGCTACATTATATGCTTTTCCGCCAGAAATTTGTACACTTGCAGTTGCTACCGAACCACCAGGAAGTTGTGGACTTTCAATAGTAAGTAATGCACTATCGTAATTAATTCCAGACTCTGTGATTTTGATACCAGAAACTCGTCCACTATCTTTCGCGATAGTTAGTTTTAGATTAGTTCCGTCTGTTGCATTAGCAAGAGTTACAGATGGAATATTGAGATCTTCATTTTGTGCAAAGGTGTTACCATTGTGGTTATCAAGAACCAGAGTATATACCATCTCATTGGATAACGTAAACACACCATCCGCAGAAGAAACTAAGTCAATTCCATTTTTATCAATGACTTTCAGAATAGGACCAGATGCAGCAGAAGTTGCACCAGTAACAAATTCTCCTTTTGTTACTTTGACAGTTCCATTTGTGTAACACTTGAGAAGTGTATTTGGAAGTAGTGCTACTTCACTACCAGGAATAACATTCTTTCCTGGTCTGTCACTATCAACATCAGTCAGATAAACTCTTAGTGGAATGTTCTTACTCTTTTTAGAGAAGAAAAGATCTAAACCAGTAACAAAGCAACCACCTTCAAAGTTTTCAACCTTGAATGTTTGTGCAAGTGGATTTGGTCTAACTGGATTGTCAGTGTTATTATCTACAAACTGAACACCTTCATTCGCTTTGAAGAATGCTGGTTTTGTGGATACAATACTTGATGGATTTTCTGGAAGAACACCTGTAGCATAATACTTGACTTCTGCGTAAGTATCTACTTCCGCCTTTTCTTCATTTGTAGAACTGGATGTAAATCGGAAAGTTTGGATGCCAGTAGTTACCCTAATTTCTTCCGCATCACTGTCATACTCTACAGTGTCTAAGTCTCCAGTCCATGTTGTATTCTCCTTTGGAGGTGCTCCAGCAGGGAGTAGAATAATGCCACTAGCATTGCCATTTTCATCAGTAGAAACCTGACCGTTAAATGCGGAGAGTGAACTTCCTGCAATACCACTAAATCTCAAGTCTGGATTAACCCAACGACTAATATTTCTACCTTCTAAGAATACAGAAATTTTTGTATTTGGTTTTAATCTGCGAATCTCATATTTAATTACATTAGATCTTGCGAAGAATGATAATGCAGTAGAAACTTTGCTTTCTCCAACGGTTTTACTTTGAACTCCTTTACCAATATCATTGTTGTTTGGACTGATATTAGAAGAACTCGCTACTTTAGCAGTATTTACAGATGCAGTAGCTGCTAGAGAAGAAACTTCGCCTAAAGAAGTAATCGAAGTGAAACTATTGGAAGTTCCAACCCAGTTTACAACAAAGGAATTAAACAAACTAGAGAAACTTTCGACTACAGATTCTTTTGCTAAGAAAATATTGAAGAGACTTGTATTTGTATCAACAACAATAGGATCTACAGATTGGTCATACCATTGATCAATAGACGGGGAAATACTAGCATCTCCAACATACTGAAGAACAACGAATGGATTTGGATTTATAGTTTTAGATGCAAAACTATTACCAAGAAGTTCTAAAGAACTAAATGGGAGAGTAACAATGTCTCCAGATTTTTGATATCCAGAAACAATTCTTTGATCCTCTCTTACATTAACTTCTTTGAGTCTAACCGAATCTTCTTTTGCTTGTGGGCGAAGAACAGACTGCTGACTATCAATAGAACATCTATAATCTCTAGATGCAAGATTGCCAACTCTATGCTCTTCAAAATTATCAACGAAGAAACCAGACTTGAATCTATCTAGTCCAATCTCATCTTTGATTTGCATATTCAATGCTTGCTGTTCTAGAATGCTAAGAACAGTATAATACTCAAGACGCTCAATACGTTTTTCCAATTGACCGATATCGCGCATTGTATAACGGCGATTGTCAACAGATGTAATTCTTACATCTTTACTGGTCTTGGTGTATGCTGGGATGTATGCATAGAACAGAGGAACTGCATCATTAATTGTATCTGGTTTAGTTGGGTTGAGAGAAGAGTTTCCTTCTTTAACGACAAACTCACCAGATTTGTTGAGGAAAATACCATCAATACGATCAAGATATTGTACTTGACTGAATGAGAAAGTAAATTCTAAATTTGTATCTGGAGCAGGAGTAGCAGCAATAACTGCACCTGCTGCAGAGAATTTTCCACTATTGATAGCAAGAGATGCCGTATCTTGGAAACCAGGGACAATAGCAGTGCTATCTACTTTGGGTCTAAAATCAAGTACATTCTTGAGTTCTAAATTTCCATGAACAACGGAGTTGAAAGATGGAATTTCATCTTCAGGAACTCCTGCTTCGTGGAGATAACTATCGATAGTACAGAAATCTCCTTGAGAATGATTGAAATAATCAAATGCAACAACTAACTGACCACTAGTTTGTTCAAATCCTGGTTTGAGAACGAGTCTAGAAACATCGTAAATTGTATCTCTTTGACCATTATCAAAAGTGAATCTATCAGTTACGTCAGTTCCAGAAATTAGATTTCCTGCACTATCAATTTCAGGTGGTTGTGATACAGTTCCTTCATAAACATATCTCAAGTTAATTGCATCAGAGTAAGATAGAACTTCTACTACCTCACTATCATACTGCGTTCCTCTGAATGGAATGATTCTATCACCAGGAGATGTGATAACAATCTGCTTATTCTTAATGATTGTTTTTAATCTTGGTTTAGCATTCTCTACTTCTAAAGTAGCAGTAAGTTTTAGTTTGGGGAATGTTCCGTTGGAAGGAATGGTGCCAAAATAGTTTGAGTCTAACTCAAGACTCAAACTACCCGAAGTTAGTCCACTAGCAGTATCAGTTGCAGAACTGATAGTTACAGCATCTGCAGGAATGTATACAATATCTCCTTTAGCAATATCAGGTGCATCTCCTGGGTCTAGAACAGTAATGATGTAATTCTTTTCATTGAATTCTGTGAACCTTTGTGTTCCAAATGGTAATTGTGCAGCAAAAGTGATAACACCACCACTGCTAGATGCTGTAGTTACAAAATCTCTACGGAAGAAATACTTGATATTGCTATTATCCGTGCTAGAAGAGATTTGAGAAATCTGCTTACTTCCAGTTGGGAATAGTAAAGATCCCTTGGATGCATTCTGGACAGATGGTTTGAATACAACAATACTTGAATTGACAACATTCGCAGGCAAGAGAGTATCTAAGTAAATTCTGGTTTTAACAGGACCTTCTTGCTTGGTTGCATATTGTACTGTTGCTTTAACAGTATTATTGTCTTCATCACTGAATTGAATAATATCTCCTTGAGATACTAATTCGGATGCATCTGCGCTAAAACTTGTAGATTCTACGAAGTTAAACCCTTTACCACCAAAGAACGTAAAGTCAGTAACATTCTTTACATTTGCAAACTGCTTGTTATCAATTACTAGATCAGCAGTAAATGTATTTGCATTTCCAGATCCAAAAGAACAACCTACAGATTTTACATCTTGTGGTGTGTATGTAGTTACTGTATTTCTAAACAATACTACAGAAATATTTGCTGCTGGGGATGGACTTCCAGATCCTTGTGGTTGCTCAATAGTAACCGATGGTGGTTGTGGATATTGTGTTTTAAAAGCAGTTCTATCTTTAATAGTAGCTTGCTTAATATTTCCAGCTGCACTGATGTCTAGTTCAATCTTAGATGCATCGATGGTTACACCATTAATTACAATTAAGGATGCAGAATTATAATTACCACCTCTATTTTGACAGATGAAGTGAGAAATAGTATTCTCTGTTGCGATAGTTACTGTATTTGCATCCTCATCACGAAGAGTTTCTCCAGGTAAAAACTTACCAAATAAAGTCTTTACAAACAGTAAGTTTCCTGTGCTATATCTTCCAGCAGAAGTTTCTTCAATTACACCATACGCACCACTTTGTGTTCCAAAAACATATTTACCACCTTTAAATGTTGATGGTGGTTCTTGCTCCAAAACAATTCTGGTAAAGAACGATGGGTCAAAATACGAAAGACCAAATACAGAATTGTAAGATGATCCACCCTCAGCAAGACGACCTTTAGAAAGAATGATATCAGTATCTTGATTGAATCCAGATCCTCTTTCTTGGAGGAAGAAGTTACTTGGTTTAACTCTACCAATTAATGGAGTAATTGTTTCGGAATAATCAACAACGTTTCCAAATGGTGTTCCATTTCTTGCGTCCAATTCAGAAAGATAAATGACTCTGTTATCACCAGAATCCTCATCATCAAACTCTGTCAATAACGCTTCGAGTTCATCCTTCTTACCCAAAACAGTAAGTTCTAAAAATACCTCTGCAGCAGATGGGTTGACTAAGAAATTATTTACTTTTGCAAACGATAGACATTTTACAGTTGTAGTGACAACTGAAGTTCCACCAGTTCTAGTTTTAATGATATACAACTCATTAATGTTTGGTCCACCAGTTTTAGTACCTGCTAAAGATTCTTCAGTAACATTAGTGAGTGAATACTGAGCACTGGTGAGTTGTACACAAATAGTTTTAATTCCATCCTCTGGAGAGAATTTTAATCCTCTTCTGGCAATTGTCTGGCGATGAGCAGTAGATAGTTCTGTGCCATTAGAACCAACACTTCCATCATTAAAGCTAGCATATAGATCAATTTCTGGATATGCTGTTAACTCAGAACCTTCTTTGTTCAGAGGAACACTACCAAAGACATTAGAGACACTAAAAGTAGGTAGTCCTCTAGATTTTAAAGTTACATTATCACTAGTAAGACTTTCTCTTGCTTTGTTGAGTTCAATATATTTTGTTTCTTTATTGACAATCTCAAATCCTTTGATGTATGCTTTACCAGGACCAATGCTAGCAATCATCTTTCTAGATGCATCTGCTGCACTTAGATTATTGTAGAGTCCTAGATCATCTACACCATAAATGCCACGGTTGCCATCTTTCTGTGCATACTCTCTAACATCAACAGAGAAATTCTCTACAACGTAATCTCCAGACTCATCAAAAGTTCTACGAGCTAGAGTTTGCTCTAGAAGATTGTAATTTGTAGGGGATACCTTCTTCTTGACTACACCTCTAAAGATAGTAACTAATTGAATAAAGTTTTTATCAGTTACTGCATCAAGTGCAAACTCTTTCAGAGAAAGAGAAATCTTTAATCTATGTGCTCCAGGTGCAGTTTGATTAGATGATCCGATAGAATTGTCATAAAGAGAAGCATCTTCTTCTGGAGTGATAATCTCTTCTTTGATAGTAAAACCAACCTTTGCAGATGGTTTGTTATAATATTCATCAATAACTAAGAGAGATTCATCATTACGAACAAAATATCCATTAACGAAATAGATACCTTCTTCTACCTTAACAGCAGAACCATATCCCATAGCGGGACTTGTGAGGGAAGACTGTTCTCCAGTATCTGGATTTGTGACTAGAATGCTGGTTGGAAGAACACTACCATCTGTACCTACAACCAATAGTGGAGTGTTAACACCATCTTCAACTTCTAATGTCTCACCTTGTCTAAAAGTTGTCTCGGTGTTAGAATTACCACTATTAAGATAATTTACATAGATGGTATCTGCGGAAGACTCAGTTGCTAATCTAGTGGCAAGAATAGTTCCTCTAACACCAGAAGTAAGACCCAATACAGTTTGTCCTACTAGTTGTGTGATATCATATTTCTTATATACAATGTCGTTGCCGTCATTGATAGCAACTTCTGACACAGAAGATAGTTTAACAAAATCTAATTTTGTGTTAAGACCAATCTCTCCAGGGATGACCATTTCTCCCTGCTTAAAAGCATACTTACCAAAGCTTTCTACTTGGTTCTGGAGAATTGATTGTAACTGAGTTAATTCTCTAGTTTGAATCGAATATCCAGGTCTGAAAAGAATTTTATAAAAATTCTTATTCTCATCAAAGTCCTCGTAGTAAGGGCTTACGTTAAGGTTAGTCTTCTGTGGCATTGTTTTCCGCCAAATACTAGCATTCTTTGTCCCTAGTATTTATAGAGATAAAAAAAATCCCCCGATCTCTCGGGGGACTTAATCGTGGATATTTAAATCAGAATTCGATGACGAGTTTGATGTCTTCAATCTGGTCAGGAGCACGAGTGATTAGACGACGGTTTTCCTGATAGATGATATCGCCAGAATTGTTTTCAATCTCTGGATTTGCTAGACCAGCAGCAAATGTGACACCCAATAGAGTGGAAGCATATCCAGTATCTACATTACCAGATGCAGCAGAACCTTCGCCAGTAATTGCGTTAGAACCATTGGATTCAAATGCTCTGACGACACCTTGATCTAGGTGAGCATCGTTTGTTTGGATGTACTTGAGAACACCAGCAGTTGTAGAACCACTATCTAGAGTCCAAGAAACAACTGTACCATATGCAGTACCACCAGTTACGGTTTGAGTGATCTTTTCATCAACCTGATAGTCTGCTGTAGCTCCAGTAATCTTAACCGCTTTTAGACCAGACAGTGTATCAGCAGTTGCAAAAGCAGTCGTTCCGTGGTTGTATGGATCCTTGATAATACCAATTCTACGGAAGTCGTTATCTACAGGGAAGTCTCCAGAACCTTCAGCATAAGTTAGACGAATATTCGTCATAACACGCTTACCATTTAGTTCTAGTTCATGATCGGAACCATGACCGCCTTGTGGAGGTAGAACAACTTCAATAGCACCAACAGCAGAAGCACCAGTTGTGACTGCACTGCTTAGACCAGCATCCGAGAAGAGGTTACCGTTACCGAGAAGAACATTTCCGTAAGTATAACCCGATCCACGAGATTGAACTTCAGCAGAAGTGATAGAACCAGAACCGTTTGTAGCAAACTGAACTACACCACCAGTTCCATCACCTTTAACAGAGGTGTAAAGGGTCTGAGACGCTGGTAGACCAGATCCTGCGTTCTCGATGAGGGCAACATCAATAGCACCTGCAACTGCCTGTGCTACAACTCCTGTACGAGTAGAATCAGAGCTGAGGACGATAGGCATAAAGTCCGAAGATAGGAACTTAAGAACATCATCGGTTGGGATGGTGTACATATACTTCCAGATATAACCAGCACCAGTAGTCTCAGTGTAGAGACCAGTAGAAGATGCATAGTTAGCGCCACTGGTTAGTGGTTCTTCAGTTGCGTTTTGACCAGATGGGTTGGCAATATTTTCACCGTTGTAGACGCACTTGAAAACCTCATAAGCAGAGTTCATTACATAGAACTTTGCGTCGGCAATGGCAGTTTGACCAGTTGCGGTGGTTTTACCAACCTGACCGCCACCTGCAGGGGTAGCAGAGTAGTCTGGTTTCCACATGTCAAACTTAGGGTTGGCAACCAAATCCCAGTTGTAGCGACGAACTACCGTTCTAGCAAACGCTGTGGTAATTCTCTTCGCAGCAATAATTTCGTCGTAAACGCTGATCTTTTCTCTCTGGTTATCTAGGGGCAGAGGGGGCACATCCTCTGTTCCGTAGCGGTAAACACCAGACTTAGCAGTAGCACCTGTATCAGAGCCACCTGATCCACCAGTTCTACCCTTCAGGGTGCTGTTTAGTGGAGGAACAGAATTGACGCCATTAGTTCCGAAGATGTCGGTTAAGAGAAGGGCATTGTCATAGATAGCAGCAATAGTTCCTCGGAATGCAGTCGATGCATATGTTCCGATATAAACTTCTTGACCTACGACAAAAGCAGTAGCATTCTTAGAGTGAATTTCTAAGTATGCTTTCCAGGGTTGTGGGCGACCCACAAAGAAATACATTCTAGAACGCTCTGCACTGGAATCATTGGGTCCTTCAGTGAGAGATTCGAGGAATTGTTTCGCGTTAAAAATGCGAAACTTATCAGAGATAATAGCAGCCATTGGTTTTTCGTTCCGACGTGGTAATTTGTGCCCGAGTTATTTATATTTATGCAGTTATTTAGTCAATTGTAAATGGTACGATTTCCGCAGCATTGACAATGCTAGTCGATCCATTATACACTGTACAACCAGTAAATGAAGTTGCAGTTTTTCCAGTGTATTGAATGACTCCAAAGTTAGATGGACCACTAACAGCAGCATGGAATAAGTATCCTGCACTTGGGAAATATGTAGTATCAGGAACAACAATTGCTCCTCCAATAGATCCCTGTGAAGAACTAGTTGTCACTGGATTTTGCTGAGATGGTTTGTCTAGGTTAAAATAGTCACCTGCCTTAGTATAACTAGATTCTGATCTATCAGCAAAGTCTCCAACTGTAAGTGATGGATAGTATAGATCTAATTCATATAGAGAAATACCAGATACATTAGCAAATCCATCATCCATTAGAATGTCAAAAGTCTTAATTCTATGTCCAACATTAGTAACTTCATAAGTTCCAATGTACTCAGAGAGTAAACTAAACTTTTTGTTACGAGCGTAGATTTCTGTTGTATCTCTCTTGACAACTGGATATCCCTGTAGGGGAACTTCAATCAGATCGACAAGATTTCCATTTCTTTGCTGTAGAGGATCAACAATAAATGCCGTCTCTTGGTATCTGTCAACAACACCAGATCCAGGTGGAATCAACTCAAATTGCTTGCTAACCTTACTGACATCCATATCGGGGATTGGTGTCAATACTTGGAATTGTCTTTGCTTCTCTACTGGTCTTCCTTCTGCAACACCAATTGATAGTGTGACAATTTCAGAATCGGAAGTAATAGATGTAGCACCACCAAATACAACAGATACTGGATCTGGAATCTGTCTGAGATATGTTCCCGCTGCCCAAGTTTTAGCAGTCGTTCCTTTTTGACCTCTATGGATATAAATGAAACGATCAAACATCGTATCTTCATAACGAATAATTTCATCACCAACTAACAGGTATCCCTGTGGTGTGAATCTTGGCATTGCATTTTCACTAATAAAGACAACCAGATCAGTTACGTCTAGTTCAATATCCAACAGTGCGCCAACTTCAAAGTAATTGATGTTAGACAATGCAGTATTGTTAATTACTCCAGTAACTTCTGTAGTAATAACTCTGCTTGTATTGGTGATAGAATTGAGAGAAGCAATATCTTGAATCTGTGCATTTAGAACAGATACAGAGTCTTGTGGTCTCAACGCACCACCTACACCTTCAATCTCAACTGGTTCTGGTTCGATGTACACAATCTGAGCACCGCCAGGTTGCTCAGAATCAATTGGCATATCAGGTCCATTGCCAATGAAAGTAGAGGATGGCAATCCAGTCTGACCTGTTTGAATCTCTGCTCTAATCTTACGAGAAACATCTGCTGGACTGGATAGATCTACAGAAGAGAACGAGAATGCATCGACAAGTCTGTTACCAAGAATATCAATAGTTGATGTTGCAGTCATTCCAGCGGACTGGATAAATGGATTGATACCTACATTGATTACAGATACTCCAATACCTCTTTCGCTTAAAGTATCATATCTTCTTGCAACAATAACTTTTGGTGCTGTAGTATATCCACTGCCACCATCAATCAAGTCTACACTGATTACTTGACCTTTGCTTACTAAAACATTAGCTTTAGCACCGCCACCTTCTCCATTTTCAGGAATAAAATGTAGAACTGGTGGTGTATAATATTGATATGCTGTTGGTTGTGTAAGTGGTTCGTAACTACGTTGGTTCCATGTAAGTGAAGTAACAGAACCATTTTCGATAGTTGCAACTACCGAGAGACCTTCTCCACGAGTAGTGCCACTATAAGCACTTACTTCTACAGTTCCAAACAAAGAATTGTTTACAGGTTCCTGTAATCTTTGTTCTATACTTGTAGTAATAGTAGGTAACTTTTTAATTTTTCTGAACTTGTCTTCTCCCTCAACACGGAGTCTATCGTCATCTGCAAGACTTACAAAAGGTTGTTTGTATGTTTTACCCCAAGCAGTGTTTTTCCATGGAGAATTAAGAGTATCCGACAATCTCATACGACCTTCACTATCGAGGGTATATGTAACAGTAGATCCTGTTGTGTCTAGAGATACTGTTGTGGATACATCATAGTGACCCTTAACTACAAATACAACATCTGTTCCCTGTAAAAGTTCTACTTTAGAACCATATACTTCTAAGTTCAGAGTGTTTCCATTCAATTCATAGTTTAGAATTTCACCAATGACATTTTTAGTTCCATTTGGTCTTACCTGATATGCGTGGATAGGTAGACCTTGATAAATGTTCATCCATCCACTACGATCAAATACAAAGGTATTTGCTCCAGCAGTTGTATTAAGACTGACATCTGCAGTTGCAAAATATGTGTCTGGATTAAAGTTGTAGATGTTTAGAATTTGACCAATATCTCTTCCATAGAGATATCTCATATCAATTTTTGTCTCTTTGGAAATAGGTGCAGTAAATGTAATATTGGGACCAGAAACTGTATAACTATTCAACTGACCTTCTTTCTGTAAAACACCATCTAAGAAAACATACAAGTATGCAGAATCATCAATGGATTGAACAGTGCCATCTTCTACATCCAAAATAATGAAAGGACCAGATCTACTGCCATCAACCAAATCAGGTTGAATCTTCAATCTCTTATAGTTACCAACACCCATGCCGATAACTTTTTCTACCGCAGTTGGTTCTCCAATTGTCTTTGCACCAAAGTCTTGATCCCAAATAGGAGCAACATCAAACTTGAGTAAGTTTGGAATTACAGATCTATCAATAACGTAAGAATCTTCTAGTGGGAAAGTTTCTGTATACTTTGGTCTTTGTAGAACAGCATTTAGAGTCAAGAAAAGATCTTCATCTTCTTCTAGATTAACTACACTATTGTCATCCCAATAGAGTTCAAATTCCTTGGTTTCTCCGTCAACGTAATCTGGTAAAGACTTAGTTACTGGATCTCCTTCGAGAATATCTTTAATGTTTCCATATAAAGAATCAAGTGCTGCAACTACATCTACACACTCAGTGTATGGTGGTGCTGATAATCCAGTGTCAGGAAGAATATTGTTATTAGAATAAGTTAGAGATGATGTATAGTTTCCTCTTCTGTTTAGATTTTCTTTTGTTGGAACAACTAGTCCTCTTCCATCAGTCAAAATAGTATCTACGATACTGTGGTAAGTATTAAGAGCACTTTCAACTTCTGCACAAGTAGGAGTAATAGAATCTACTAAGACATTAGGATCTGTTGTAGGCAATTGATTTCTCATTGCCTGAATCATTAGATTCTTAGCATATTCATATGTTGCTTCTGTAGAAACAGCAGATAGAATAAATTTATATTCTTCTTTATCGGGATAACTTGCTTTATCCCAATAACTTTGCATATCTTCTACAATCTTATAGTTTCCTCCATATCTTAAATGATACGCATAATTATCAATTAAAATACCAAGTCTTTCCGTCAACGATGTGGTAAGTTGACCTGCCCATGTGAGAGATGGATATGTAGTCTGTGCCCAAGTTACAGAAGTGGAAACAATATATGTTTTATTTGCAAGAATTAAACTTCCTGCATCATAGAATGTTCCGTTATTGAGATTACTTAAAGAGAATGTGGCAACATCAGTTCCAGAGAAAGCAGTAGGAACAGTTACCGTAACTCCTGGTGGAACTGCGTATGAGTTTCCTGGGGCAACGGATCCTTGTGATGTTGGAACAACATAATTTGTAGATTGAGTTCCAGAAAGATCAGTATTTCCAGCAGGTGCTCCACCGCCACCACCAGAATTTGCAAGAGCAAAATTACTTACAGTAATTTGAGTATCGCTATCGATAGATACAATCTTGGTATCTGATGCAAATGATCTACCAGAACTTACATTCATTCCAGCAACTAGATTTTTTGTGCTGGGCAATGTAATAGTTTTAGTTCCTTGAATATAATTGACATTATTTTCAACTACATCCCAATTTCTAACAGCAAGTCTTGCCAATCTAGTAACAAATTCAAAAATACCAGAAGATTCTGTTTTATAGTTACTGATGTGTAGATAATCAGATGATCCAGAGTTTAGAATGTTTGTATAATCAACTGCTTTGATGTTTCCACCAAAACGTAAATCGTGATTTAATGCATCAACAATAGATTTGATGTCATTTTCATAGTTACTTTGTTTTACATTCCAATTCAAACTTGGATATTTGTCTCTGCCATATCCGATTGCTTCTTCAGTGATAAACTGTTTGTTTCTTTCAATTTGATTGGCAGCATCAATCCATGTTCCACCACGCTGGAAAATATTTCTAAGTTTTCTGAGATATCTTGTGTTATACTGAGAATCCTTGAACGCAAAATATTTTCCATAGAAAATAGTACCACCATATTCTGTTGTTTCTCCAGAAGATCCTGTTAACTTAGTATTATCACCAAGTGGAGGTTTTGAGAATACAACGCTATTGCCAGAAACAGTATATGCTACCTCTGGTTCTTGTAAAACACCATTGAGAGTTATAATAAGATTTTTAGTGCCTACAGGAGTAAATGCAGCATCTGGTTGTACAGTTCTAAACTGGAATGTTGTCGATCCTTGCAACCTCCCATCATTATCATAATATCCATCAAATGGATTTTTTGTCCACCATGGTTTAGCATCAGCAGGATTTGGTGGATTGGTAGTTGCATCATAGAATCCTAGTGTGGTATTGTAGATTCTAAACTCGAATGCATTAGTTTCGTTGAAATTAAATTCAGAAACAGCAACGGATCCTTGACCTTTTCTGATTCTAGTATTCTCAACTTTCTGAACTGTTTGTGTTACTGTTCTTCTTGTATTTTCAACAGTGATTTTATTCTTCGCTGGATCCCACAGTTGTACTACAGTAAAGTGAGATGCCTTTGGCATTTCTACAGGCATCTCGGTGCTTGCAGAAGTTTCTACATCTACTTGTCCAAATAATTTAAATCCAGCAGGGTGTGTTGTAGACTTAATTAAGTCTCTCCATTCCTCAATAGAAGTTTTAGATTTAACAACGTAAGAGTAATCTTGATAGAAGAAACTATCTGTTAGTCTTTGATTAGAAACACCAAGTTTACCTCTATCTGAAGTATAGTATCCTAGATTATCATAGAAACTTCTAAGATCAGCAGCAAAACCTGTTACAAATACTTTGTCAATAGTTCCAGATGCTTTGGATACTTTACCTTGGATAGTTTGATTTTCTCTAATGATACCAGTAATTTTCTTAACTTTTAGTAAGTTAGATCCTTTTCTCCACTCACTAACAATACCAGACATTACCTCTACATTATTAATAACTTGGACTACATTTTCTCCAAGTAAAAACTCACCAGTGTAATTTGTTAGTGCAAATACATGATTGGATGTAATATCAGAAGATACTGTTTTATCTAAATGGTATGCACCACCGTTTTGTGTAATTGTAACACTTCTAGGTACACCAATGTCACCTTCTGCCTGTAAATTGACATCACTTTCAACAATCTCAATATCAGGTGCAAAAGTATATCCTCTACCAGCATTTTTAACAGTAATGGAGAAAATCTCTCCATTTCTAATAACAATGGTGAACTCTGCATCAACACCATCACCATTCGTAATTACAACTTTTGGATTTACATAATTAGATCCTTTTTTGTCAATTTTTACACCAGTGATTACTTTTGATGTCAAATCATAGAGTGCAGTTGCAGATGCTCTATAATTTTCTGTTGGATCAACTCCAACAATAATAGGTGGTTTTTTGTAATTCAATCCCGAATTTGTTACTGAGACTTTATGGATACTACCAACTGCAAACTGTCCTGTTGTAGTATAAGTAATTGTTCCAGATCCATCCCACAATGGAGTTGATGGGATTTGATAAACAAATCTATTTGGAGTAACATAAGTAACAGTTTTTACACCTTGTAATGGATCTGCTACTAAGTTGAAAAACTTCCCTTCAGAATCTACAACATTCTTCTGATCAAAGTAATAGAATTTAGAGAAGTCAGTTTTACGTTTTTGCTGATAGTTATTTGAGGCAGTTCTTGGTCCAAACCCAAACTTAACATCTGTAAAAGATCCAGCAGATCCTGGTAAAATAGTGGATTCGTTTTTCTCTGCAGTAACCAAGTTGTAGTTAATACTTGGACTAATGTCAAAATATGTTCCACTCAATGAAGAGTGTGAAGTATCAAACACATACTTATAATCTTCTTGTAAATCCAATTCTGGATTGACAACAAAGTTAGTATTGTCTTCAGAAAATTCAAATTTATATACTAATTCGGTAACAGAATTGATGCCAACACTTCTAGCAGGTGTGCTATTATCAAAGAAATTAGATGAAAGAATTACTTCATCAGCATTCTGCTTTGTTGTAGAATAATCATATGAGATAACAACTTTTTGAGTTTCTGGATCATAAGATACAATAGTACCAGTAGTGCTTGTAGAGAATACTGTACGATTATCAGTAAAATTATATCTACCAGACTTAAGTGTAACTTTTTGACCATCAAAATGATCAATAGCACTGGTTCCATTTTGTGCTCTATCTACAGTAAATGTGCTACCATTGATAGATACAATTTTTAAATCTTCTTCCCCAATAGTAACAATATCGTTTACAGCATAATCCAAAGGATCATCTACTGTTAATGATGTTGAACTATCAGCGAAACCAACATGTCCGATATAAATTGTAAATCTTGATGTGGACTGTGATGCACCAGATCTTACTAAGTCTGCATCAGCAACAGATAATAAGTCACCTCTTTGATACCCAGATCCAGAATTTTGAATTTGGATACCAGAAACTAAACCTGCAGAAGATACAGTAACTGTAGCAGTGGCACCAGTTCCCGATCCACCAGTAAGATTAATATTAGTGTAAGTACCAGCAGTGTAATCAGCTCCACCATTAAGAATTTCATAGCGACCAATTCCAGTATCATTAATGGTTGTCTCCTTAGTTGGAGTAACCAGGGTAATTTCCTGGTACAACCTCTTCCTTAAATAATAGGTCTTAGTCTTTGTTGAATCATCTGGATTGATATCAATTGTTACTTTGTCACCAATTCCTAATCCATGATTCGATCCTGTTTCGATTAAAGCAACACTCTGATCAACAATGAATGGTTCCAGTCCTTTACTCAATGGAGTATTGCTAACAATTTTAGATCCAGTAGTATCAAAGAGGTTGCTGGACTGTAGGAAATAATCGTCATAATCATAGTTTGTCGCTTCCCAGTCACCACTGATAACCTTAATCTTAACTAGGTTTTGACCACTGGTAGTCTCTAGAACTTCTCCAAAAGCAATAGATGGATCAACACCATTTGTTAGTTCTAGTGTTACACCAGCACGATAAGAACTCTCTGTGTCTAGAAGTAGACTGAATGTTTCAATTGCAGAAGCAAAAGTTCCTGTTTGATCGAATGTTCCTTGGACATTTTTCAAAACAATTACATTATCATTTGCAACTGTTCCGACAATTGTTCCTTGTGCGTTAGATGATGGTTGTCTTAGAACATCATCAACAAACAAATACGCATTCTGAATGGTTGTTAGTTGTACAACTTTATTTTCTTTCGATTGTAAGTAGTTTACAGATTTTCCATTAATAGAAGATACAATTGCTTCTGCTTCTACACCATCAGTTCCTCTATTGTCAAAATAGATTTTTGAATTTTTGGAGAAGTTAGTAGAAGAACTAATAACATTTACGTTATCTACATTTCCAGGACTTACATCAGAAATAGACGCAATAAGACCTTCGCCATTTCTAGACATGCCTGGGATGTAATATCTTTTTGCATCCTTGGGAATATCGTTTTGATTGATGTCTGAATTATAGTTACTATCTACTGGTAGAGAATAATAATTTTCTCCTATAAAGTATGGGTATTGCGGTACTTGATTGCTATCAATAGTAATGAAATAAGCATAAGTTCCTTTCGGAAAGTCTGGGGTAATACAAAATCTTCCATTGTTTTCGTCTAGTGTTCCACTCTTGTGTGTATAAGTGTAATCATTAGTAAACGAACCCAGAGAGTATTCTCCAGTAGATGGACCGTCATTTCTATTTCCATTTAAAGCATAACTAGAAGTCATTCTCACAATTGGAGAAAATGTGTCTAGAGGGTTCTCATGGGCAAATGGACCATAAATTGGATTTCCGTCATAAGCAAATCCGATAATAGGTGAGTGAACCTTGGTAGAAGGTTCTGTTCCTGCACTATTGATATTATCGTTTAGTGCAACCCTCAATGATTGAGGATTTCCAACATGTCCATAACCATACTCTAATACATTATTATAATTTTCAAAAAGAAATCCGTTGTTTGGATCTAACTTACTTTGTAATTTTTTAAATCTATTGAGATTCCATTCCGTAAGAGATGGAATAGCAGTAGCACCACTTCCAACAGGAATGATATCTACTTTTACTGTGTCTTGCTGGTAAAAATTACCTTCAGTAAGTTGGTTAAATCCTGTGAGTTGACCTTCTGGATTTACTACCGCTTCATAATCAGCAAATCTGCCTTTGCCAGATGTATCTGTAATTCTTACAACTGGTGGAGTTGAATAAAATTCTCCAGGGTTATCAATAACAAGACTTGTTACTTTTCCTCGTGTGACGATGGCACGCACATCTGCACGCCTGCCTGTGGTAACAGTAATGACAGGAGTTCTTGTAAATACGTCATTAGTATCAACTACAATACTTTCCACAACCTGACCAGCAAGAATTGCTCTTGCTTTATTTGCAACTCCGTCTACGAGAACAAAAGGTGGTGATACATATCCAGATCCTCTAGTGTCTACAGCAATCTTTTCTAACTTACCATATCTTACACTGTCGAGATCTTTGTGACTATAAATGGGAACGCCATTTACAAGAATGCCAGTATCTCTTTTTGGTGTCTTGTAAACTTCAGTTGTTCTAGTCGCGACTTTTCTGATAAGTCTTAGTAACTTCTGATCTTGTACTGGTTCAGATACAGTAGATCCATCTAAAATTTCATATGATGGAAAACTAGAACTTGTGATATAATAATACTGATCATCCGCAAAAATAGCAGATACATTAGGTTTTACTTCATTTAAATTTGTAGCAACATATGGAGCACCAGATGATGTTACATTTCCTGTGCTAAAAATCCATCTTGCTTGATTTGTTCCAGTCTTTACAATCTTTGTGTCGGCAGTTTCAAATCCAGGTTGAGAAATTTCAATGCTATCGCCAGGATATGCATATGGATGTGAATCTGCAGGAGATAGATTGTATACAATACCCATAGAGAGCAATGTAACATCTCCAACTTTCAATGTTACTGGTTTGTATACTGGCGTTCCAGCAACATAAGTTTGTGGATTATTTCCCCTTGCTTTTAAAATAAACTGATTGACAGTTTTATCATCAAACTCAATTACCTCTTCATCAATTAGAATTGATCCTGTTGATCCCCATCCAATTGTAGAAAATACATTAATTCTCTTTCCAGCAGAATCTCCTGCATTTAAGGTAGATTCTAGCTGTGTCTTTGTTGAAACACCAAAAGATCCATTAACAGTTTCTGGTGCAAGAACAATATTATAAATTGCTTCTTTATCAAATGTTCCAGATGCATACGCAGTATCTACAATTGCACTAGCATAACCATACTCATCTGTTGCCTCTTGAACAATAGTTTTACCAACTAAAGTTGTTGGATCACCAGAGATGACTTTTACTTTTAGAGCAAATACATTTACCCAATCAGATTCAGATGATTTGTATGTAAAATCTCTTGGTTTATAAACTTCTGGTTTATTGTCAACATCTTTGGCGACAATAGTATTGAAGATAAACTTAATTGAACTTGTAGTTCCTTTTGACTTATAGAACTTCTGAATGTTCTTAATTAGAGTTCTTTTGTCTACTTCACCTTTAAGATACTTTTCTGGAAAAGATCCTAGATATTGACTCTCGAAGTTTTTGACAAATGCATACAGGAAAAGGTTACTAATATTCTGTAC
>Ga0163111_10000220_pt1 | contig 33944 bp, 20 predicted proteins | sample CRUFie1St18metaG_FD_109645 | JGI IMG/M metagenome (GOLD analysis project Ga0163111, IMG submission 109645) | Marine microbial communities from the Costa Rica Dome - CRUD Field 142mm St18 metaG | ecosystem: Environmental > Aquatic > Marine > Oceanic > Photic zone | place: Costa Rica: the Eastern...
CAAGTACATCAAGCAATTGGAGATTTTAGCGAAAAAGCGTAACTTACAGAAACAGGTCATCAAAATACAAGGAACTATGCCATTTACATATAACTTACAAGAAGATATTCGTTTCCAACAAGGGGTAGAATTTGGAGTGAAGCGGGGTGAGAAACGTGGCGAAGAACGGGGAATCAAGCTCGGAGAAGAACGAGGCGAGAAACGTGGAATCGAAAAGGAGCAACGTGCTAGTATTAAGAAAATGCTCCTAAAGGGCTTCTCGGTCGATCAGATTGTAGATCTGATGGGATATGAGAAGAAATTTGTATTAGAAGTGCAAAGTAAATTACCGAAAGCATAATCAATCTGCTTACTCTACCCGACGGTTTTTCCCTCCTTAAAAAAATTATTGAGCATAATGGGAGAAAGGATAATATTGCCTTTCTATAAAGCGTTATCTAGGCATACAACTACTACCAGAAAAAACACTTACCTATTCCAATTTTCCTCCTATCAATGCATCTTTACATTTGTAAGCTTCACATATTACTTAAATAGCAAAATACCATGATGACTTACCTATCTCGATTCACCTATTTGGTACTCGTTATAATGATGTTGGGTACTGGACAAACGTATGCACAAAAATTCAGCGCGATGGTTAATATAAATGCGTTGACAATAAACAATGTTCAGCCGAATGTAGACTCCCTGAGCGTTTCGGCAGAGGGAACTACAGACTTGAGCTTAAATCTTCGCCTATTCTTGAAGGAAAAATGGGCAATTCGTGTAGGAGCTGGATTAGAGAGATTGCGATATACCGTGAACAATGGAGATGTGAGTACAAATTATGAGGCAATACGCTCAGATTTGAAAGGGATATTAGGATTCGAACGTCACTTTAAATTTAGTCGGTTTGACTTTTATCCTGGCGTATTTGTCCCTATCATTGTTGTAGGAGATGATAAAATTCAGGACAATTTTGAGAATATTAAGAATGGAGGCGTTCGTGCAGGTTTTGGGGTATTAGCAGGATTGAATGTGAAAATCATTGGCCCCTTGCGTGCAGGAGTAGAATTTGATACAAGCTTTGATTCCTTCAAAGGAACTGTTTGGGAGGCAGCTCAGAGCCAATCTACTGTGCCTTTCCGTGGTTTGACCTACAACCTAGCTATTACCTTAGGGGTACAAATCTAGACTAGAATATAGCATGAGATAAAAGGGAAAAAGGAAACAGCAATTCTGTGTTGTTTCCTTTTTCCCTTTTTTATAGCATATTGTACCCTGCTTTGAAGGGAAGATAGAGGAAAATTGAGAGAGGGCAGAGCCGTCATGAGGGAATAGCACGTACGGAAGGGCACAGAGGGCGGCTTTTGTAAAGAAGAAGTAATTACATGTATAAAATTCATTTGCCTCAATTTGAGGGACCCTTTGACTTATTATTATTTTTTATTGAACGAGATGAATTGAATATTCATGACATTCCGATAGCGAAGATTACCCATGATTTCTTAGGGTATGTACAATCTATGCAAAAGATGAATATTGAGCTTGCGTCGGAATTTATTGTGGTTGCGAGTAGTTTGATGCAGATTAAAGCGCGAATGTTGTTGCCACGACCTGTGTTGAATGAGGAGGGCAAAGAGATTGATCCACGTGAGGAACTGGTGAACCGCCTATTGGCCTATAAGCAATACAAAGAAACGGTTCAATCTTTCGTAGACTTAGAAACCTTACAAACCCAACGGCAAGAACGAGGGAATCTGGAAACCGATAAACAGCAATTCCTGGAAACTGATTCGGCAGATAAGTCGCTGGTAGGGCTTAGTTTGTATGGATTAATGCGAACCTTTAAGCGAATTTGGGAAGAACATCATTATGAATTAAAACGGCCTAAGCATGTGATTCGGAAGTACCCCTACAATATCGAAACGGTAAAGGACTCTTTATTGGGGGAAGTTAAGAAAGAGAAACGCGTAGACTTTATTCGTTGGGTATTGAATAGAGGAGAACGAATCTTCATGGTTTTTAGCTTTCTGGCTATTCTAGAACTGGTACAACGCCAACAAATAGGAGTCGTTGTTGGAGAAGGCTTCAATAACTTTTGGATAGAAAGTAAAGGAGAATAGAAAAATGATTTCTTACCCGTTTTTTTTGCGTTAAAGTTTGTAATTTAGATAATCGTTATTATATTTGTAATAGGTTCAAGGAACCACTAATATAGAAGCTAGGGGTTAGGGTTGACTCCCGCAATACGCGGTTGAGTCCCCTAATTTTTTATACACGTATCATACTCCTTGTTAGACACTAAAAAGCTTGGAATGATACCATAAATAACCCGCTTATTTACATTTATATAGACATTTGATACTATATAGAGGTAAATAAGCGGGTTTCGAATTTTATGTTTGTAGGCTAATAAACCAGGATTTTTTGCCGTCTTATCTGGAATATTGATGCTAGAACGTTTCGATACTTACCTGTATAAATCGACTATAATGATGGGAATTGTAAAAAGGGCATTAAGAATATTTTCATGTCTAATTTGATTCTTTCGCGGGCACATAAAAATCCCTATATTTAATCCGTAAACCACAAATCCAAGACGAGTCGTTATGGCGAATTCAAATGAAAGAAACGGGCGAATTATTGTAGCCATTGTTGGAGTCATATTGGTTTCAGCATTAGGATACTTTGTTGTAAAGTCTTATCAACAAGGCGAGCAAAATGAGGAGAATGTGGCCCGAATCGATGAATTAAATACAGAAATATTAGAGTTGGAGGATGATATCAAAAGCTTTAAGCAAACGATTGAAGATCAAAGCTTAGCTTTAGAGGAAAAAGACATTTTATTGGCAGGGAAAGACAAAGAACTCCAAACGTTACGAGATCGATTGAACCGATTGAAGAAGTCGGGACAAGCAAAAACAAAAGAGTTTGAAGAGACGATCTCCCAATTGGAGTATCGAATTAATGATTTGCAGAATACCGTTACGAGCTACCGAGCCCAAGTCAAGGAGCTAGAGTCTGAAAACCTTGAATTGACAGTTAAGGTCGATAGCCTTGCCGATGTTGGGGCCCAATTGGAGCAAGATAAAGCTGATCTGACAAAGAGTAATGAGGATAAGCAAAATCAGTTGGATATGGCTGCAGTATTGAAAGCAGCTGAGTTCCGCTTCATTTCTGTTTCTAAGAAAGGAAAAGAGAAAGAGGAAAAGTCTTTCCGTAAAGGAGCACTTGATGACCTTAAGGTTTGTTTTACCCTTATGGAAAACCCCGTTGCGGTTCCTGGGCCTAGAGAAATCTATATGGTTTATGAGAATCCTGATAATACCGTAACAACCAATACGGAAGGGAGCTATAGTGGAACCTTTACACATGATGGCAAAACATTGAACTATTCGGCTAAGGCTACTGTGGCATATAACCGCCTATCTAAGGAAGTTTGTATTACGTATGCACGCCCCGAAGCTGATAAATACCAGAAAGGAAACCAGTATATCTCAATATATTGTGATGGAAGTGTAATTGGGCGGAGCTATTTTGAGATTCGTTAGTACGATTATTGCACCTTTAGATTTCCTAAGAGAGGGGTTGTCACTTTATGAGACAACCCCTCTTTTTTATAACTTAGGGTTCTTACTTAATTATATATTTTAATGTGTATGCGTTATTCAAACATTCTTATTGTTTTGATGGTGTGTGGATTTCTCTTTGGAGGGTCTTCGACCGTTTCTGCTCAAGGTGGAATGTGGCTTCCCTCTTTGCTCGGGGAGCTGAATGAGTCTGATATGAAATCAAAGGGACTACAGTTAAGTGCTGATGATATTTATTCGATCAATCAATCTAGCTTGAAAGATGCTATTGTGCATTTTGGAGGAGGATGTACGGCAGAGGTTATCTCTGATGAAGGACTTATCTTGACCAACCACCATTGTGGTTACGGGGAAATTCAGTCTCATAGTTCTGTGGATAATGACTATTTGAAGAACGGATTTTGGGCAATGAGCCGCTCAGAGGAACTTCCAAACGCAGGCTTGACGGCTACCTTCTTGATTCGAATGGAAGACGTAACAGAGAAAGTATTGGTAGGGGTAACCGATGATATGGCGAAGGATACGCGCGATGGAATCATCAAGGTAAACATAGATAAAGTAGTGGCTGAGGTAGAGAAGGAAGGATATGGCGCAACCGTCAAGGCTTTCTACTATGGCAATGAATACTATATGTTTGTGACGGAGACCTATCGGGATGTCCGATTAGTTGGAGCCCCCCCTAGCTCAATTGGGCAATTTGGGCAAGACACAGATAATTGGGTGTGGCCGCGGCATTCTGGTGACTTTTCGTTGTTTCGTATATATGCAGGGTCAGATAATAAACCAGCCGACTATTCTCCATCGAATCGTCCATATAAGCCCAAGGCGAGTTTACCTATTTCCCTTGGAGGCGTGAATGAAGGGGATTTCACAATGGTATACGGATTCCCTGGCCGTACCCAACAATATCTCCCTTCCTATGCCGTCGAAAGTGTATTGGAAGTGGTGAATCCTACCCGCATTAAGGTGCGAGAAACAAGTTTGGATATTATTGGTACAGCGATGCAGGAAAGCGATGAGATTCGCATTCAATATGCTGCAAAACAAGCGCGTATCAGCAATTATCATAAGAAATGGATAGGCGAAAGTTGGGGACTGAAGCGAATGAGAGCGATTGATAAGAAGCGTGAATTCGAGGCTGAGTTTATGAAGTTGGCTGCGCAAAAGGGAACAGGAGGATATGATAAACTCCTGCCTCAGTTCAAACGATTATATGGAGGAATCACCGAATATAGCCGCTCAAAAGCCTACTATGAAGAACTCATGTTCTATGGAGCAGACTTCTTCTACCTTGCGTTTAATATGGTTCGGTTGATAGATAATTATGAGAGCTATCAAGAAGGGGGCCGTCTAGAGGGGATGTTGAAGCGATACGATCGTTTTGTCCAACGAATCTATAAGGACAATCATCAGCCCACTGATAAAAAGTTGATGAAGTCTATGCTACAGCTCTATATGAAGGGAGTCGATAAAGGACAGCAGGCTGATATCCTTCCTCTTATGGAGAAGAAATATAAGGGTAATTGGGAAGCTTATGTTGATATGGTGTATGCCCTATCGGCTTTTAGTACAGAGAAGAAGGCAAAGGCTGTATTAGGGAATTTGAATGCTTCTGCAATTAAGAAGATCAAAAAAGACCCTGGTTATATGCTCACGAAGAGCCTTATGGAGGCCTATGAAACCAAGACGAAACCTGAATATGACCGTATGAACAATGAGATTCAGGATCTATTGAGAACCTATGTGAAGGCTATGCGCGAATTGATGCCTGATAAGCGGTTTTGGCCTGATGCAAATTCAACTTTACGATTGACTTATGGAAAAGTCGATGGTTCTGAACCAAGAGACGCCGTAACGTATAAGCACTATACAGTCCTTGAAGGGGTTCGGGCAAAGTATATCCCTGGAGACCGTGAGTTTGACCTGCCTCCTAAGCTCCTACAATTGTTAGAGGATGGAGACTATGGCCAATATGCAGACCCCAAAGACGGATTGTTGCATGTGAACTTTACAGCCTCGAACCACACTACAGGAGGAAATTCGGGTAGCCCTGTCATCAATGCCGATGGTGAATTGATTGGGTTGAACTTTGATAGAAGTTGGGAGAGTACCATGAGCGATATCATGTACAATCCTGATATCTGCCGAAATATCGCTGTTGATGCACGTTATATCTTATTCATCATCGACAAATTTGCAGGAGCTTCTCATCTCATTAAGGAAATGAAGCTAGTGGATGTACCTGGTAAGGCTGCTCCAAAGTCTGATGGACAAATGAAACCCAATAAAGCTAAGGAGTAAACTTGTTCTATATGGCTAGATAGAAGGCATTCCGAGTAATTCGGAATGCCTTTTCTGTTGGTTTGTCGTTGTTTATGGTAGTCAATATATTGTTGTATGGAAAATATAAATATTTTGGTAGTGACTGCTCATCCCGATGATGAGGCTTTTTGTGCAGGGGCTATATACAAATTGGTACATTCACTTGGGGTAGAGGTCGACTTGGCCCTGGTAACCAATGGAGAAGGGGGCTTTCGATACGCAGATTTTGGAGAAGCGATTTATGGCCTTAAGCTAACAAATGAGGCAATTGGTCGTGCCTACTTACCCGCTATTCGAAAGCGCGAGTTGATGGATTCAGGCTCAATCCTAGGGATACGGAACTACTTTTTCTTAGATCAATGTGATCATTCTTATACGCGTTCGGTAGAAGAATCTCTTGCTGTATGGGATGAAGGCTTCATCCGATCATATTTTCGTAAAATCTTAAAGGTAGGAGGGTATGACTTCGTATTCTTGATGTTGCCCTATGCCGAAACCCATGGCCATCATAAAGCAGCCACTATATTGATGTTAGAAACAATTTGGGAGATGCCTCAAGAAAAACGCCCTATCGCATTGGGAGGTAAATCGACTTTCTTCTTAGATAAAGTAAGCGAATGGGGAGGACTCGAAGGCTATCCTATTACATCGGTTGATACTACTTTACCTATACTGGAGTTTGATAAAGAGCAGCCTTTGGGGCATAAGGGATTGTTGCATTATGGAATTATTGTGAATTGGGTGATTGCTGCCCATAAGACCCAAGGAACCATGCAACGCCTCATCAATAAAGGACGATACGAACAATACTTTTTCTTTAACATGAACGATCTAACTCGCTTTGGCCAAGCCGAATCATTGTTTACCCGTTTGGCGGAGAGTCCGATAGAGGGGGCATAAGGGAATCCACAATCGGCTTCCAACCCCATTTTGTTACAAGTGTAAGGAAATCAGGATGTAAGGGTGCATGTAAAGCAATTCGTTCTTGGGTGAAAGGGTGGGTAAATACGAGTCGGTAGGCCGTTAACATCATGGTGTAAATGTTCAGGTGATTGTTGAGCATACGATTATGATGGCGATCTCCATATTTTCGATCGCCCAATATAGGATGACGCAGGTGCTCCGCATGTCGGCGAAGTTGATGGGTACGACCTGTATGTGGGGTAAGTTCGACGAGGGAATAACGTGCAGTCGAATAACGAGAGACGGGAATAGGGAGCTCAGTTGTTGCGAGTCGTCTGAAGGAAGTTTGGGCAGGGCGCAGAACAGGATCCAATTCGGTTTTAATGGCATAATCGACGAATCCCTCTTCTGCGGCATATCCCCGTAGAATGGCTACATACTTCTTCTCAATGCTATTGTCCTGAAATTGCTTTTGTACCAACGGAATTTCCTTGGTATTGAAGGCGAATAAAAGTACTCCCGAAGTACGGCGATCAAGTCTATGAATGGGATATGCGCGCTTAGGAAGTTGCGTTTTGAGCATATCTACAACCGAAGTATTGTATTGATTGGCAATCTTTGTTTTATGAACAAGGATATCAGGAGGCTTATTGATGGCGAGGAAGTGTGCGTCTTGGTACAGAATAGAGAAAGACATGAAGTATATGCTTGGATAGGATAGGGGCGATGCCGTATTGAATTCGACATCGCCCCTATAGTGTATATATAATTATCATCAAAGAATGCCTCCTTAGGAGATTTCCCAGGTTTCATTGCCTGCAATAAGGGCATTAAAGGCATCATCTGAAGTGTCTTCGCTTGTCGCTTCCATGATTTGTTGGAAGAGGATGTCCTCATAAGTTGGCTTTTGCTCCTGATAGAATACGCCAAATGGCCGAGGGAATGCTCCCTCTTGTCGAGGATCATCAAAGAATCGGGTGAGTATCTGCGCCTTATATAAATCAGATTCATCATGAATCCATAAATCATCAGTCGAATACCCATCAGCTAAATTGACAACCTTAGGCTTATAACCATCAAGGAAAATCCCCTTTTCCTTGTCCTTGCCAAATACCAGAGGTTTCCCGTCTTCTAGGAACAAAGTAGATTGTACCTTGGTCTTACGATCTGTAAAGATGAAGAAGGCACCATCATTAAAGATATTGCAATTCTGGTAGATTTCTAGGAATGAAGCCCCTTGGTGTTGGTGCGCACGCTTCAGCATTGCTTGTAGATGCTTAGGATCGCGATCCATGGCACGAGCAATGAATGTTCCATCTGCCCCTAGGGTAATGGCAGAAGGATTAAAAGGGCGGTCAATGCTACCCATTGGAGCCGTTTTGTTGACTACACCTTGAGGGGAGGTAGGCGAATATTGCCCCTTTGTAAGTCCATATATCTCATTATTGAACATGAGGATATTGACATTGACATTTCGTCTGAGGACATGGATAAGATGGTTCCCCCCAATAGAGAGCGAATCTCCATCACCTGTAATAATCCAAACTGACAATTCGGGTCGGGAGAGTTTTAATCCTGAAGCAATGGCGGGGGCACGTCCATGGATGGAGTGCATCCCATATGTATTGAGGTAATACGGAAAGCGAGAGGAGCAACCAATTCCAGAGATGAAGACAATCTTCTCCTTATCGACTCCAATTTGGGGCAATACCGTTTGTACTTGTTTGAGGATAGAGTAATCCCCACAGCCAGGGCACCATCTTACATCTTGGTCAGTGGCAAAGTTCTTGGCAGTGAGTTTTACGGTTGGCATATTCGTCACTTTACTGTGAATTAAAAGAGATGAATGGGAGAGATTATGCGAGATGAGAAAGGACGGCATCTTTCAATTCGGTCTTAAAGATGGGTTGCCCTTTAATTTTGTGGAATCCTTTGGGATTAATAAGGAAAGTTGAACGAATGATATGTACCAATTGTCCATCATTGATTTCAGGAATGAGTACATGCTCATAACTGCGGAGAATTTGTTCGAGGTTTCTGGGGAAGGGATTCAAACTTCTGAGGTGTGTAAACGAAACCTCATGGCCTTCTTCCAATAGTTCTCTGACGACGGATCTAATCACTCCGTATGTTGAGCCCCAGCCCATAACGAGCAACTTCCCCTTTTCGGGTCCCAATTCAATCTTCTGCTCAGGGAGGAAGTTGGCAATATTCGCAACCTTCTGTGCCCGTAACTTGGTCATCATCTGATGGTTTTCAGGATTGTAGGATACATTTCCTGTGATATGTTCCTTCTCCAATCCTCCAATTCGATGTTCGAGGCCTTTTGTGCCAGGTACCGCCCAAGGTCTTGAGAGGTTTTCATCTCGCGTATAAGGATGAAATTGCTCCCCATTCTCCATAGGCTTTGCAAAATTGGTCTTGATTGTAGGGAGATCTTGAATTTTTGGGAAACGCCAAGGTTCTGCACCATTGGCAATATAACCATCACTGAGCAACATAACAGGGGTCATGAAGGTCAATGCAATTTGTACCGCTTCTAAAGCTGCATGAAAACAATCAGCAGGAGATTTCGGGGCAATAACAGGGAGGGGGCATTCTCCATGTCGGCCATAAATAGCTTGCATGAGATCTGCCTGCTCAGTTTTGGTAGGCATCCCTGTTCCTGGGCCTGCTCGTTGGACATTACATACCACTAGGGGTAATTCGAGTATGGCTGCGAGGCTGAGGGCTTCGCCTTTGAGGGCAATTCCAGGACCAGAGCTTCCTGTAACACCCATACTACCTCCATAGGATGCTCCTATAGCCGAACAAATAGCTGCAATCTCATCCTCCGCCTGAAAAGTTGTTACCCCCCAACGCTTATACTTAGCGAGGGCATGGAGAATATCCGATGCAGGTGTAATGGGGTAAGAACCATAGAAAAGTGGAATCCCTGCTTTTCTGGCTCCTGCGGTAAGTCCCAATGCAAGGGCTTGGTTCCCAATGATATTTCGATAAGTTCCAGCTTTCATACGTGCAGGTGGAATCTCATAACGAGTGGTGAATGTTTCGGTCGTTTCACCATAGTGGTATCCAGCCTTTAGTACGCGGGTATTGGCATCGAGTATATCTTCTTTCTTCGCAAACTTCTGGTTGAGGAAGTTGAGGGTCGAGGAGAGCTCTCGGTTATACATCCAGTAGATGAAACCCAGTACAAACATATTCTTACAACGGTCTTTTGCTTTACGGCCAAGGCTCGTTTCCTTCAAAGACTCACGTGTAAGACGGGTAATATCTATCTTATAGACACGGTAGCTATCGAGGGTCCCATCCTCCAAAGGATTGGTTATTTGATTGGCCAATCTACGGTTCTTATCATCGAAACCAGAGAGATTGACGATTATAGTGCCTGCTTTCTTTAGTTGTGGGAGGTTCTTTACAAGCGCAGCGACGTTCATCGCGACGAGGACATCATAGTAGTCGCCTGGGGTGGAGATTTCTGTGCTTCCAAAATGAATCTGGAAACCTGAAACCCCCGCTAAGGTTCCTTGGGGCGCGCGTATCTCAGCAGGAAAATCAGGGAAGGTGCCTAAGTCGTTCCCAATTAATGCGGTATTATTAGTAAACTGACTCCCAATCAGCTGCATCCCATCTCCAGAGTCACCCGCAAACTTGATAACGACCTCTTTTTTTTCTAGTAGTTTAGGCATGTTGACGTACAGTATTTATATGCAAACTGTATAGAATTGAGTTTGTTAAACAAAATTCGGAGAATGATATGGAAATTACTAGTAAGAGAGGGAAATTTTGTGAGATTTTACCCTTTCAAATAAAGAGAACACAAAAGTATGAGATAAAGAATGAATACAAAGTAAGCTGTGTATGGACGCACATTCGGATAAATACTCTAATAATGCCTAGGTATGGAGGGATTCCTATCCTGAGATTCGTCTAAAAAGCCCCTGAAAAACGTTCGTATGGTAAAAGGAACATGTAGGATTTTTTCCTTATCCATTTCTCCATATACACTTTTTCATGAGGAAATTCCTGCGTATTTAGATACTCTTCTTACTACACGAAAACCAATACCCCTGTTTTTAAAGGCAGGATGTTGATTCAGTCTAACGCTTATTTTAAGCTTGTCGGCAGAGTTGCCCCAACTTCCCCCTTTTAATACTCTTTCTGTATGGTTCAAGCCAGAGGTATCCCAGCACCATTCCCATACATTCCCACTGAGTTGATAAATACCTAAACGGTTCTTTGCGAGAATATCTACGGGAACTGTTTGCTCTCTATATTCATCGAGTTCTTGCTTCATGTCTTGGAAAATAGGTGCAAAATTGACCTCACTTGTATGCACTTTGTTCTTCCCATGCCCATACATCCATTCTCTTCCACCCTCACTAGCTGCATATACCCATTCTTTTTCTGTTGGTAAGCGAAATCCAGATTTTGCAAAATCACATATGACATCCCACTCAACTGTATCATAATGATGATAAGGCTTTGTTTTATTGATTTTGTTGATTGTATAGCACGGAGATAGATTGAGGATTTGGCTAAGCCAATTACAATACTCAATAGCATCATACCACGAGACGTTGATAATAGGGCGGTTCCCTTTTCCCCACCCTTCATCATCTGGTGAGTCTTTTTGTTTGGCCTGGCAGAATTTAAGGTATTGTGTAAAGGTAACAGCGTATTTCCCCATCATAAGCACTCTGGTAAGCTGTCTATCTGTAGTAGGTTGATGGATAAGTCCTACTTCTACCATAGGGATTCTGTTCAATCGGGAATCTTCTCGCATTTTGAGAGTATGATCTTGCGTAACGAAATATGTAAGCCTTTCTGCAATCTGCGTTCTAATTATGTCTTTATTTTGGGCGGAATTGATTGCGATATAAGGAGTATTAAGAGAGTTTAAAGGACTAAGGCTTGCAAAGTGTGATTGCTCCCAAAGGCAGGCTGTCAAAACAATGGGATAAATGGCGTAATTTGGGTTCTTGAACGAGAATAATGGAGATGAACCTTTTACTTCTTTTAGAAGTGTTGGGGTTAAAAAGGGAATTACAATATCTATATCATATAACGCTTTTCGAATGGTTTTTTCTGAGGATTTAGATGTAATAGAGTGAGTATTAACCTGTAGGAGCTTTCGGTGTTCTATAAGGGGGGATAATACTGTATGCATTTTATATACCTCGCCAATATCTTCTTTCATATGTATGAAAAGAACATTGATGGGTCGGTTCAAATTACTCATTGGGCAGGTTGAGTTTAAAGCATAAAAAAAGTGTGATCCCTATTATTTGTATTTACATCCCTATCGGGAAGAATTCAAACGTCTCTGAATACATCGTTTTTGAGCATGTGTCAGGGCTTCGCTGGTTAAGTACTCTTCAAGCTGTTGACGAACTAGATGAATCTTTGATCGTTCTAGTTTCCATTTAAGTTCGTAATCATTAATGGCTTGTACTACATCAATAAGGGCGGCCAGTCTTCTAATGAGACTGTCACGAGAGGAACAAAATGTTTTAGATGCTTCCACCTCTTTTTTGTAAGCTTTTAGTTGCTTCAGATTTAAATTTAATGTGGTTCGATTCGAATATGCTTGGATGGTATGAAAGCATAAATAGGGTTGAGATTCTATGTATTGTAAGGATGCTAGTTCACGTTGAAGAAGGGTGATAAAGGCCTTCTGTTTTGAGAGTTGATTGGCTATTGGAGATGATAAGCCTTCAAGACTTGCGACCTTTTCCATACTTGTAGGGTGAGTAATTAGTTGGGTAAAATCCTTATGAATTGTTTCCATATTCGCTTTTATTTCGTGAAACTTTCTGTTGAATTCATCGACTTCGCCTCCCTTTTCGGCTATTTCTTTCATCATAGTGGTTATGGTATCATTTCTAGCTGCATATAAACTTTGTATTTCAAGGACTCCTTTCATCGCCTCTTGTTGTGCCTCTTGTGCTATGGTGCTATGTTGTTGTCTATTGAGAAAGAAGAAATATTGCGTTATAATAATAACTGACATTATTGTAAGGGCTATAGGGTAGTAGTGGTTACTATTGGTTTCCCTACTCTTTGTTGCAGATTTTGGATAAGAAAATACTTGACCGCTTATACGGGGCATATGCTTATTTACCTTGAAGTGCTTCTGCATTTCCTTAGAGATAAAAAAAACTTCTTGGTAATTATGTAGAATCTGTTGGAGGTTAGACGTAAGGTCTTTATCTACCTTTTGTTCAGTGGAGTAGTACATATAAACTTGTTCTTCATAGTATGTAGGTTTTGGAGTTCGAACAGATTTTTGCCTAACTAGCAATTCATCATTATTTATGCTTTTGAGGAATGAAATGACTGAATCCTCTTGTAATACACCTTTGGTGATCTGATAATAAGTATCGTGGAAGTATCCCTTGTATGTATTTAATAATTTGTTTAGAGTGTTGGTAGGATAGGCTAACTTACAATTTGAAGGGATATATAGAGAAAATGCAAGAGCCACATTTTGGGAGCCTTCCATGAACCCTTCTTGGTATAAAATACTGTATATGGTATAGACCCTATAATTGTCATGCCGTTTTACAGAATAGTAGTAGCTATTAATTTGCCTACCATAAATTGTATGGGTAAAGTCAGGAGAAGAAAGAGGAGTGTTTTGAAGGTTTTTGCTACAGAACAACAGGTCAGAATGATCTCTATATATTCCATATACAAGTAAACCTATGTTTGTCTTAGCTTGATTCATCTTGGCAACAATCTGTTTGTTAGGTAGGGGCAATAGAATTACAAGGGGAAACGGAGGAGCTTCCTTTTGGTTTTGTTTTGCAGCTTTATTTTCTTGTATGCTATTTTATAACAAAGCTAACATATTTTCTGAAACATCCCAGAATTCTATGTGGTGAAATGTCAAAAGTTATGGTGTTTTTGTTGCGGATAGTTTTTGATGTGTTTTTCGATTTGAGTAGTATGTTTGATAGAAAAATAAAAAAACATCACTCAAAGTGTAAGAATTGTCAGCTCCCTTACTCTAATAGAATGAAGAACAAGAAACGATATGCGTGACCAAGAAACATTATTTCGGCGAGTGATAGAAGAGAGCGGTAACCAGATTTACCGTATCTGTCGGGGTTACCTAGCCGATCGGGATGAGGTGGAAGATTTATACCAAGAAATCCTGTTGAATGTATGGAAAAGCTTGCGCTCGTTTCGGGCTGATTCCAAGTTGAATACTTGGGTGTTTCGGGTAGCCGTGAATACAGCGTTATTGTATCGAAAGCGGTATTCGCGAAGAAAGGAAGTGTTTGCACGAGACTTGACAGGTATAGAGGCAGTGGCAGAAGAGGGAAAGGAAGTTGCCCAAGAGAAAGAACGTAAACTGAGAATCTTGCGTAAGTGTATCGTAGCATTGCCAAAGCAAGAACGCCTTATCATTAGCTTGTCATTGGAGGGGCTCCGATACGAAGACATAGCAGAGGTTGTGGGGATTAAGGCGAATTATGTGGGAGTGAAGATTAATAGAATTAAGACGAAACTGGGCAAAATGATTTCAAAAGAATTGTAGCATGAAACAGTTTGATGAATTTTCGGAGTTGTGGCAAGAGCAACAAACAACATTGAGTGATCAACAACCTTTTATAGAATCTGAGATTATGGAACCTTTGAAGAAGTTTGAAAAGAAGTGGCTCCGTGAGAGCTGGACAGGAATATGGACATTGTTGGGAACCTGTGTGTTTTTAGGTGGAGCATTTGCTTTGACTGTGCCCAAAACAATGATATTTGCATGGGTAGGCGTAGGGATTCTGATCATGAATATGATATGGATAAGCTATATGCTATGGAAAAGTCGTTTTAAGGTGGGTGAAGCACATTGGGGTACGAATAGTCGGTTGTTCTTGCAGGAAACCTTGGAAGGCTTTTCGAGAAGACGATGGATGAGCTCGCAGATTATGCCAATGTACGGAGCGATGTTAATCTTGGCTATTAACCTTATCTATGTTGATATCTTGTCGCCTGCATCGCTTGGCTTCCGAATCTTCGCGCATAGTCTTACGACAGGATTGATGTTTTTCTTGATGTGGATTAGTATCAAGCAATACCTGAAGAAGTTTGATGAGGAAACAGCAGGGGTAAAGGCTGATTTGCAAAAACTATTGGTAGAATGGGAGGAGTAGGCGGATAGATAGGTTGAGATTGATGTCTGAGTGGAAAGGTTTGGCGGTTTTGTGGTTTTTGGTATCGGGAAATTCTGTGTTTCTTTGTATAAGAAAAAAGGGTGGGTTGAATAGAGGGGATATTGTATTAAACAAAGCGGCATATTATGGTAAATTTGAGAGTATTAATCGCAGATGATGAACTCCCAGCAAGAAACAAGATGAAACGCTTGTTGAAAAACCTCGAAGGGGTAGAGTTGGTACATGTGTCGGAGAATGGGTTGGATGCCTTAGAACAGATCCAATTGCTCAAACCTGATGTGGTATTCCTCGATATAGAGATGCCAGGCATGAATGGCCTTGAGGTCGCCGAAAACATTGACCTGAATCCGATGCCTTCTGTAGTCTTTGCAACGGCTTACAATGAACATGCGATTAAAGCTTTTGAGTTGAATGCTTTGGATTATCTCCTAAAACCCTTCAACAAGGAACGTCTACAGGCTGCATTGAATAAGGTTTCGACCACAAAGGGAAGTGAGAGTAGTACCAGTGTTTCAAAGATTCGACGCTCAGAGTTGGCTAAGAGTTTGAAGCTTCCTTTCTCCAATAAGATCCCTATTCCTACGCGAGATCGATACAAACTCATTGACTTCTCAGAGATTGTGTGCATAGAGGTAGAAGAGCGTAGTGTGCGCCTGTATACCCAGAATCATTCCTATATCCTCAACCATACCTTAGATGCCTTTGAACGTAAATTGCCTGAAGACCAATTCTTCCGCATCAATCGTTCGTGTATCATTGGCCTGAACCATATACAGGAAATTGTCATTTGGTTTGGCAATCGGTTCAAGATTATCCTGAAAAATGGACGAGAAGTTGTGAGTAGCCGAGAGAAGTCGCGCATCCTTAAACAAGTATTGAAATTCTAATCAGTCCTTTCGATTCTTAGAGAATCGACAATCATTTAGGACGAATCATATTTTTATGCTTAAATTGGTAGCCATCATTGATGGCTACCTTTTTTGTTATTGCAAGGATTTATCACAAAATCAGGCACTTATGAAGAAACATTTACTACTTAGTCTTATTATATTGGGCTGTCTTTGGTCGGATTTGTATAGCCAACCCATGAACCTGCAGGTGCGGGTTCGGCGGGTGAATGTTACCTATTCGGGCACAGATGCAGCCCTACTTGCAACACCTGATGAGTTCACCTTTAAGTTTTGGGCAAGGGATAACTTAACCACGAATTGGGGGCCTTTAGGGGGGAACTGCTTGACGGATGAGTACAATCCGCCTGGTCTATCACAAGACTTTAATGAACTAATTCTGAATGAAAACTATCCTGGAGGGGCAGCTAACCCCACCTTTTTTGATGTACGAATAGACGCATGGGAGGATGAGGCGGATGACCCTACTTGTAATACGACCCGTTGTGATTTTAATGGAAATGTGTGTTGTGGATTGATTGCATTTGGTGCATGTGTAGGGATTACTACCTCTGATGACAATCGGTGTAACCTTGCACCGTTTCTAGATGACTTTGACCACTTCATTGGACCACCTTGTGAGTGGTACAATCATGGGCTTTCAAGTGGAGGAGGATGTAATGACTACCAAGCAGAGATTGAATCGTTCTGGAGATACAACAGTGGAACAGGCTGTAATGATGCGATTGATTTAGGGGTTATGAATGCAGGCTTCTTCAACCAGCATTTGAATAGCAATGTTTGCTATAGTAACAATAACCCTTCAAGCGCAGGGAATGACGTATACTATTCCTTTACCATTACCGAACCTCGTGGAATACGGGCATCGCTATGCGGATCAGCTGCTTTTGATACATATCTATATTTACTGGATCCGAGTTGTAATGTCATCAACTTTAATGACGATGCTTGTAACGTACAATCCGAAATCATTACTTCGCTTTGTACGCCAGGTACTTACTACCTCATTGTCGATGCTACTTTGCCAAGCGAGCAAGGAACCTTTACCCTTACCTTAGCAGATGAAGATGCGGCTTTGGTTAAGGCGGATGCTGGGCCTGACCAAGTATTCTGCCTAGGTTCGAGTGTAACCCTAGGAGGAAGCCCAACGGCACAAGATGGTTCGATTCCGTATGCGTATAGTTGGATACCAACTGCAGGCTTGAACAATCCGAATATCGCCAATCCCGTGGCGTCTCCTACTGTGAATACAAACTACATACTTGCTGTAACAGATGGCTATGGATGTACCATATATGATACGGTAAGTATAACCGTTTCGAATCCCCCAACAGCTAGCTTCGTTGCATCATCGACCCAATTCTGCGGAGGTGATACAGTACTGCTGACTTCCTCTAGTACTGGAGCGGTGTCGTTTGCGTGGGAGCTAAATGGAGGGCCTGCTCCTGGTATCCCGAACCTCTCTACCTATAATGCCACAGTAGGGGGAGATTACACCCTCATTGCGACCAATGCGCAGGGTTGTTCAGATACATCGGCTATTACGACCATTACGGAGCTTCCTGCAGCCAATGCCTTTGCTACGGCAGGAGGGCCAACGACCTTCTGTATGGGAGATTCCGTTTTGATTATGGCAACGGGGAATGGGGATACCTACCAATGGTTGGATGGAGGAAGCCCTATTTCGGGAGCAACAGACAGCCTATATATGGCTGGAGCAAGTGGAAGTTACCAAGTAGTGATGACCTTTGGGGGCAATTGCCCTGATACTTCGGCAGCAGTCGTGGTAGTGGTGAATCCTGTACCGACGGCCGGTATTACCCTCAATGGTCTCTCGACGATTTGCTCAGGTGATTCCACCCAATTGTCTGCAACGGGCGGTAATACCTATCAATGGCTCATCAATGGCGGCCCTATTTCTGGGGCGACAGGAGCTACCTATCAAGCTACAATCACGGGAGGTTATTCCGTGGTGGCTATCAATACCTTTGGATGTGGAGATACGTCTGTGAGCCTTCCTATCAATGTAATCACCTCTCCTAGTGCAGCTATCTTTACCTCTGATCCTGTGACCTTCTGTGATGGAGATACGGCCAATTTATTGGTGACGGGTTTTGGGGATGCCTACCAGTGGATGGTTAATGGAATTAATATTCCTGGGGCAACGGATTCGGTCTTTGCTGCTACGACTAGTGGGGACTATCAGGCGATTCTATCCATTGCGGGTAGTTGCTCGGATACGAGTAGCATACTCACCATTACCGCCAATCCATTGCCGGCAGCTACCATTAGCCCTAGCACAACCCAAGACATATGTGCGGGCGATTCGGTGGCGTTTACAGCAGGAGGAGGAAATAGCTATCAATGGTATATGAATGGGGTGGCCATCTCTGGGGCTACCAACGCAAATTATACAACCACTCAAGCAGGGGTATACTATGCAGATGTCATTTCGGTAGACAATTGTATGTCTGCAACGGCTACAGTAACGGTCAATGTAAATGCTGTGCCTACGGCCAATATATTTGCAGGAGGTACAACGGCTCTTTGCCAAGGAGATTCCGTGGTATTGAGTGCTTCGGGTGGATCGACTTATCAATGGTTGGATGGAGGTAGTGCAATCAGTGGAGCTACATCGAATAGCTATACAGCTACTACAGCAGGTGATTATTCGGTAGTGGCGATATCGGGAGCGGGTTGTCCTGATACGTCAGCAGTGATTTCCGTAACGGTCAATCCGACTCCTGTGGCAGGTATCAGTGCAAGTGGTAGCACAACCTTCTGTCAAGGAGATTCTGTGACCTTGAACGCTACAGGAGGAGTTGCATATCAGTGGATGCTCAATGGTTCGGCCATTACAGGTATTACGGGTTCGACTGTTGTGGCCAACTTCAGCGGTGACTTTAGCGTCATTGCCTATGATGGATTAGGTTGTGCTGATACTTCTGCTGCCATTACCATAACGGTAGATGTCCAACCAATGGCGAGTATACAGGTATTAGGAGCAACAGCCATTTGTGCAGGTGATTCTGTAGGTATGATTGCTTCGGGTGGGGTATCCTATCAATGGCTCAATGGAGGTAGCCCAATTGCGGGTGCAACGGGTACGACCTATTATGCTACAGTATCAGGCGATTATAGTGTGGAGGTGCGCAATGCCCTTGGCGGATGTCCTGATACTTCTTCTATCATCACGATTACCATCAACCCGAACCCAACAGCAAGCATCAGTGCCCTTGGTGCGACTACCTTCTGTGCAGGGGATTCTGTAACGCTCCAAGGAAGTGGTGGATTGGGATATCAATGGATGGAAAATGGTTCGGTGCTTGTAGGGGCAACCAATAGTACCCTGACAGTAGGAGCGGCAGGAAGCTATGCGGTGATTGTCTCGAATGGATTCGGATGCCTAGATACTTCTAGCATAATTACTACAACTGTTGATCCACAACCAACAGCGACTATTACGGCTGTTAGCCCAACAGCCATTTGTGCGGGTGATTCCGTAACCCTCGTTGCAGGGGGAGGCGGTCAGTACCAATGGTTGGATGGAGGTGTGGCGATTGTGGGGGCAACAACAAGCGTATACCATGCCCTTGGATCGGGCGACTATAGTGTGGAGGTACGGAATAATCTCGGTGGATGTCCCGATACTTCGACTACCATTACGGTAACCATTAACCCGAATCCAACAGCGGGTATTAGTGCCCTCGGTTCGACTACCTTCTGTGCAGGAGATTCGGTGACGCTCCAAGCGAGTGGCGGAACGACTTACCAGTGGATGGGCAATGGCTCTGCAATTACGGGAGCAACAGCTAATACCTTGACGGTAGGCGCAGCAGGCAATTATTCGGTGATTGCAACGAATGGAAACGGTTGTTCAGATACTTCTAGCGTCATCAGTACAACCATTGACCCACAACCTACCGCTACGATTTCGGCGGCTACCCCAACAGCTATTTGTGCAGGCGATTCGGTAACCCTCGTTGCAGGTGGTGGCGGTCAGTACCAATGGCTGGATGGAGGCGTTGCGATTGCAGGTGCAACCAGTAGTGTATACTATGCCCTCGGTTCAGGCGATTATAGCGTCGAGGTGCGGAACAATATAGGCGGATGTCCTGACACATCGGCTACCCTTACGGTTACCATTAATCCGAATCCAACCGCAGGTATTAGTGCCCTAGGCTCAACGACCTTCTGTGCGGGGGATTCGGTGACGCTCCAAGCAAGCGGTGGAACCACTTATCAATGGATAGGTAATGGCTCTATGATTACGGGTGCAACCTCAAGTACGCTGACAGTAGGTTCGGCGGGTAGTTATTCGGTGATTGCTACGAATGGAAACGGTTGTTCGGATACTTCCATCGTCATCAATACAACCATTGACCCACAACCTACGGCTACTATCTCTGCGGTTACCCCAACGGCTATTTGTGCAGGTGACTCCGTTACCCTTATTGCTGGAGGAGGAAGTCAGTACCAATGGTTGGATGGAGGCGTTGCGATTGCGGGGGCAACCAATAGTGTATACTATGCCCTTGGAGCAGGCGACTATAGTGTAGAGGTGCGTAATGGATTGGGTGGGTGTCCCGATACTTCTAGTATCATTACGGTTACGGTGAACCCCAACCCAACGGCAGGTATTGCGCCTTTGAGTTTGACGACCTTCTGTACAGGGGACTCAACTACCCTACAAGGATCGGGAGGGCTAAGTTATCAATGGCTGGAGAATGGGTTTGCCATTCCTGGTGCAACAGATTCGACGATTACACTCGGTACTTCAGGCCAATATGCAGTGGTAGCTATCAATGGATTCGGCTGTACGGATACCTCTACTTTCATTGGAACATTAGCTGAACCACAACCTATAGCAACGGCAGTTGCAACAGGCTCAACTACCTTCTGTGATGGCAGTTCGGTGATTCTTGTGGCATCAGGAGGTGGTGTATATCAATGGCTAGACGGAGGAATAGCTATTGGAGGAGCTACGAGTAATATATATGAAGCAACAGACTCGGGCGATTATAGTGTGATTGTCCGAAATACCAACCTCAGCTGTCCTGACACGTCGGCTGCTATCAATGTCATTGCCAATCCAAATCCTGTAGCGAATATCGCCCTAAGTGGCCCCGCTACCTTCTGTGATGGGGATTCAGTAGTGCTATCTACTAGTGGTGGAACGACCTATCAATGGTACCAAGATGGGATTGCGGTAACGGCAGGAGCCGACTCTTTCTTAGTTGTACAAACAGGAGGCAATTACAATGTCATCGTAGGGAATGCCCAAACATGTGCGGATACATCGGCGAATGTAACTATAACGGTTGATCCTCAGCCTGTAGCCAGTGTCACAACCTTAGGCGCGACTACGTTCTGTAATGGGGATTCTGTAGGCTTGGTGGCTTCAGGAGGAGCAAGCTATCAATGGTTAAATGGAGGCGTTTCGATTGCCGGCGCAACCACCAATATATACTATGCAACCACGACAGGCGATTATAGCGTAGAGGTGCGTAACGCCCTAGGCGGCTGTGCGGATACGTCGGCTGTGACTAGTGTAGTGGTGAATCCGAACCCAACTGCGGCTATCTCCTTCGTAGGAAGCATTCCATTCTGTGATGGCGATTCCCTTGTATTAGAATCAGGAGGAGGTGCTAGTTACCAATGGTTTGAAAATGGTATTCCGATTATTGGTGCAACGGATTCGACTTATGCAGTGTACAATGCAGGTGTATATACAGTCGAAGTTGCATCGGGTAATGGATGTTCTGACCTATCAGGCGGATTGGGAATCACGGTTGATCCTCAACCCATCGCAGACATTAGCATCAATACAGCTACCTCCATTTGTGTAGGCGATTCCAGCCTATTTACTGAGATCAGTGGCACAGGTGCGAGTTATGAGTGGCTCCAAAACGGAGTCCCTGCTAGTGGTAACAATACCCTTTCCTCTTATACAGCAGGTACAAGTGGAGACTACAGCGTCGTATTGTTGAATGCGATTGGTACCTGTCCAGATACCTCGGCGGCTATCAGCCTCACTGTGAACCCACAACCTACGGCTACGATTTCGGCCAGTGGTGCAACAACCCTATGTGCAGGGGATACGGTCGTCCTAACAGGAAGTGGTGGAACTAGCTATCAGTGGATTGAGAATGGAAATACCTTGGCATCACCCCTTAGCCCTAGCTTCATCGCGACGGGTACGGGTGTATACTCCGTGATTGCTACAGATGCCAATGGATGTGCCGATACTTCTAGCGTGATATCGGTTACGGTGAATCCGCAACCTACAGCTAGTGTAACCACTGTTGGTACAACGGCTATTTGTCCTGGTGATACCACTACCTTGGTTGCCAGCGGAGGCACCTTCTATCAATGGTTAGACGCAGGAGCTATTATTGCGGGAGCAACTTCACCTGTATTCCAAGCCACTACAGGAGGCGACTATAGCGTAGAGGTTCGAAACAATATCAATACGTGCCCAGATACTTCTAGTGTGGTAAGCATCACCCTAAATCCTGCCCCAACAGCAGGCATTGCCCTAAATGGTACAGTTCCTTTCTGTGAAGGGGATTCGGTCGAACTACTTGCTAGTGGAGGAGATACGTACCAATGGCAATCGGCAGGAAGTGCTATTATCGGAGCAACGGGAGCTTCCTTGACCGTATTGACGGCAGGCAATTATTCGGTAGTAGCCATTAGTGCAGACGGATGTGCCGATACATCGACTGTGGAGGTGGTAACAACCGAAGTACAACCTACAGCGACAGCATTTGCAGCAACTCCAACCAGTATTTGCCCAGGTGATACAGTATTGTTGGTAGGAAATGGAGGCGGCCTTTATCAATGGTCGGTCAATGGTAGCCCAATTGCAGGCGCGAACAATAGCACTTATCAAGCAACTGATGCAGGTTCGTATACAGTAGAGGTAACCAATGCCAATGGCAATTGCCCATCTGTAAGTGCTGCTATTACAGTAGGCCTCAATCCTGTGCCAATTGGAGGGATTAGTGCACCAGGTGGATTAATGATTTGTGATGGGGACTCGACCATCTTACAAGCAGGAGGTGGATTAAGCTATCAGTGGTTGTTGAATGGAACGGCCATCTCAGGCGCGACTTCGTCTACCTATACCGCCACTACAGCGGGAGATTATGCAGCGGTTGCCATTAACGGCACAACTTGTAGAGATACAACGAATGCTCTTACGGTAGTTGTGAACCCAACGCCTGTTGCAGGATTGGTATTGGGCGGGCCTTCAACCTTCTGTCTGGGGCAAAACTCTGTCTTGATTGCGAGTGGAGGAGATACGTATCAATGGATGGCCAATGGAGGTACATTGGGTGCACCTACTACAGACAATATCCGAGAGATACAAGGAGCAGGCACTTATCAAGTGATTGCGATACATGCACTGGGTTGTACAGATACTTCATCTGCCATTACCATTAGTGTGAACCAAAACCCAATGGCAGGCCTGAATCCTTCGGGCATTGTGCCAATATGTGAGAATGAGGGCGGTACAGCCTTATTTGCCAGTGGAGGGGGTACCTACGAATGGCTATTCAACAATGAGCCACTAGGCACAGGTGCAGATGTGATTTTGGCGGATTCTTTGGGGAACTATTCGGTCGTTGCAATTAGTGCCGACGGATGCCGTGATACGTCTTCTGTTGCCTCAACGGTCATCTCCGAATTGCCAAATGCCGAAATGCTGCCAATGGGTACCACGAATGTATGTATTGGCGATTCTGTTACCTTCCTCGCAATGGGAGGCGATAGTTATGTATGGCTTTCTGGCGCGGATACGGTAGGCTTCGGACAAGTACTGACGGTTGGCCAAAGTGGGCCTTATACAGCTGTTGCCATTAATACTTGTGGGGCAGATACGTCGGGCTTCATCGTAGTACAGGTGAACAACAACCCTTCTCCGAACTTCGTATACGATCCCCTCGAACCCATCATCGACCGACCTGTACAGTTCTTCGACCAAAGCTTGAGCGGAGTAACATGGGCATGGGATTTCGGCAATGGCCAAACCTCTAGTGAGCAGAATCCTATCACTTCATTCGGCAGCCGAGATACTTTCTTGATTAGCCTAACGGTAACGGATGATATTGGATGTGACTCTACGGTAGTGGTTCCTATATTCGTCGAAGGATTCGAAGATGTGTTCATCCCGAATGTCTTTACGCCAAATGGTGATGGGCTCTATGATGTATTCGAAATCTTCTACGACGACCTTACCGAAATCCAAGTCGATATATTCGACCGATGGGGAAATAAGGTGTTTAATACGACTTCGCCTACTGTCTTCTGGGATGGTAAGAATGGAGCGCAGAATGCACCTGAAGGTGTATACTACTATAGCGTTCAAGGACGTAGAGGAGTAAATGGTTCCCGAACGGTTCTGAAGGGGCATGTGACCTTACTTCGTTAATTGCCCCCATCCATTGACTTGAATGAATGTATAGTGCATAGGGCATCTTCCATTGGGGAGATGCCCTATTGCTTTATACTTGTGTAGAGATATTTGTTTTGTTCGCTCTGTAAAATATACAGGTGGAGGTCTCATATTGCTCATTTTACCATGTAAAGTATATAGGTGGAGGTCTCATATTGCTCATTTTACCATGTAAAGTATATAGGTTGAGGTCTCGGGTTGTCCATTTTACCATGTAAAGTATATAGGTTGAGGTCTCACTTTGCCAATTTTACCATGTAAAGTGTATAGGTTGAGGTCTCACCTTGCCCATTTTACCACGCAAAGTGTATAGGTTGAGGTCTCGGGTTGCCCATTTTACCATGTAAAGTGTATAGGTTGAGGTCTCGGTGTGCCCATTTTACCAGTCGAATAGGTAATTTGGAGGATAAACCTTCTTTTTTGCTTGAAAATGGGAAGTTTCTGTTGAGTATATGATAGAGAATTAAGTCACTCAGACTTCGGATAGGGGTTTTTCCAGTGTTTATGAATAGAAAGAGATTCCTAGTAGTTGTTATCTGGCAGTGTATTGAGTAGAAAGATGGACTCAATACCTACTTTCACAGATGATTTTTTTAGAGGGACAAGGTCGTCGGGTAGAGTAAACCGATTGTTTATGTTTTCGGCAATTTACTTTGGACTTCCAAGATAAGCTCCTTTTTATATCCCATCAGGTCTACAATTTGATCGACCGAGAAGCCTTTTATAAGCATTCTCTTAATGCCAGAACGTTGCTCCTTTTCGATTCCGCGTTTTTCGCCGAGCTTGAGACCGCGTTTTTCGCCTAGCTTGATTCCATCCTCTTTGCCAAGCTTGACTCCCCGCTTCACTCCAAACTCCACTCCTTGTTGGAAACGAATATCTTCTTGTAAGTTATATGTAAATGGCATAGTTCCTTGTATTTTGATGACCTGTTCTTGTAAGTTACGCTTTTTCGCTAAAATCTCCAATTGCCTGATATACTTGCCAAAAGCAAGCTCTTCTACACATAAATCTGTAAGTCGTTTGATAATGAGGGTGATGACTTTCTTGGGATCTTCTCCTTGGAAGTCACACAGGATCGTAAACACAACCATCTCAGGAGTAGAACTGAAAAGGAAGTCTCTATAAGGAAAGGATCCGAAGTAATGCACCTGATAGGTAGGAGGAGGCAAGTCCTTGATCTTGGGATTGAGCATATTATCAGGGGATTTTGTCCCTAGATAGAGCACGTGTTGTTCTAAATCGAGTTCGGTACCTTCTTGTTTTCGGATTAGTACATGGTATATTATCTGACAGATAATACATCTGTTTGTCGTCTGTGGATTGAAACTCGATATGAAGGATGAGTTTCTTTCCTTCGACTTCGACTATCTGTAGAAAGTCGGGTTCTCTGGCAAGGGTTTCCCTGAGGGAGACGTTTAGGGGAGTGTTTGATTGGATATCCTTACCGAGCATGTGTTTGGCAAGCCCGAATAGTAGTTCGGCCATATTCTCTCGGATGATATCGTCGTAATGTTGTGCCATAAGTAGCGTCAATTATGAAAATTGGATGGAACGAGACGGATTTCCGTCCTGTTGTTCGCGCTACATTTTGCTCCTAAAAGGATAGGGATTGGGCTACACTTACCTTAGTCGAAATTTTGACCTCGACATCAACACTTTGCGGATAACTTTTACAAAAAAGTTTGAGCGGGGCTATTTGGGCGTGTAGTCTTGCTTGTTTTAAGCAAAAAAACAGTTTCCTGCTTGCCTTGCAGTAAGGGTAAGCTTCGTAGTTTCCAATTAGTAAGGCAAATGTGGCTACTCAAGGTTCTGCTTCTTCTTTAGTTGTTACTCTCTTGATCCAAGTAATAGAGGTATTCTGATGGTTGAGCCTATAGATAGGTCAGATAGCTCCATGTAGGTATACGTACAATCACGCAATTATTGGAAACTCTATTTTGTTTGTGAGACTTTGAGCGGCATTCTGTAACTTTATGCAGGAATTTCGTCGAAATAGGTAAAGTTTGGGTGTTATTTATTCGCATCTGCAAAAAAAGACGGTGGCTTATGATTGCTAAGATTTGGGCATTTATCAAGAAATATCATTTGATTCGGTGGGGCGGTATTATGATGGGCTTGGGAATACTCTCTCCTTTTATTTTCTATTATTCGGTTCGTTGGGGGATGTGGGAACATATCCCTTCTAATAATGAATTGAAGGACATCCAAAACCATGTGGCATCCGAGGTATATAGCTGGGATGGAAAGCTATTGGGGAAGTTCTTTATTGAGAATAGAACCAATGTGAAGCGAGAGGACTTGCCCGATGATATCATTAATGCCTTGATTGCTACAGAAGATGCCCGTTTCTATAAGCATAAGGGAACGGACAGACGAAGTGTGATGCGGGTACTAGTAAAGACAATTCTCCTTGGGAATAAGAGTTCGGGAGGAGGAAGTACGCTCTCCCAACAATTGGCCAAGAACCTATACCCACGGCAGAACCATGGGATGTTCTCTATGCCTGTTGCCAAGATTAAAGAGATGGTTGTTGCCCGTCGGTTGGAGAAGCTGTACAATAAGGAGGAAATCCTGACGCTCTACCTCAATACAGTGACCTGGGGAGGGGATGTATTTGGAATTGAGGTGGCGGCCGAACGCTTCTTTAGTAAGAAGGTGAAGGATCTCAAAACGGAGGAGGCTGCTATGCTCATTGGGATGCTGAAAGGACCTACTCGTTATAGCCCGCGTCTCTATCCTGAAAGGTGCCTGAAAAGACGAAATGTGGTATTAAGTCAGATGAAGAAGTATAAATATCTTGAGCCGCCGATCTATGACTCTCTCCAACAAATTCCTATTCAACTGAACTACCACCGAATTACCCATACTTCGGGACTTGCAACCTATTTTCGTGACCACCTTCGTCGTGAGTTGAAGGCTTGGACCAAGGACTATAAGTGGCGTTTTGGCAAGGAGTATAATATCTATACGGATGGGCTGAAGATCTATACGAGTATTGATTCGACTATGCAATGGCATGCTGAGGAGGCCATGAAGAAGCAAATGGCTCGTCTACAAAAGCAATTCGATGACCATTGGGGGAATGACGCGCCTTGGGGCAATGACCTCAATGGATTGGCAAAGGCTAAGCTAGAGTCGAGCCGCTATCTACGCATGCGAGATGCAGGAGCAAGCACAAGCGAAATCGATAAGGCCTTTAAGGAGAATGCCCAAATGGAGGTATTTGATTGGACGGCCGATGAACTGGAGCGAGATACGGTCATGACACCTCTGGATTCTATTAAATACCATGCGCGTTTGTTAAATGCAGGCTTTATGGTGATGGAGCCTGAAAGCGGACATGTGAAGGCGTGGGTTGGAGGTATCAACTTCAAATATTTCAAGTTTGACCATGTGAAAGGACGTAGACAAGTGGGGTCTACCTTTAAGCCTTTTGTCTTTGCTACAGCTCTTGAGAATGGAGTGAAAAGTCCTTGTGATTATATCCCGAATGAAAGACGTGCCTATGCGGATTACCAAAATTGGGCACCTTCTAATTCCGATGGGATGCACGATGGCTTCTTCTCTATGAAGGGGGCCATTACGAATTCGGTGAATACGGCTACGGTAAGTGTGATGATGGAAGTGGGGCCTCAAGCGGTGATCAATAAGGTACAACAATTGGGTATCAAGAGTCCCTTGCCTGAATTGCCTTCGATTGCGTTAGGTGCGGGTGAATTGCCTTTGATGGAGATGGTGCCTGCTTATTGTGCGATTGCCAATGGTGGACTTGCAACTAAGGCGAAGTACCTCCTGAAGATTGTGGATCGTAAGGGCAAAATCGTGTTTGATGGGAATAAGGAGCAAAAGGAAAGGGTACGGGTGTTGAAGGATTCGACTACACGTATGCTTACGAAAATGCTTTCGAGTGTAGTCGATAGTGGCACTGCCCGTCGTTTGCGCTTCCACTTTAAACTAGATGGAGACCTTGCAGGGAAAACAGGGACAACCCAATCTCAAACAGATGGATGGTTCCTTGGCTTTTGCCCAAAACTCGTAGGAGGTGCTTGGGTTGGGGGAGAGGATACACGGGTGCGCTTCCGATCGATTCGGCTAGGGCAGGGTGCCAATACGGCTCTCCCGATTTGGGGAGAATTCCTCAAACGATTGTCCAATGATCCTGAATATAAGGACTATGTAGAAGGAGAGTTTCGCCCCCCAACAACAGAGGATTCCTTGGCCATGTCATGCTCTATGTTCACCCTCGAATTGCCAGAGGAAAAGCCTGTCAATCCTGATAAGACGCCTGATTGGGTGAGTAACCTCATTGATAAAATCAATGACAATAAGCCCAAACCTGGACGGGATAAACCGAAGAATGATAAGCCGACCATAAAGCCTGATAGAGGAGATAATAAGCCTCCTAAAAACAACAATAGTGGCGGCAATAAGCCGAAGGATAATCCTAAGCCGACGGTTCCACAAAATGTGAAGCATGGGGCGTATGTGGATGTTCGATACCTAAATTCGGGTACAGTAAAGTTGAAGGTGCGCTATAAGGGGCGTATCAAACGAGACCACAAGGCGGGCCGTTCCGTCATCATTCGGATTTATTAGGGGGGAGCAACTTCAAGATATTGTCCCATTCCTTTTGGGGATTGTACATGAAATTGCGTGCCCAAATTCGATAGGTTTTCCAGCCCCGACTATGAAGGAGTTGGGGGCGGTATACTTCTCGCTCTTTGGGAGTTGCGCCACTGAAGTAGTGGCTGCCCTCACATTCAATTGCCAATAGAAACTCCTCACTATCAACGGATTCCTTTACAGCTAGGTCAATCTTAAATTGGGTATGACCAAGGTTCTCAATGACGTAATAGCCTTGTGTACGAAGGTAGGCCGCTGTTTGTTCGGCTATGGGATTCGGTAGCTGAGTAGGGCGTGGGCTATCTTCTGGAGAGCTAGGCGTTAAGTGCTCAAATGCTTCTTCGCCTCTGTCATTGCTCACAGCCTTTACATACTGAAGGTATTCCTTAAAGCGTTTGGGGCCAAGGTGCCGACTATTGGCTACATTCAATTCATTGGGGTCGAAACTCGCAATTACATATACCTTCTCCTTTGCCCGTGTAATGGCTACATTGAGCCGTTTCTCTCCTCCCAATTGGTTGAGAAGCCCAAAGCGTGTGACCAGCTTGCCTGCATCATTTTTGGCATAGGCGACAGAGAAGATAATGATGTCTCGTTCGTCTCCCTGCACATTCTCAATATTCTTGACAAATAGCCCCATGAATTCCTCGTTCTCCGTTTTGGTGAGAGCCGCTTGAAGGAGCTCATATTTGGGGTCATTGTCTTCGGCAAAGCTCTCCAACAATCTGTCAATCTGGTCACGTATTAACTCCTGCTGGTGGTAGTTGAAGGTAACAATTCCGATGGAAGGTTGATTGGGTCGTTGTATGAGTTCGATGATGAGCTTTGTGACCCTTTCCGCCTCTTGTACATTGCGGTTCTGTCTCCATTCTCCTTCTACCTGAATCCATTCGAGGGGAGGATGATTCTGTATATCAGGTTTAGCGAATGGCATGATTTGGAGTTTGCCTTCATAAAACGCATGGTTGGAGAAGTCTATCAGGGCTTCACTCTTGGATCGATAGTGCCAAAGGAGGTGCTGACGAGAGAAGGTCGTTTTGGCAAAGTCCAGTAGACTCTTCACCTCCAAAGCGGTCTCATCTTCAACGAATTCCATCTCCGAATCATCATATTTGACCGTATATAGGTCGAAGGGTTCGAGCTGCTGCTCATCACCTGCGATGACGAGTTGTTTGCTGCGCAGGAGGATAGGAATGGCTCGTTCCACAAAGCACTGAGAGGCCTCATCGAATATCACCAAGTCGAAGAAGTCGGGTTGCATAGGAAAGATAGCCGCAGCTGATTCGGGGGAGGCCATCCAACAGGGCATTAGCTGAGACAAGCCTTCATTCCATGTCTCTGATACTAGCTTCCGAACCGACCATAGCCGTCTCTGTTTACTAACTTGATGGAGGATTCGGCGGTAGGTGACAGGGTTTTTGAGGCGGTTGTATGTGATGATGGAGCAAATCCCTTCTTTGATGCGTCTTTGAATCAACTCTGATACCTTTGCTCTCTTCTGACTCAAATGTTTGTGATATGCCTGATGCTTCCGAGGGAAGGCACGGGTTCCTAGTTCTATTAGAATCGGATTTGCTCGCTCTGTTTGTTCAATCCAATAGATATGGAAGCTATTACACAGTATTTTGATAAAGGCTTCGGGTGTGACATCGGCTTGGATGAAAGGGGTAAGGTGAAGCAATAGTTCGGCTTCATGAGATTCAAGATTGGCCAATAGGGTGTCTAAGCCTTTGAGCTCATGGAAGTCTTGGTTGAAGGATTCGGTTAGCTTCTGTATATAGGGTTTAGATTCGGCTAGGTCAATTATACCCTTCTTCAAGGGGGCAATCTGTGTAGGATGTAAGAAAGACTCCCATGATTGGAAGGTCGCAGATAACTTCGTTTCAAAGGTTTCGAGGGCGGTTATGGTTTTCTGGGTGTTTTTCCAGCGTTCATTATTGAGTTCGCCATATGTAAATACAGGCTTGATGGATGGTAAATCCTCTATGCTTTGAATGAGTTGTGAGGCGACTAAGCTCGCTTGTTTCTGGCTATGCCAAGCCCGCTTGTCTTTCAGGGTGCCATGTATAGGGAAGTCCTTGAAAAACAGGAGGTCATGCCATTGTGCATAGTGCAAAAAGAGTTGGTTGAGGATAGACATGTCCTGTTTAAAGAGAGCATAGTTGTAGGGAGTAAACTCATAGCCGTAGTTCTCAAGGGTAGCCCCAATTGCCCAACTGGCTTGGTGGTAGGAGAGAGAGAAATAACGAGAGAAGCCTGTAGGGGCGGTGTCATAAGCGGCCACATGGTCTTTGAGGGATAGGAAGGCGTTCCATTGAATTCCCTTAAGAATCTGTAGGCATTCCATTTCGCTAAAGATGGCTTCGAGTTCGGTGAGTTTGCGGGAGATAAACTCAGGAGCCAATTCATTTTTACGAATGGCTTCTAGGTCTTTTCGTTGGGTATGATTGTTTAGGATATCTTGGGCTTCCTTGTATATCTTGATGTACTTTCTGAGGGTAGGGAGGTGGAGAAGGTTGCCCTTTAGATCTTTGAGTTGGCTGTATTGTTGGTGGATGCGTTGGAGCTTCGGAGCAATTTGGATGAGCTTCTCGTTGAGCCGCTCTTGGTCAAGAGAGGTGTAATGCCGAAAGGACAAACGATGATGCCAAGGGTAAGTAGGTTCGAAAAACTCAGGGTAGTCTAATATGGCTTCTAGCTTGGGAATGAATTCCTCTAATAGGGTGATGTTCCAACTTGGGCTAAGCTCTTGAATGGGGTACTTAAGTTCTGGCTTGGGATCTGTATGGAGGTAAAGGTAATGCATGTTGAGGCCATGCCGCTGGGGCTTTGTCAGCAATTCGTACAATTGTTCGAATTCTTTATGGGCTTGGTCTGCTTGTCGGGCAAATTGCTTATAGGCACGCTCGAATTGGGTAAGAGTAAGGCTGTTCAACTCACTTTTGAAGGATGCGATATCGTCTATCTGCCTCTTTATCTTCTGGAAGATGGTTTTGCGGTCGCGTTGGTAATCATGTACCAAACAGGCAAAGCGGTTGAGCCCTAAGGCGTGGAGTCGTTTATACACTACATCTAAGGCAACCCGCTTTTGGGAAATAAGTAGCACTTTCTTGCCATGTGCCATTGCATCTGCAATGATGTTTACAATGACTTGAGATTTCCCCGTTCCTGGAGGGCCATGAATGACAACATCCTTTTTCTGTTTGACCTTCAGGATGGTTTCCTCCTGTGATTGATCAACCTTGGTGACGAAGTAACGATGTTCTTCGGGTATATAGCTTTCGCTTATGGGTTCAAGGGTTGGGTCTTGGGGCTTAAAGTATTTGTCGAGCTTGAATAGGTCGGGTTGTCTCTCAATTGCCTCATAATCTTTCAATAGGGCAGAATCAGACTGAGGAAAGATCCCCAATACGGCATGAGGCAATACTTTCAATGCCCCTAAGGGGAAAGCCTGCATCTCCTTGACAGTCATATCTTGGAAAGGGGCAATCTCTTGTCGGATAATATTGGGATCAAAGGCAAGTGTTTGGTCTAGCTCATAGGTTTTGAACAATTCGAATAGCTCATTGAGCCATTCTTGCCAGTCTTTATGATGCTCCAGTTCTTCCTCCCAGAAGGTTTCTTTCACCCGTAGTTGTTGGAATTGTTCGAGGGCAAGGAAGAAGGTTCGATTGAATTGTACGGATTCATCGGGATTGACCTGTAGTACCCAACGTGGGCGACTTTTGAGGTTTCGGACAAGCCTAACAGGAAATAGGATAAGGGGAGCTCTTAGGGTATTGGCATTTAAAAAGCGTCCTTGTACGAATAGATACCCGATGTATAAATCGTATGAACCCGTCTCCTCGAATATGGTATTGATTTCTCGATAGATATTGTTTAATCGCCTATCCACAACATTGGCTTGATGAAAACGAGGATCAAGCTTTTTGAGCAGGGGGAAGGTTTTCCCTGCCAATACTTTCTTGAAGAGGTCTTGGGGGGATTCGTTATGTATAGGGGTGATTTGGGTGAGGTCTATATCCCTTCTCGAACTTAGACGGGAAAGCCGTAAGGAGCGATTGCGTTGGCTGAGGTTGGTAAGCCGTAGCTTGTATGTATGGAGAATCTGGCGCATAGGAGGGGTAATATACGGAAAATGTTGTTATGGCGATAATCAGGCTAAAGCCTAACGATGCTTTTCTCCTTCCTCACATACATTTGTTGTAAGCTATGCTGGATTTGTTATCTCATAGATTCTACTCTTTGCTTGATGGCTGTATTTAATTTCTGATAAGCGGCTTGTACAGGAGTTGGATTCCAAAAATTGACCCCAATGCCTCTGTAATTTTCGTGAATGGTCAATTGGGTCCCATTCTCCACAGCTTCAAGGATATACCTGTGGTCAAAGGTCAGTACAAAAGGCAATCCCCCTCCTTGATTGAGTAGCTTATTGGGAATGACCTTTTTGACATTCGAAGGGATTTCGTAGGCATTATCGGTGTCTTGTGTGAACCGATACTTCACCTTATTCCCTTCCTTAATCTCCCCTTCTAATAGTTTCATTACGGGATTCCATTCATCATATGTATCAGTGTCCGCTAAGACAGACCATACCTTTTCGGGGGAGGCATTGATTGTAATGATATGCTGGACGGATTTGTTCCCTAGAAAATATAATAGGACTAAAATGGCCAGTATGATAAGTAGTATAGGCATAATACCAATTCTTGTTGAAATTTGAGATTATATAGGGTGGCACTTGACCTTGGAATACCCAGCTGGGTATTCGAAAGTCAAGTGCTTAAGTACCGTATTCCCAGCTGGGTATTCGAAGGTCAAGCGCTTAAGTACCGTATTCCCAGCTGGGTATTCGAAGGTCAAGCGCTTAAGTACCGTATTCCCAGCTGGGTATTCGAAGGTCAAGTGCTTAAGTACCGTATTCCCAGCTGGGTATTCGAAGGTCAAGCGCTTTAGTATCATATTCCCA
>Ga0163111_10000221_pt1 | contig 33908 bp, 28 predicted proteins | sample CRUFie1St18metaG_FD_109645 | JGI IMG/M metagenome (GOLD analysis project Ga0163111, IMG submission 109645) | Marine microbial communities from the Costa Rica Dome - CRUD Field 142mm St18 metaG | ecosystem: Environmental > Aquatic > Marine > Oceanic > Photic zone | place: Costa Rica: the Eastern...
CCTGCACAGGTACCCTGGGATTTTCCCAGACAAGGTGTGCAGCCTGCACAGGTACCCTGGGATTTTCCCAGACAAGGTGTGCAGCCTGCACAGGTACCCTGGGGTTTGTCCAGAGTACCTGTACAGCGTGCACATACAGTCTGGCGTTTGTCCAGAGTACCTGTACAGCGTGCACATACAGTCTGGCGTTTGTCCAGAGTACCTGTACACGCTGCACATATAGTCTGGCGAAATAGGCACACTACACAAAATCCTTCCTTCTCCAAAAAGTGATTCAAGGCTACTATCACTGAATTCCTAAATTAATTTTTTACTTTTGCGCTCCAAAGCCAAAGGAGGTGCAACAATGCCAGTATTACTAACCAAAGAATTCCAGTTCGAATCTGCTCATTACTTACCTAAAATGCCCGAAGGGCACAAATGCCGCCGATTACATGGACATAGTTTTAAGGTAGAAATCACCATAGCAGGTGAAATAGATCCAGAAACAGGTATTCTCATAGACTTTGGGGATATAAAAAAGGTGGTCAAACCCTATATTGATATGTTAGACCACTGGCTTATCAATGAAGTCGCAGAAACCCACAACATCCCTCTGCTCAAAAATCCCACATCTGAGAACCTCGCCAAATGGTTTTACATCACCCTAAAACCTCAGCTCCCAGAACTCTTTAGCATAATCGTACACGAAACATGTACGAGTCGCTGTGAGTATCGAGAAAATTTTTAGATATTCGTCTAACGATACACATACAACACTAACGAGAACCCAAAAGGTGCAAAATATAATCGTCGCTATTGATGGATTTGCGGCTTGCGGAAAAAGTACAACCGCCAAGCGAGTCGCACAACGCTTAGGATACCTCTACATCGACACAGGCGCTATGTATAGAGCCGTAACCTTGGCCTTCCTCCGACAAGGAATCTCATTCGAAGAGGAAACACCAGAAATGCTTGAAGCCCTCAACAAGCTCTCAGTTCGCTTCTCTTTGGATGATCCTGAGTCTCCTCAAATTCTCCTTAACGAAGAAGCAGTCGAAGACCAAATTCGTACTCCTGAAGTTTCTGATGCAGTTAGCCTTGTCAGCAAACATCCTTCTGTTAGACACGCAATGGTACGAGAACAACGGAAGATGGGCGAAAACAAAGGAATTGTTATGGATGGGCGAGATATTGGAACTTACGTATTCCCCCATGCAGAGCTCAAAATATTCCTCGTTGCAGATATGGAAATTCGCGCATACAGACGCCAGCTCCAGTACGAAAAAAAGGGTATCCGAATGACCCTAAATGATATCATCAAAAATCTTGAAGAACGAGATTTCATTGATACCAATAGAGAAATAGCACCCCTCAAAAAAGCGAAAGATGCTATTACTATTGATACCAGTTATATTTCATTCCAAGAACAAGTCCAACAAGTATATCACTTGGCTATGACTTGTCTAGTGGTCTGATACAACCTCTGGTTCAGGTATATTCACAACTTTGAGATCAATCGACTTTATAGGAGCTTTTTCCTTAAAGTTGGCTACCAGTTGAATGATATCATAATCAACTGTCTGGGTTTGGCTTCCATCAATCAAAACAGAAGAGTTCTCAGGAATCTTATTCCATCGGTTCAATACTTGTATTTTGTTCAAGAAAGTAACGTTCTCAGGCAATTGAATTGTTACCTTCTCATTGTCTTCCTCTGTTTCTACTGAACGCGTATTGCTGAAGAACTTGCTAATCGCAAACAAAGTAGCAACTACAAATCCTAGACCTACTCCCATCAACAAATCAGTAAATACAATCGCCAAAATTGTAACCACGAATGGTACAAACTGAGAAGCTCCTAGGCCAAACATTTCCTTGAAGATCTTGGCGTTTGCCAACTTATATCCCACCATAAAGAGAATAGCCGCTAAACTAGCCAATGGAATCAGGTTCAATACGCCTGGAATCAAGATAATCGTTCCAATCAACAACAAACCATGATAAAAGGCTGCCATTCGGGTACGTGCTCCTGAAGCAATATTCGCAGAACTACGCACAATTACCTGCGTAACAGGCAATGCACCAATCATACCTGCAACCATATTACCTAGACCTTGCGCACGAAGCTCTTTGTTCATATTCGTGATTCGCTTCTGAGGATCAAGCTTATCTGTTGCCTCTGAGCATAATAAACTCTCAAGACTCGCAACAATGGCCAAGGTGATGGCAGTACCATAAACACTTAGGTTAGAGATTTGAGAGAAATCAGGAAACTTAATAATACTCGTAATATCACTCCAGCCTGTTAGCACAGGAATATCAACCAAATGGAAGTTATTGATCGTAATTTCCTTTCCATCTTCTACAAAAGTCTCTACAGCATTATCCAATACCAATTCAGGAATGAACATTTGATAAAGCGCATTGATAACTACCCCCAAAACAACCACCAACAAAGGTCCAGGAATCAAACCAAGAACCTTATTCTTCTTGATGAAGTCTCGATTCCACAAGATAAGAATCGCCAAAGAAATCACTGTAATAATGATTGCCCCTTCGCTGTGGTGCATAAAGGCATAATAAATCTCAGAAATTGTATTATGGCCATCTTGTTGGATAAACTCCCAATCGCCTTCTGGGTCACGATCATATCCTAAGGCATGAGGAATTTGCTTAAGAATCAGCAACACCCCAATACCCGCAAGCATTCCTTTAATAACTGAGGTAGGAAATAAATAGGCAATAGATCCAAAGCCAGCAAATCCTCCAATTAACTGAAATACCCCTGCAATAAATACAGCCAATAGAAAAGCCTCATATCCTAGGCTTTGAATTCCTGCAAGTACAATCACAACCAGTCCAGCAGCAGGCCCACTAACTCCCAATTCTGAACCACTAGTCAAGGCAACAACGGTACCCCCTACAATTCCTGCTAAAAGTCCTGCTATAGGATCTGCCCCCGATGCGACGGCAATCCCTAAACATAAAGGTAAAGCAACTAAAAATACGACCAGACCAGCTGGTAAATCGTATCTCCAGTTTTGATTATTCTTTAATTCGCTCATAAAGTGTGCAAGTAACGATAAATAGATTGGTAGAAATATAGTCAAGTAGTAATAGGATTGGATATAGCTAATCCAATACCTATTACATCAGATTTTATGTAATCAATCATACCTGTCTCTTTCAAACAGGCATCAGAAGTTCAAATATGTCAATAGATGATTGAGAGAAGCAGCTTTGCGTCTCAAGATTGGTAGGTTAAAGTTATATTCTGGGAGGACGCCATATATCTTTGATGATCAGTCTTCGTAAATCTTGGTGATCAAGATTACAGAAATGTACCAGATTGGCTTTATACACTTCTATTAAGGCTGATTGGATAAGTTTTTCTTCTTTCTCTTTTTTCTCTTCCTCTTTCTCGTTCTTTTCCTCTTCTTTCTTCTTCTCTGCATCATTTTCATACTCTATCTCCATCCAAATATTCCCCACATCCGACCATACGGAGAGGGGGGCTACTGCTTGGGTGAAAATCCAAGCGGTTAGGATGATTGTGAGTAGATGCCTCATTATATCCTTAGGATATTGCTTATTTGTGTAATAAACTTAGCTTATTGTAAAAGTGTTTATACAATGCTTAACAATTTAAGAAAAAAACAGCAACAAGCGCATAAAATGTTTAACGAATTGTCCAAGTTGTCAATCCTTCCATAGTAAATTGGCTCACCCGAATTGTCCCTCCAAACCCTCTAAGCAGCTCTTCAACTTTGTAACGAGTGTTGCGTGGACAATAAAACATCATAAAACCTCCTCCTCCTGCGCCTGAAACTTTCCCGCCTGTTGCTCCATTTGCCAAAGCGGCACCATAAATATAATCAATCATCTCATTAGAAATCCCCTTGGCCATCTGTTTTTTATATTGCCAACCAAAATCTAGGATCTCTCCTACTTTATGGAGTTCGCCCTTCAACAATGATTCTTTCATCATATAGGCTTGCTCTTTGAGTTTGTGCATTGCCTCAATAGGCTTTGATTTCTTATCTCTTACATTTTTTTGTTGAGCCTCAATAATCGTTGAAGACAAACGGCTCTTCTGGGTATAGTATAGCAGAATATTGATACCCAATTCATGCATATAACTTCCCCGAATCCGAAGAGGATTCACAATTACCTTGTCATTCCCATAAAACTCCATAAAGTTCACGCCCCCAAAGGTAGCCGCGTATTGATCCTGTTTTCCACCTGCCATCCCCAAATCTACCCGCTCAATTTCATAGGAAAGATGTGCAATATCATATTCCCCCAAAGGTAGTTTCAGCCACTCTGTAAACGCCCCTAAAATCGCCACGACTAAAGTAGAAGATGAACCTAATCCAGAACCAGGAGGAGCCTCCACATAGGTTGATAACCGAAAAGATAAAGGTTTATGTGTAAAGTCTTTAACAATTCGGTTGTACACACTCTTCAACAGGTCTAGGTTCCCATCAATAGGAAGTGCCTCTAGAGATTCATAACGATATTCCTCTCCACGGTCTATCGCATGAATAATAATCCCCTCATCCAATGGCTCAATAGAGGCATATGCATATTTATTAATGGTCATATTGAGAATAGCCCCTCCGTAAATATCGGAATAAGGGCTTACATCTGTTCCGCCTCCAGCTAGGCTAATTCGTAGGGGTGCTTTACTTCTTACTATCATACCTATAGGGTTAAAAGCTGATACTCAACTTTATAAACTAATGATCTAACTATTTTACTGCATCATACAATTCCAATACGCCTCCTGCCATTGCTTCCCAAGAGAAGCGTTTTTTTTGTTCCGCCACATTTAAGGCAAACTCAACTTCTTTTTCTTCTTCATAAAAATCAACAATCGCATCTGATATCGCTTGCGGATGCGGCTCTACCACATATCCCGCCTTTCCATGAGGCACAATCTCGGGTAAACCTCCTACATTGGTTACGACCATCGGCTTTTCAAAGTTATACGCCATTTGTGAGATACCACTTTGGGTTGCCGTTCGATAAGGTTGTACCACCAAATCTGCTGCGCCGAAGTAATAGCGCACTTCTTCATTGGAAATGAATTCGGCTTTCTCAATGATGCTATCCTCTAGTCCAAATTTCGCAATCAACGATTGGTAGTAACTCGCATCTCCATAATATTCTCCTGCAACCAATAGCTTAATTTCCATATTGCGAATGCGCGCGTCATTCATGGCTTCAATCAGCAAATCCAATCCCTTATAGCGTCGAATGAATCCAAAGAACAACAATAGTTTCGTATCTTCCTTGATCTTCAACCAACGGCGAGCTTCACTCTTTCCTACCATTGCCCCATAGTTATCATAAATAGGATGGTGAATAAAGCGTACATGTTCACTAGGCGTAAACAATTTCAAATCGTTTTGCACCGCTCGTGACATCGTAATAAAGGCATCGCAAACATTCACAAAATATTGGGCAAACATCTTATCACCAGGACGTTTCTCATGAGGAATGATGTTATCAATAATGGTGATAAAACGTGTCTTTTTGTTTCGTTTAATGATTCGGCCAATTGTTCCAAAACAAGGCCCCATGAAGGGTAGCCAAAATTTGCAGATGACTAAATCTGGTTCCTCTTGCCGAATCCTCTTGCCCACCTTCACCCAATTCAAAGGATTGACCGAATTAATGGCCTGCACAATATTCAAATCCTTCGGAGAAGGATCTGATGAATATTGTGTTTTTCCAGGGAATAATAAGGAAGGATATTGGAGAGTAAATGTGTAAATTTTAACCTCATATCCTAAGGATTGAAATGCTTGCGCTAACCGTTCGTTATACGAAGCCAGACCACCTCTATAAGGATATGCACTGCCAATGATGATGATTTTCTTCACGAAGATAGATTTCGGTTTCAAGCAAACTTAAGAAGGTATGACCTTATTTGTCAAGGAAGTTTCTATAAACTTATGCTTTTCTATATAGATAAAGGGGCAAGGCTACAATGGCCATGCCCCCTCATCAATTCGAATTCATTTATTTATCAATGTGGATATGCTAAACGTCCTATCCGTCTACCAATCCAAGTGCTTTGCGTATCCCAGCTCCATATTCTGGATCTGCCTTATCAAAATGTACCAACTGTCGGTTGATAATTTCAATAGGTACTCCCTGCATAGCTGCAGCAATATTGCTAAATAAACGCTGCTTTTGCTCATCACTAAACATACGGAAAAGGTCTCCAGGCTGCTTATAATCCCCAACACTATCTTGATCTTCATAACGGGCAATGTCTCCACTAATCTTCAATGGAGGCTCCGTTACAGAGCGATCTTCTTCTGGACCTCCAAAAGAATTGGGCTCATAGTAGGCATTAGGATTTTTATTGCCATTCTCAAAGAAACGCATAGAACCGTCTTTATGATAATGGTGTACAGGACACTTAGGCATATTAGCAGGCAATGCCTCATAATGTGTACCCAATCGATACCGATGCGCATCCGCATAAGAGAAGATACGTGCTTGCAATACCTTATCAGGCGAGAAACTAATTCCAGGAACAATATTCGAAGGAGAGTAAGCTGCATTCTCTATGTACTGGAAGTAGTTACTGGGGTTCTCATTTAATTCCATTACCCCTACCTCAATCAATGGATAATCTCCATGTGGCCACACTTTCGTCAGGTCAAATGGATTATAAGGTGTTTTTTCCGCATCTGCCTCTGGCATAATTTGGACATACAAAGTCCACTTTGGAAATTCTCCTCTCTCAATTGCTCCAAATAGCTCTTCTTGATACTTCTCACGGGTTTCACCTGTTACCTTAGCTGCTTCTTCATTTGTATAGAAGGCATGTCCTTGTTGAGTCTTAAAGTGGAACTTCACCCAAAAACGCTCCCCATCGTTGTTCCAGAAAGAGAACGTATGCGAGCCATAACCATTCATATGCATCGGTGTTGTTGGCAAACCTCGATCAGACATCAAGATTGTGATTTGATGCAATGATTCTGGTGTCTTAGACCAGAAGTCCCACATAGCAATTGGCGAACGAAGATTGGTTCGAGGATGTCTTTTTTGTGTACGGATAAAGTCTGGGAACTTATATCCATCTCGAATAAAGAATACAGGAGTATTGTTTCCTACCAAATCCCAATTCCCTTCTTCTGTATAGAACTTCAGCGCAAATCCGCGTACATCTCTTTCCGTATCAGAAGCTCCTAGCTCTCCCGCAACAGTAGAGAAGCGCGCTAACATAGGAGTTTGTTTCCCTACTTCAGAGAAAATCTTCGCACAAGTATATTTAGAAATATCATGGGTTACAGTAAAGGTACCTTTTGCTCCCCAACCCTTCGCATGTACTACACGCTCTGGAATTCGCTCTCTATTTTGATGCGCAAGTTTCTCGATTAATTGATAATCTTGTAACAAAACTGGGCCACGATCCCCAGCCGTCAACGACTTCTGGTTATTAGGTACGGGAGCTCCTCCCGTAGTTGTGAGTTTATTCTTCTTCATTGAGAGTTTGTTTAAACTTTAAAGCAATTCTTATTGACAAAGGAATCACAAGCAAGTATATTAATCAAATCAATACTTTAAATGATATATTTAAATTATCTATGACGATAAAACAATTACAGTATATTGTGGCACTCGATACCCATCGCCATTTTGTAAGAGCAGCTGAAAGTTGTTTTGTGAGTCAGCCTACCCTCACCCTTCAAGTAAAGAAGCTAGAAGAGCAGGTGGGCCTCATCATCTTTGACCGCTCTTCACAACCCCTCACTCCTACCCCCATGGGAAGTAAATTCATTGCTAGAGCCAGACGAATTCTAAGAGAGATTGAGCAATTAAAAGAATTGGTCAATCACGATAGAAACCTAATTGAAGGGACTTTTAAAGTGGGTATTATTCCTTCTCTCTCTCAATATCTGCTTCCCTTATTCCTTGAAGTATTTACAGAAGCTCATCCCAAAGCAAAACTGATTATAAAGGAGTTACATAGTGCCACCATTATAAAATCTCTCAAGAATAATACCCTACATATTGGAATTATGGCTACTCCCACCAAGGAGAGTCAATTGCGGGAAATCCCCCTATATTATGAGCCATTTCTGGTCTATGCCCACCCTAAAAGCCCCCTCCTCCAACACCAAAGAATTGCCGCAAATGATTTGAAGGCAGAAGGCTTATGGCTGCTCGATAGTGCCCATTGTTTCCGTAACCAAACCCTAAATATATGCCAAAAGGCTGCTGATTTGCCCAAGGATAAAAGTATCTCTTTTGAGAATGTATCCATTGGAACCCTAAAGAAACTCATTAGAAATATGTATGGGTATACCTTAATTCCTGAATTGGCATATGATGCTCATACCGATCAAGAGCTTGTTCGACGATTTTCAGAGCCAGAGCCAGCCAGAGAAATCAGCTTAGTAGTCCACAATAGCTTTACCAAAGAACGACTCCTCACCAGTCTCCAACAAGCGATCACCCAAAATGTCCCTCAAAACTTTAGAAAAAACCATCGCTTTACTACCATAGAATGGCGTTAAACGTAGAGGCAAGTATTCTCTGAGAATACCCTTTTCCTTATGCATTTTATGATTACCTTTATTCCCCTTTTAGCAAAAAAGACTTACACAACTTACAGCATTTCATTTTCAATCATATGAACCCAATAACTCAAGTTTGTATTTACTGTGCCTCTAGCAATCAAATCGATCAATCTTATTTTGATTCCGCAACTCAAATAGCCAATATCCTAGTTGATCATGATATAACCATCGTCTTCGGAGGAGGAAAGAATGGTTTAATGGGAAGAATAGCCGACACTGTCATAGAAAGAAAAGGGAAAATCATTGGGATTATACCCGATTTTATGAAAAAGGTGGAAATGGCACATGATGGCCTCACAGAGTTGCATATTGTGCCAAGTATGCGAGAGCGTAAGAAGCGTTTCTTAGATGGAACACACGCGCTTATTACCCTTCCTGGCGGAGTAGGCACTTTTGAAGAATTGCTTGAAGCAATTACGCTTAAGAAGCTGGGCTTCTTCACAGGGCCAATTATTATCCTCAACCAAGAAGGATATTATGATCCTCTTTTGCATATGCTTGAAAAATGTGCAAAGGAACATTTTATGAGAGAAAAGCACCTAGAGATGTGGACAGTGATTCAAAAACCAGAAGAGCTCATGGATGCACTTAAAAACGCACCGAAATGGAGCAATAACGCCATTAACTTTGCAGCTTATTAGAATTAGCAAGGCTATCCAGATAAAATCTCTAAACAGGGCTATCCTAGCATTAGGATAGCCCTATTTAATATACATAAGACGATCTAGCATCATATCAAGGCATCACGGTCGTTTGTAAAACAGAACTGTCGAAAAGGCACTTATCAAGCTATAACACCCACATAATCAAGACATTATGACGCAAGCAAAACGACATAATGGCAAATTAATTTATGGAAAAGATTTTGTTCTATCAGGTGAAAAGAAAACACATATTCTTATTGCTCAACAATAGTTCTTTCTACAAAAAACATGAATTTTAACAACTATACCTTAAAGGCACAAGAATCGGTTCAGAAAGCGATACAGATAGCCCAAAACAACCGCCAGCCTGCCATTGAGGCGGGGCATTTACTTAAAGCATTGCTCCTTACAGATGAAAGCATCATTCCTTTTATACTGAAAAAACTAGGTATAAACCTTCCCTTCCTTCAAGAAAAGCTCGACCAAATAATAGAAACATATCCCAAGATAAGCGGAGGCAATAGCCAACCCTATTTAGCCCCCAAAGCCCATCAAATATTCGAAGTGGCAAATACAGAAGCAGGCAAACAAAATGATGAGTTTATCACAATGGAACACCTGCTTTTAGGCCTGATCATGACCCAAAATGAAATAGGTAAGCTTCTCAAAGAACAAGGAGTAACTTCACAAAAGTTGCACAAGGTAATTCATTCGCTACGAGGAGGGAAAAGAGTCACCAACCAAAATGCCGAGGGAAGCTATAATGCCTTAAGTAAATATGCACATAATCTTAACGACTTAGCCAGAAAGGGAAAGCTAGATCCAGTTATTGGGCGAGAAGAAGAGATTCGGCGCGTCATGCAAATCCTGTCTCGCCGAACCAAGAATAATCCCGTCCTCATTGGGGAACCAGGTGTAGGAAAAACAGCAATTGCCGAAGGACTTGCTCATCGAATCATACAAGGCGATGTGCCCGAAAGCTTAAAAAGTCGTACGATTTATTCGTTAGATATGGGAGCCTTGATTGCAGGCGCAAAATTCAGAGGCGAATTTGAGGAGCGATTGAAAGCAGTCATCAAAGAAATAACGGATGCAGAAGGTTCAATCATCTTATTTATTGATGAGATTCACACCTTGGTAGGAGCGGGCAAAACAGATGGAGCAATGGACGCAGCCAATATCCTAAAACCTGCCCTTGCCCGAGGAGAGTTGAGAGCAATTGGTGCCACAACCTTAGATGAATACCAAAAATATATTGAAAAGGACAAAGCTCTTGCACGTCGATTCCAATCGGTATATGTAGCTGAACCCTCTGTGCAAGATACGATTTCTATCCTCAGAGGGATTAAAGAGCGATATGAGTTGCATCATGGGGTTCGAATTACAGATTCAGCTATCATCGCTGCCGCACAGCTTTCCCACCGATATATCAGTGATCGCTTTTTACCAGATAAAGCAATTGATCTTATAGATGAAGCTGCTGCAAAGATGCGGCTTGAGATGGATTCCGTTCCCGAGGAATTAGACGAGCTCGAACGCAAGATTCGACATCTCGAGATTGAGCGGGAAGCATTAAAAAGAGAAAACGAACCCCGACGTATGGCAATCGTTGAAAAGAGTATAGCCAACCTAACGGAAGAGCAGAAAAGATTACGGGCACATTGGGAAAATGAAAACCGTATCGTCAAAGAGATTCGTAAGACAAAAGAGGAAGTAGAGTCCCTTAAGCTCATAGCCGAACAAGCAGAGCGTAACGCAGATTTCGGACAAGTGGCAGAGATTCGATATGGGCGTATCCCTCAAAAGGAAAAGCACATTGACCAGTTAAAAAAGGAGCTAGAAAACTACCAATCGGATTTGCGGATGCTGAAAGAGGAAATCGAGGTTGAAGATATTGCTACGATTATCTCCCGTTGGACAGGTATACCTGTAACTAAGATGGTGGAAAGCGAACGCCAGAAAGTCCTGCGCTTAGAAGAAGAGTTAGCCAAAAGAGTGGTTGGCCAGAAGGAGGCCATTACATATATCGCAGATGCAATTCGAAGAAGCCGAGCAGGTTTGCAGGATATAAACCGCCCTATAGGCTCTTTCATCTTTCTAGGTTCGACAGGTGTAGGGAAAACTGAATTAGCCAAAGCCCTTGCCGAATTCCTATTTGATGATGAACGTGCCATGATTCGCATCGATATGTCTGAGTATATGGAAAAGCATGCAGTCAGTCGATTGATCGGTGCCCCTCCAGGATATATAGGATATGATGAAGGTGGCCAACTAACAGAGGCAGTTCGACGAAGACCTTATTCAGTCATACTCCTTGACGAAATAGAAAAAGCCCATCCCGATGTGTTCAACATCTTACTTCAGGTATTAGATGATGGAAGGCTTACTGATAACAAAGGACGTACAGTAGACTTTAGAAATACCCTTATCATCATGACTTCTAATTTAGGCTCTTCTCTTATCCTTGAAAGGCTTGAAGAGCTTACAGAAAACAATAAAGTCTGGATTATGGGCGAAATAAAAGAAGCTGTTTTAGGGTTATTAAAAAGATCTGTACGACCAGAGTTTTTGAATAGAATTGATGAAACAGTTGTATTCGCTCCTCTCAGTCGAATGGATATGGAAGCAATTGTTTCGATTCAGACAAAGAAACTTATCTCTAGGCTTGCCAAACGAGATATTACATTGACGTTTACCGAAGAAGCCATTAAGGTATTAGCCCACCGAGCTTACATCCCACAGTTTGGCGCACGACCCGTAAAAAGGGTTTTACAACGTGAAGTGGTAAATCAATTATCGAAGGAACTTCTAGCAGGAAGTATATCTACAGATGATAACATATTAGTCAATGCAAAATTTGGAGAGATTGTCTTTGAAAACAGAAAAAAGTTGCCAGTTTCTTTGTAGAATCAGCAATACTAAATATATTTGCAAGTAGGTTATAGTACGATAGTTTTTTTCATGGTTGTTAAGTTGGCTCCTCTGTATAACAAGTAGTTATATGGAGGGGTTCTTTTTTTTAGTAAAACTAATAGCAGGTTAAACAGGGATTTAATCGCCTATTTTAGCACTATAACCAAAAGATAATTATTATTTTTTTCATCTTTTTTCATACAGACTATTTACTTTTTAAGAATTATTTATATACTTTTGTGAGTAGGTTATAGTACGATAGTTTTTTTCATGGTTGTTAAGTTGGCTCCTCTGTATAACTAACCGTTATATGGAGGGGTTCTTTTTTTGAGCCTACTCTACTGAATACCAAACACTTAAGTTACATATAAGGGTTACATTTAAAGCTCTTTTTATGCAAAATCTATCCATGATTTCCCTAAAGAGGTTCTCTTTTTGACATAAATACGCATAAAACGCATTCACTATTGGCAAAACAAAAAGCCAGTACTTCTCAAGAATTGAGAAATACTGACCCTTTAAGTGAATAATAGGAAATATCCTTACAATGTTTTCAAATACTCAACTACAGCGTCTCGCTGCTCTGGAGTTAAGACATCTCCATAGGTATGACCAATATTCTGGTATCCTTCAATTGTTGTATCATAAACATCTGTTTCACTAGCACTTGCAGCATCCACTTCTGTATAATTCCACCCAACAGTTTGGAACGAATAGTCATCATCATTAAAAGATCTTCTCCAATAAGTTGGACGAGAAGTGCTATTTAGCAAGGTATATAAATCAGGTACCGAACCATTATGAAGGTAAGGAGCTGTTGCCCAAATCCCGTTCAATGGAGGGGCAATATATCCATCTGAGTCATTCACAAAATTCACTCCATGTGAGTCAGAAGACCCAAACCATCCTGCATTATACCAATTTGCTAGGGCTGATTCATTAGAACTCACGCTTGCCAAAAGGGGATCTGTTCCAACAACATCCTTCGACAACAATAGATTAGGATAATATCCATTCGTTCCATAAACACCATGGCACATCTGACAATTTTGTTCAAAAACGGTTTTTCCTTGATCTGCCAATTCTTGATCTACCACTTCTGGGAAGGAGGGAGCCTCTAGAGATTGAATATAACTTACCACATCTGGAAACGCATGATCAATTTGTCGAGCCTCTGAGGAGTCTTTCATCGTCAATAAACTTGAAGCCATCATGATTCGCGCGAGATCTCCTCGACCTGCCGTATTATACAGCATCACATTTTTCTTATTCATTTGCCACCAAGCAGGAACATCCGTTACAGCAGTTTGCTCAACTGTTGTGAATTGAGGCGAGCCTAACCATTCCAAAGACCAAGAATCTCTATAAGCCGCAAGTACCCCAAAGATACGATCTGCAGGATTAACTCCTTTACATTCTGTCATGATATAAGGAGAAATGGTAGCAGAAGGAGTCCGAAAGGGTTCGTAAGCTTCCCATTCAGGGGAGTTCTGGCCATAGGTTATGGTAATTAGGTTATCTATAATAGGAAACAGACCAGTAGTAGCAACAGTATAATCTCCTAATGAGTTACCTAATCCTACAATCAACTCCCCATTGAGTTTTTGGGCATGGCACTGTAAACAGTTAGGAGATACGACCCTCACCCCATTGGGTGCAGTGACAGCAGTGAAGTTGTAAGGGACATTCGCATTGTCTCCTGTCCGCCCCAATAAGTTCTCAGCGTCAACAATATTTCCATAGGTTGCTTGAAAGATATCATAGGGTATTCCATACATCAGGTAGTTGCCTTCTGTAAGATATTGGTATCCTACTGCAGGATCTCCTGGTCGTTGGTTGTCAGCAGGAACAAAGGTTGTTGGGTAACTAGGTAATGTGTCGGTAGGAGTTGTATCTGTAATAGGAGGATCAATCGGAGGGTCTGGAGTATCCTTACATGATTCAACAATGACAAGTAAAAGGCATGCAAGAATAAGTGTAAAGAAATATTTTTGCATAAAATGTAAAATTAAGAATGGTTTGAGAAGTATTATGCCGTAATAAATTAAGCTTTGCCCCAAGCACCACCTCCAGGGGTCAATATCACAATATAGTCACCGATTTTCATTTCTTCTGCATCAATCCCTGCTAAATTCTCTATTTTTCCTGATTTCCGAAGAATATATTGCTTTCCTTCCAAGCCAGATTCCCCTCCTTCCATACCATAAGGAGTCTCCCGTCTATGCTGCGAAACAATACTCAAAGAAGCAGGAGCTAAGAATTGGATTTTCCGTACTACCCCATCTCCCCCCTTCCATTTCCCTTTCCCTCCTGATCCTATTCTTCTGTAAAAAGCCTCTAGTCTTACAGGATAACGCACTTCCATAATTTCGGGATCAGTAATCCGTGTATTTGTCATATGTTGGTGGACTGCATGTGCGCCATTCCCTCCTTCTACTGCCCCTACCCCTCCACATATCGTTTCATAGTATCCCCAGTTATCTCCTCCAAATAGAAGATTATTCATGGTTCCTTGACTACACGCAGCCACCCCTAAAGCCTTCAACAAAGTATCTACAATACGTTGGCTCGTTTCAGTGTTTCCCCCAACTACAGCAGGATACTTAGGGTCAAATGGATCACACATAGGATTCAGCATACCCTTTGGAATATGCAGGGTCACCGCTTTCATAATCCCTTCATTCAGAGGCAGGTCTTCTTTGATAAGTAAACGTAGAACATACAAAATAGCGCTTGTAACAATAGCATCATTCGCATTTAAATTGCCAGCATGGACATCACTTGTTCCTTGAAAATCAATATGTATATGCCCCCTTTGAACCTTCATACACACTTGAATTTTCGCGCCATCATCTAATCTCTCAATTGCTGAGAATGAATTCTGAGGCAGTTGCAACAAACATTCTCGAATTCTTTGTGCGGTATATTCCTTCAATGATTGCATAAAGAACCGTATACGCTCCTCTCCATATTGTCTACAAAGCTGTAAAAGAGCCTTTTTCCCCACCAATAGGGAAGCATAAGCAGCACGCAAATCGGCTACGTTTTCTTCATATGCTCTTGTAGGATAAGGAGCCTCCAACAACAATTGTCTAACTGTATTCTCTTGGAACACTCCCCTTTTAACGAGATAACAAGGATGGATAATGACTCCCTCTTCTGATAGAAATTCGGCATTAGGGGGCATAGATCCAGGGCGTGTCCCTCCTAATTCGGCATGGTGGGCTCGATTTGCCACATACCCTACAAGGGTTCCTCTTTCTGTAAAAACCCCTTCTATTAAGGTGATATCGGGCAAATGAGATCCACCATAAGCAGGATGATTTGTCATGATTACATCCCCTGGCGTAATGGGAAGAAAAGCAATAACCTTTCTGACACATACCCCTAAGCTCCCTAAATGTACAGGGATATGAGGTGCATTCACAATCAACTCACCTTTAGCATCTAATAATGCACAAGAAAAGTCTAATCGTTCCTTCACATTTACCGAGAAAGCCGTCCACGCTAGCTTTGCCCCCATATCATTCGCCAATGCCTTAAAACGGTTGGTGAATAAGGCTAAATCAATGGCATCATCAAAAACTTGAGAAGCATGAGAGCCAATGTCAGTATAACTCAAAAGAGCATTCCCACCTTGTTGGAGTTCAAATGACCAAGCAGGCTCTATCCATATACTGCTATAAGCGTTCGCTACAATAGCGGGCCCCTGAATCGTTGCACCTATCTTTAAGGCCTCCCAATCATATATCCCAATCCGTTTACACTTTCCTTCAACATAAGAGCCCCTATGTTTCTGGGGATCGGGACTATAGGACTGTATATCTATTGTTGTAGGAGAGGAATCATTCTCCAAAGTTGAGCTTAGAACTTTAATCTCTACAACCTCAATGATTTGGCCTTCAATATAATAGCCTATCATCTGCCTATATTTCGCCTCAAAGCATTGGCTAATCCATTCTTCCGTCCAGAAACTTTCTTCTTCTTCAATGGTAAGTTCGATATAAAAACTTTGCCCTTTTATTCGGAGCAATAGCCATTGCCGTTTGATGTATATCTCCTCATCCTTGAACCCCTCCTGCCTCAACGCCCCCTTCGCTTCTTGCGCAAGGTGATCAATATACATGGGCAAAGTCTTGACGCACCTATCTAACGGCTGAAGGATTTGCTTCGTTCGGATCCTTTCAACACAAGCTTTTCCCATACCATATGCACTCAATAGCCCTGCTCGGAAAGGCACAATTATCCGTTTCACTCCCAATAGCTGAGCAACCTGACAAGCGTGTTGCCCTCCTGCGCCTCCAAAAGCAAGCAGTGTATACTCTGTAGGATTCTGTCCACGTTGAAAAGAAATTGTTCGGATTGTTTCTGCCATACGCTCATTCGCGATATTCAGCAAACCTTCTAAAATGGCGTTAGGATTTGATGGGTTACCTAAAGGCTTGATGAGGAGTTCGAATGCCTCTTGGGCAGCAGATACGGATAGAGGTACACTAAACCGTTGTGTATCAATTCGGCCGAGCAATACATTTACGTCTGTGATGGTCAACGCCCCTCCTGCACCATAGCATGCAGGCCCAGGCGATGCCCCTGCGCTTTCAGGGCCTACCGAAAATTTATGGCCATCAAAAGAACAGATTGAACCACCTCCCGCAGCTACTGTTTCAATTGCCAAAGACAAACTAAGCAATTCAGCATCTCCTACTTTGGTTTCGTACTGATACTCATACCCGCCATCATAACGTGCAACATCGGTGCTTGTCCCCCCCATATCGAAGGTTAATAACCTCTCCCCATATTTGCCAAATAGCTGTCCAATATATGCTGCCCCTACCACTCCTGCTACAGGTCCACTCAAAAGGCTATCTTTGGGATGAAAAGAATCCTTACCTACGAGTCCACCTCCACTTGTCATTACCCAAAGTCTTCCCTCTCCTAAGGCATATGCAATTCGATTTAGGTAATTTTGCATCTTAGGGGCTAGATAAGCATTCGTTACCACGGTTTCCAATCGAGGGAGCAATTTAATATTAGGCGCAAGAGCAGACGAATATGACACATAATCAAAACCCCTATTTATCAATGCCTTATATATGCGCTCTTCATGTATAGGATTACGGTAGCTATGCATAAAACCAATTGCGATAGCCTCTGGTTGAAGATGCTCTAACTCCCCTATAACCCTATCAATTTCATCATCAGTCAATGCAATTACCACTTCACCTTCTTTATCTAACCTCTCCTTCACTTCTATGACGGAAGCGTACAGCATCTTGCGATTTTCAATATAAAGCGAAAAGAGTTCAGGGCGTTGTTGGGTACCAATAGCAAGCACATCTCGAAACCCCTGCGTAACGAGCAATACAACCTTCGACCCTTTTCTTTCCAGTAAGGCATTCGTACCAATGGTTGAGCCTAATCTTAGGTCAATGGGAGGCAAAGCCTCCGTAAGAGGCGTTGAGGTTACCATTCGAGTAGCGAGAATAGGGGCTTCCTCTCCTGCTGTTAGTTCAAATCCAATTTCCTCATTCGAATCAAGTCGAATCGCCTGGTTAAGTACTAACACATCTTCTTTCAGAAAAGTAGAGACCACTTTCAGTCTTTGGGCGTTGGGCTTCCCCACTCGGATATAACAACAATACCCCTCAAAGATATCTGCATCGGTTTGCCAGTTATGTTGAATACGGAAAGAGCAATCATCCAATTGTTCGATGATCTTCCCTCTAATTGCTCCAGAGCTTAATACCTTTTGTTCATATAAGGTTCCATCGGGATGATAAGCGAGGCAATCCGTAAAAGTGCCTCCTGTATCAATCCATATTTGCCAACTTACTGCCTCCATATATCGAAATTACGGCAGAATCTTTTGGCGTACAAACTCAATTAGTAGGTCTTAGAATCGTTGGCCTGAGCCTTCCACTTGTATTAATATTCCTTCTTGATTCAAACGATGAAGAATTTGGATGAGGCGATTATTCTTTTCCTCATTGCAGCCACATATTTGTAGGTATGTTTGTTCAAACTCAGGGAATGTATGTAGCGAGAAATGGCTTTCGGCCAATAACCACACAGCCGTATATCCAAAAGGCTTAAAATGATGCTCCATAAAATTCAGCACCTCATATTCACTCTCAGCCAATGCGTGAGAGAGGGTCGCCTTTAGGAGGCTAGGGTCTGTTTGCCGAATATAACAGCAATAGTTGAAGATAAACTTTTCTACCTTAATCATAGGCGGGGTTACATCATGCCTACATTGGCAACTGTAATAAAGCCAATCGGAGTATCAGCAGGAAGCTTGTCAATGGTAAAATCATTTTCATGAGCGAAATGTAAAGCATTCCCCTTATCGTATACATTGTATATCACTCTTCCTACCTTAGGAAGCATAATTAAAATAACCTCATAAATGGGATCAGAAAATATCTTTATTTCCTCCTCTGGATAGGCTGCGATAAGATCAGCGACAGTGCTTCCTACAGACAATCCTTTTACTGTTTTAAAGAGCGGTGTTTCAATTTGAATACGGTTGATTTCCAATCCCTTAGTAGAGTCCATCTTCTCTCTCTCATCAACAAAATCACCCTCTAATCGAATCTCTCCTTCTGGAAGCTTAATGGTTCTCACTCGCCATTGATATCCTCCCTCTACATTAAGTTTGTCTTGCATCTCAGCTCCCTCGAGCCCCTCAATAGATACCTTTCTGAGGTCAGATTGAAGACGTGCAAAAGCAAGTCCTTCTTCACAAATACGGGTAATTCCCATTCCTTGACAGGCTTTTTCATCTTCACTCATGACCATGCCCTCATCTATTGTTGTATCAGGGAGTATTTCCTCTTGTTCCTCTTCAGGTTGTCCTTGGTTTGAATTTCCCTGACAAGCCATAAAAAATAGGCTAAAACAAAATGTTGCGATAACCAACCAACTTATTGTTCCTCTATTCATTTTGATATACCATTTAAGATTTATGATTGTAAATATAAGCAGCCTTTATACATCCTCATAATGTAGGAACCAATCTTTGTTACAGCTTTTTGTAGAGGGTAAGAGTTAAACAAAGAACACATTAGCTTATAGGATATGTAAGCATATATTTATTCACAAGCTCCTTCAAAATTAGTTTCAGCTGTCGAAACATTGTTTTATCTTTGTCTATATATAAGCCAGACTAGATAAAGAAATTCCTAGCCACCATATTTCATATTAAAACTTCATGAGAACCTTTTTTGTAAGCATACTTATATGTGTGCTGCTGCCTACTTGCTTTGCTCCACATCTACTTGCCCAGACCGATGCCGAAACCCGCCAAATGATACTTGAACAGCTCATGATTGATGCTGAGAATTGGAAGAATCAAGGCAATGTCGATATCGTCGTACAAAAATATGAAACCGCCTTGAAGGTGGAAAAAGGCTATCTTCCTGCTGTAGAAGCCTTGATGCCCATCTATATGAGTCAGAAAGAATACACAAAACTGAATGACTTATGTGAGAAAATGTTGAGTCTCTATGATGACTCAGAGAAATTGGGGAATGTTTATGTTGCGTATGGTGCCTGTTTAGAGGCCTTAGGCAAACGAGATGATGCCATCAATATGTACCAAAGAGGCATCAGATATGCTCCAAAGCATTACCCCCTCTACTACAACCAAGCCATTATGTTCATGGAATCGGGCGAATGGGAATTCGTAGAAGGGCTACTGCAAAAAACAGTTGTAATAGAGCCTCGTATACCCGAAGCACATAAATTTCTGGGGATGATTCACTATAATAAAGGTAATCGAATCCCTGCCTTACTCGCATGGGCACGTTATCTCATTCTAGAGCCAGAAGGGAAAGACGCAGCTGTTGTTTTAGAAGCCTTCAATGCCTTACTTGATGGAAGCCCCTACATAGACAAAGACTCCACTGTCATTATGATATCTCCCGAATTGGTAGAAATGCAATGGCAAGAGCGCTCCCGTACCCATGATTTCTATGCGGTAGATTTGGCCTATTCGGTGATGCTTACCCAATTGGTTGAGCCCATCTCGAAACGCCAAACGCCTCCCAATACCCTTCTACCCAAAATGGGGGCTCTCCTCCACTTACTCCAATTCGAATATGACAAACATTGGGGCTTCTATTGGGATTACTATGTGCCCTATTATATTAAAATGGATGAGAAAGGGCTATTGGGTACTTTCTGCCATATCCTTTATGTGCATACCCGTAAGACATACATTGACCAATGGATTCAAGATAACCGTAATGACTTTGAAGCATTTTATCAATGGTCTGAACGATACCCTTGGCCGCGCAACTTACAGATTCGTTAGACAGTTGTATTTATATAAATACTTCTCTAATTTCCCTTCCTAAACGGAAGTATTATGATCGTAAGACGCGCATTAAACTGGACTGTTATCCTAAAACATACTTGGCAAGGGCTTTTATACTTTGCCTTTATTTCCACCTTGGTGTATGTATTACATGACAACCTTGGGTATGATGTAGTACATTTGAGTTTCGCACCAATTGGAGCATTAGGATCGGCTTTGGCTATCTTCCTCGCATTCCGAAATAATGCGGCCTATGATAGATGGTGGGAAGCCAGAAAACTATGGGGGAGTTGTGTCAACTTCAGCCGCGCATGGGCAGGTCAATTATTAACTTTCCCTACACTCTTCCAAGGAGATTTGAGTGAAAGAGCAGAAATTCAAGATTTTAAACAAGAACTTATCTATCGCCATATTGCCTTTGTAAATGCACTACGCCTACATCTACGTAAGCAATTCGAATTGGTTCGTGATGAACTGTCCCCTTTCATTGATGAGGAAGAGTTAAGACAAGTAGAACTTGCCGACAATAAGCCCAACTGGTTATTGCAAAAACAACGTGAAAGGCTTAATGATGCTTTCCATAAGAAATGGCTGGATTCTTTCCATCGCTTGAAGTTGGATGATACCCTAACAGAGTTCAATAAGGTACAAGGAGCTACAGAACGAATTAAGAACACCCCTATGCCACGCCAATACGATTATTTCACGCGTGTATTCCTTTATTTATATTGTACACTTTTGCCATTAGGTTTTATCGAAGCATTGGGAGTCCTCACCATTCCTGTGTCTATTGTAATCTCCTTCGTATTCATGGCATTAGAAAAGATTGGAGACCGAAATGAAGATCCATTCGAGAACCGCATCACAGATACTCCTATGACAGCTCTCTGTAAAACCATTGAAATCAATCTACGGGAGCAATTGGGAGAAGAAGAGCTTCCTTCTCATGTAGAAGCTGTGGACGGGTTCGTCTTTTAAGACTCCCCTACCCGTCTAAGTCATTGGGACAATTCTGGCTCAATAAGTTGGCTGCATCATGAAATCCACGGATAAAGGCTTCGCGGAAATCTTGGCAGGCCTCCTCCATTTGGTTGAGGTTCATTCGTAGGATGCCTCTATTTCGGAAAGCTTCCCCATTGTTCAATTCGGGGTCTAGTTGTATGGCCGTTGTGAGGTCTGCAATCGCTGCTTCTGTCTGGCCTTCAAGGCTTCCTTTTGCACTACCTCTATTGGCAAAGCCTGCTGCAAAGTCGGGTTCAATGATAATTGTTGTATCAAAATCGGCTATTGCGCCAGGAAAGTCTTGCATATTGAACTTGCTCAATCCTCGATAATTATAGAGCAATAGTGGGTAGAACTTTTGCGAAGCCGCATAATCGAAATCTTTGATGGCTTGCGGATACTTCCCTGTTTCATAATAGAGAATCCCACGATTCATATAATTGATCGGCTCATTATTGATCTCAATTGCCTTGGTATAATCCTCCATGGCTCCTTGCAGATCTTTGGTCACATCCTTTTTGTAGTTTGCCCGAACTCCATAAGCACGCCCAATGTATGGCGTTTGAGGATTCTTATCAATGATATCAGATACGAGCGCCATATCATTTGCCCAAACCGTATTGCGTTGGTGGGTCAAATAGGAAAAGAAACAGGTGAAGGCCAATATTCCTATGAGGACATACTGGCTAAAGGCTTGGGGCATCTTCAATTTGCCATCGGCCAAATCACAATAGAAGATTGCCAATAGATAAAAGAAGCCTAAATAAGGGAGGTAACAATATCGGTCGGCAACAATGAAAAGTCGAGAAGGAATAATCTGTAGGGTCGGGAAAATAGCCAACAAAAAGAGCCCAAATCCAAACAGCAATTGCCGTTGGTAGGTGCTTGATCGAACTACCCATACGACTAATGCCCCCAAAATAAAGGGCGTAAAATAGTATTCAAAAGGCAATAGCCCTCCGTCTTTTAAAGGATATACGTAGATAGCCGATAGGTTTAGGGGCACGAGGAGTTTCCCCAAATAAAAGACGAGGGAATAGCATACCATAAACAGATTATCGATAAAGGAATAGGTATTGACTGATTCGGCCATATTACCATGGGTTTCGGTATTCCCCAAAGCCACCAATCCGAAAATGAAAGCCAAAGCGAAGAAAGGAGTTTTCTCTATTGCCCATGCCCAATTTATATCCAAAGTAGATACATCAAACCGTTTGCCTTTTTCATTGCCCATAAAGAATCCCTTTACTCCCCCAATCATATCTCGCTCATAAAACCAATCAATCAAGACAATTACTAGGGGGAAGGTCAGGGCATTGGCCTTTGACAATAGAGACAACAGGCAAAATATGGCAGTATAAATAAGGTACTTTCTTTCTTTGTCGGAGGATAGATACCGCACATACTGAATCAATCCCAACATATAGAAGCAAAGATAGGATACACTACTTCGGGCGGAAATCCAAGAAACGGCTTCTACATTCATTGGATGTACGGCAAACAGGAGTGCCACAATCAAGGCGGCCACCTTCCTCTGGGTCAATAGCCGAATAAAGTAGAATACCAATAAGATGTTGAAGAGGTGAAAGAGTAGGTTGATGACATGATAAGGAACAGGGTTTAAACCCGCAAACTTATACGTAAGAGCAAAAGACAGAATAGGCAAGGGATGGTACATTAATACATAGTAATTCGTAAAATACTTGCCTACATTCTCAAATGAGAGTTCTACAATCTCAGGGTAGTTTTCGAAGTACTCATTATCATCAAAGTTCAATATATCATTTGTAAGCGAATTGCTATATATCGCTACAGTCAGGAGGAGAATCCCTCCTAGGATATAAAGATATACCCGATCAATGTTAATAGACGGAAGTTGTGTGCGCCTTCTTGTCTTCTTTTGTTTCTTTTTTTGTGGTTGTGTGTCCCCAACTGGTCTGTTTCGCCTAATTGATTGAGGGTCACGTCTGTACCTCCGATTCACCATAATCCTAGATATTTCCTATACGAAGGTAGGAAAAATATTGGTAGGATGAATAAAAAGGGGAAGCCATTGAAACATATCCCTTCTCTAACTTGATATAGAATCTGGCGCATAGGAAGGCATTTTCAGTCCGATTTTCCTTGTTATAAGTGAATGAACTGCTTCCTCCTTGATCCCGCGCCGACGGGATTGGACAAAACTCGTTTCTTCCTCGATCCCGCGCTGACGGGATTGGACCAAACTCGTTTCTTCCTTGATCCCCAGCTGACGGGATTGGACAAAACTCGTTTCTTCCTCGATCTCCAGCTGACGGGATTGGACAAAACTCGTTTCTTCCTTGATCCCCAGCTGACGGGATTGGACAAAACTCGTTTCTTCCTCGATCCCCAGCTGACGGGATTGGACAAAACTCGTTTCTTCCTCGATCCCCAGTCTAGGGGATTCGACCAAACTCGTTTCTTCCTCGATCCCCAGTCTAGGGGATTCGACCAAACTCGTTTCTTCCTTAATCCCGCGCCGACGAGATTGGACAAAACTTGTTTCTTCCTTAATCCCGCGCCTGCGGGATTGGACAAGAAACGATTCATTCTTTTTAATTAGGAACGTCTACCAACTACTCCCGCCGCCGCCCCCTACTCCGTAGTCTAGGGGATTGGACAAAACTCGTTTCTTCCTTCATCCCGCGCCGACGGGATTGGACCAAACTCGTGTCTTCCTTCATCCCGCGCTTGCGGGATTGGACAAGAAACGATTCATTCTTTTTAATAGGAACGTCTACCAACTACTCCCGCCGCCGCCCCCTACTCCGCCCCCACTATAAGAGCCCCCTCCACTTGAACCACTTCCAAAGCTACTAGAGCTTGAATAAGAATAACTTGAAGTTGATGAGCTATTATTGGAATAAGAACTATAGGAGCTACTAGAATATGTATACGAACTCGTTGAGGAAGACGAAGAGTATGTAGGTTCAGGATAAGACACCATCACACTTTGGATACGAGAAGTGCTACTATTGAGATTTCGGCTAAAGTTTGCATAGTCAAAAGTCGTTTTAGCCGTATACCATTCGGGCGGAGCTTCCATTAATCCTTTAAATTTTAATACCCAAAGGGGTGCAAGTCCAAAGGCCATGGCATAACTCAGGGTTTGCCCGAAATACTCAGGATTTTCATTGACCAGTTGTTCAATTCGATCCTTCTCAGCAGTTTTGACAAACTCATAGAATCCCAAGAGTTTTTCGTATAAGGCTTGTCCATTATCCGTTCTCCTCACCATTTGTCTGCCAAATCCAAGTCCTCCTAGCGCAACCAAGCCACTCCCTATAACAATATCCCAACGGCCATATGATATTGCTCCCCATTCTGAGGCAGTGAAAAGAGTCGCAAGCACACAGATACCAAACGCTACCCAACCAAGAATCATAAAGAGAGATTTAAATTCGAAGGCTCCTGTAGCGTAATAATCGCCCGTCATTACATGCGTTTTCAGTTTGCTGCTTGTCACATCCAACTTAAAGTAAAAACTATTTCTCAACGAACTTAACCTACAAGATTTCCCCTTACGGCTCGACTCTCCAAATAGTGCCCGAAACATATAACGTTCATAGCTTGGCGCTCCTAAAGGCAAGGGTTTTCGTAAGATAAATTTATAGTCTTGAGGGGGCTTTTTAAATCTTTTTGCTCCTTTCCCCATATAAATCTCCTCAACCTCAATATGCCCTTTGGCTCCCCAATAGTACAAAAGCGAAATGAGGTCGCGTTTTTCCAACTTATTATCAATCAGATAGCCTGCTAATGCAGGGTTCATATCATCTGGCGGATAAAAGCGCACCATCTTGGTAGATACCCGCTTGGCTCCCCGTATACTCCAGATTAAGAAAAAGAAGAGTACAAATATGATTAGGCAAACCACAATCCACGCATGGTTAATGGTAAAGATGAGCAATACCTGTTCGAGCCTTGGGCTAAAAGAAAAGTCTTTAGGCAATGATACACTCAAGAATAGATCCGCCTGATCCTCCCAAACAAAGGCTTCCTCATAGACAAAATGCCCTGGTTCAACCTCTTTAAGGGTTTCGGCAAAGATCTCATTCTGCAAACGAGACAATACCAAATGCTCCTTCTTAACTCCTTTGGGGGCATGAATATGTACCGAAACATGTTGAGCAGGCTCGCTAAATGCCTCCATCACTTTAAAGGTGACCTTCTCTGATGCATTAAACCAATTCAACAAGCCCGTCACTTTATAAGCATATCGGTATTCTCCGCCTCCTTCCTTCACAATATCACTTAAATGGGCAGAGAATGTATGCACTTGCCTCCTATTCACCAAGTGTCCAACATTAAACTGCTTATCTGATACAACATAACGATAGTACCGACCCAAAAACCGCATTCGAGGGGTTTTTACCTTTGGAGTAACCGTCTCCAAGATATTGTCGTATTGACTCCGTATATATGTCTTTGCCTGATCATGTAAGCGTGGAACCTCTTCGGTAATATCATCATAAGAATACTCATTCTTGACCTGAATCGCGTGTTTCTTCTTAAAGTCAATCGTACCATCCTCATGTATGTATATATCCGTACGGTAGTCCGTATAATGAAAGTTCTTAGCAAATAATTCCATCGGAACAGCATCGGGATCAATATAATCCTTGGGCAATCGCACGGCCACCGTCATCCCCTCCCCTGCTGTCAATGTTTGGTTGGCCTTACCTATCAACTTCCCTCCTTCAAACCGAAGTTTCCCATCTTCTGCACGAGAGCCATACTTACCCGTCCGAATATAGTAGTCATCCGTTGTCAATTCAACAGGCTTATAGAAGCTCATTGTAAAAGCGGCCTTTTGTATGCCTACTGGCCAATCTGTCCCAATGACATTGAATACAAATTCAGATGATTCCTCAAAATGCTTCATCGCCCCATACAGTGTATAAGAGATCTCATATACCTGTTCACCAGTCAAGAATACATCTGCTTTCCCAATTCGAATAGATACCATATTGCTCCTCTCTGTTACTCGATGTTCCCACCCTTTTACCGTTATATCCTTCAACGCAATCTTGTAATAGCCATCATTGGCAAAAGGAGAGTCCTTCATTTGCTCATTCTTATCCTTACTCAGGAAATAATACGTAGGAATATCCCGAATAATCCCTCTTCTTTTCTCTGTAAAGCGTACACCTATCCGTTCGGTCACCCTGAGGCCTCCGTCCTGATTGACTTGAATATCTACATGGTAATCTCTTATATAGAAACCCTCCCCCTCTGCCTGAGCCTCTGTGACCCATCCTATAAGGCATAAGACCAGTAGTCCTATCCAAGCATGATAGCGGATAATGGATTGTATGTACACCCTCATATGTATTATATATCTAATCGTTGGTGCCAAAATATTCGGCTCGTTCGAAACCCAAAAGGGCTGCGAATAAACCTGTAGGAAGCGATTCTCGGGCAATATTATAGTCCCGAACCACAGCATTATAATATCGACGCGCTAATTGAAGATGGTCTTCTATATCCTTCAGGGTTGAGCCAATTAGCTTGAAACGTTCGGCCTCTCCAGCCCCCTTATTCTTGCCCAATACCCGAATAATCTCCTTGAGCCTTCGACCAAAATCTCTTGCTTCATTGGCTTGCTGAGGCAGCGTTTCCCAGACAAGGGTTTCTGTCCTTTTCTCATTCATCTCCTTGAGTGATTCAAGCAAACCCGCTTCATGCTCTCGTCCCTCATCCAACAAATCAAGTAAATCAGGGATTAACTCATAGCGTCTTGCCAATTGCACATCCACTCCACTCAATGCCTCCCGTACCTTCGAGCGCAATTTTACCAGCTTATTGTAGCTATAAATCAATACAACCAACAATATTGGCACTAATATGCTCGAATACTTCATCAATAAAAGAACAATCTTCATAGCCACTTACATTATAATAATACCTATTCTTCTTTTTGTTCGTGATAGTGCAAATCACTCCCCATTGATAAGATAACGCGTGTAGGGTTCTTAACGGGTTCTTTTCCCTTAAATAAAGGGCCTTTAAAGTATACCAAATCTGCATATTGTTTACCCGTGGAGTCTCCTCGAACCACATTCAAAGGAATGGCACTGATTCGGAAAATGTCATCCGATTTGGCTGGCGAATAAACAGAAGCATATACAGCCCCCTTTTCCTCATCTTCCGCCTCACAACGAATGTATACCCCATGTTTGCACCCAATATCCCCATTGCACTTCTTAAACTTTACAATCATGTCCATTAAGGTATCTGGGTTCAAATGAAACTCTTGGTAAAATACGGCATCACCCGAACTAAATCCTTCAGGCAACGGTAATTGTACTTTTTTATCGTATAGGGTAAAACTAGTAAGCTTGTCGGTTGGGGGACAGGGACTACCCGAGACCTCGCCTTCAAATGGGTTTGTTTCTTCAGCAGCTAAGGTGTTACCTTCCCCTTCTATTCCGTCCCCCTTCTGATCATCTGCACCTCCACATCCCCAAAATAATACACTAGCAAGTAAGACAGTTGTGAATAACCGATACATTCGTTTCTTCTCTTTGTTTATATATGATGAATCAAATCCTTCTATTACTTCCCTCTTTTCACGACCAAGGGTTCAGTTAGAGGAACGATCCAGTCGGCTGATTGAAAGAAAGCCCGTTCTTTCTTGTCCAAATCTGCTTGAGGGTCTATAAGGTATTGAAGCTTACGTCCATTTAGAGAGGCCTTTGCCTCAACCCTCACCTCTACCTGCTGATAGCCCTTGTCCCTGAATCGCTTTGCAATATAATGAGCAAATTGCAATATCATATCAGGACGACTCCTCATTTTCCGAATTTGCCGTCTACTCAGTAAATCCTCTAAACGAATGGAATATTTTGCCCCTGTTTCGGGCAAATGTACCCGAAAACGAATCCCCCCTGTTTTGCTACGCAGCTTCATTCGCCATGAAAACCGATGCCCCTCCTCTGTCCAACTGACATTCCCTGAAAAGAAATGATGCCGAAAAGGCAAGAACAATTGAATGATGATATAGACCGTAATCAGCCCCATGAGTCCATTTTGTCGCTTTACATAGGTATCTTTAGGGAAAGTAGGTACAGCCATTCCCCAAATTCGCGCCCATAGTAATTGTGGCCAATCTGGACGAAAATAAATTAAACTTGCCCCTAACATAAACCAAGGGAAAATCCCAATAACAAACATTTGGGAGTTCATCAGGTGAAACATTGCCAAAAATGTAAACATAAACATGCGACTTCGTTTCCACAGCAAGAGCGGCAAAGCAAATAAATCAATCAACAATCCCCCATATGAAAACAACCAAGCGGCTGCTTCATATTCGAAGTATCCTCCAATTACAGGGAAGTCAGTTCGTTCTTGCAACCAAGCTCTCATGGGCTCGCATCGTAACCAATCTCCATTCAGTTTGGCAATTCCCCCGAAAAAATACGCAAATCCCAATTGGAGTTTCAACCATAGCAATGCCCATCTTCCCACTTGTTCCCGCCTAATACTTGGCCAGATCAGCGCATCCAATGACCAATATCGATTCGCAGGAACCCATATCATGATAAAGCTAATGAGAATAATTAAGTAGAAATGATTCAGGTAATTGCTCTTATCCAAGAGAAAGATATAGCTGAAGCAAAGAAAGAATAAGGGCATAGTAAGCCTATAGAACAAACCCAACATAATGCAAAATGCAAGTAACCCCATCACCGCAAAATGCACATACATCAAACTCCCAGGCCAAGGAGCCACCCAATCAAAAGGGAAATAAGTAAAATAGAACTCTGGCTCAATAAAATATCGCTTCACCCACCCTTTACTTAGGTAGCGATATGCCTCCCAAAGCATAATTCCTCCAAAAAGAATACGAAACAATGCGAGCGTCCCTATAGGTATTTTTTCATGCAGAAAACGTACAAATCCCTCCATAATCAAAACTCCTTTATAATGAGTCTGCTAGGTATAATGTTTTTTGTTTCTCTCTTCTCCAAGGTACGTATTTTTTTAATGAACGTCCCTACACTTTCTGTGTAAGTTCCAAAGAATGAAAAACGACATTACACAAAACTTTCCTTTATTTTTTCACAAAACTATTCCTAACTTTACCGACCTTAGACGTTATTTGTAATTAGTATGCCAGAAGCAAAAGTCCAAAAAATCAACCAGAAGCAACAGTTCTTCGACTTATTATCTGAAAATGACCATGAGCAAGTGCTCATTTGTAATGACAATGCAACGGGACTAAAGGCCATTATTGCCATCCACAATACAACTTTAGGACCTGCATTAGGAGGATGTCGAATGTGGCAATATGTCTCCGACTACGATGCACTCGTAGATGCGTTGAGACTGTCACGAGGTATGACGTTCAAATCAGCTGTTGCTGGCCTCAATCTAGGAGGCGGAAAATCCGTAATCATTGGAGATGCACGCACCCAAAAATCGGAAGCTCTCCTCCGAAGATTCGGAATGTTCTTGAACAATCTCGGTGGGAAATATATTACTGCCGAAGATGTAGGCATGGGAGAACAAGATATGGAGTTTATAGGAATGGAATCAAAGTTCGTTTCAGGTTTACCTGAGTATTCTGGCGGAAGTGGGAATCCCTCCCCAGTTACAGCTTATGGTACCTACCTAGGCCTCAAAGCGGCTATCAGAGAAGCGACAGGCTCAAACTCCATGGAAGGCAGATCTGCAATCGTACAGGGAGTCGGCTCTGTAGGATTACACCTTACGAAACTACTCCTGAAAGAAGGAGCGAAAGTATATGTACATGATATTTTCGACAAAGCCATTAAAAAGGCAGTAGACTTGGGCGCAGAAGCAATCTCTGCTGAGGAAGTTTACACCAAAAATGTAGATGTATATGCGCCTTGTGCATTGGGTGCGACCCTTAATGCAACTACCATCCCCCAACTAAATTGTATGGTAGTCGCAGGAGCAGCTAATAACCAACTGCATAATGAAGATGCTGACGGACAAGCGTTGAAGAATAAAGGCATCCTTTATGCTCCCGATTTTGTTATTAATGCGGGAGGAATCATCAACGTTAGTCTAGAAGTGAATGGAGAGTATAATTATAAGAAAGCCATGAAAATGACTGAACGAATCTATGATACAACTCTCCAGATATTTAAACTTGCAAAAAATGAAGATATTACTACAGATCAAGCGGCAAGAAAATTGGCAGAACAAAGAATTCAAGCAATTGGCCATAACCGCCTCTTTATGTAATATCGATTAATATTTCATATATCTCAAGATACCATGATCTCTAGAAGAAATATCAGAACAAGAGTAATGCAGGCAGTATATGCCTGCTTACAATCTGAACAAGAACCTTCCAAAGTGTTTAATCTACTGCTTAAAGAGGTAGCAGATGAAGTAAGGGCCGTAGAAAGAAGAAAAAACCTCTCAGGAGACATAAAACTCCTGACTCACCTCTATTTTAATAGCATCGCTAATGTGGATGAGTATAATGAGTATATCAAAAGTAAAGCCCAAAACTGGGAGCTAAATCGAATCGCTCAGATCGATAAGATCCTCATGTATATGGCTATATCCGAAATGCTCAACTTCCAAGAAATCCCTATCAAGGTAACCATCAACGAATACCTTGAGCTGGCGAAGCAATATAGTACTCCCAAAAGTAGTAGATTCATTAATGGTATCTTAGATAGCCTATACAGTGACTTTATGAAAGCGGGCCTAATCAAGAAATCAGGAAGAGGACTCATTAACTATTCCTCCAAACGATAACTTTTCTCTTTGTTTGATACAATATACATAGAAACTTTATGACGGTTGTTACACTTATTCCAGGTGATGGCATCGGACCCGAAATCTCCGCTGCCATCACCCAAATCTTCGAGGCAGCTAAGGTTCCCATCACATTCGAAGAACAAATAGCAGGGCTAACTGCCTTCGAAAAAACGGGTGATCTTATCCCCCAATCTCTCATCGACTCCATCAATGAAAACAAAGTTGCGCTAAAAGGCCCACTAACCACTCCTGTTGGGCATGGATTCCGCAGTGTTAATGTCCAACTCAGACAAAAGTTCGACTTATACCAGAATATTAGACCTTGCAAGTCTATTGCAGGAGTAAATTCTAAGTTTAGTAATGTAGACTTGGTATTGTTCCGAGAAAATACAGAAGGCTTGTACTCAGGCTTCGAAATCTATGACGAACGAAACCAAATTGCAGATGCTATCGCTCGTATCAGTAGAAAAGGATCCGAAAGAATTATTCGGGGCGCGTTCGAATATGCAGTCTCCCAAAACCGAAAGTCGGTTACGGTTGTTCACAAGGCGAACATCATGAAGCAATCTAGCGGGATGTTCCTCCGAATTGGACAAGAAATTGCCAAAGAGTTCCCCCAGATTCAATTTTACGATCGAATCATCGATAATATGTGTATGCAATTGGTGATGTATCCAGAACGATATGATGTACTCGTTACAACGAATATGTTTGGGGATATCCTATCTGACCTCACTGCAGGGCTTGTAGGAGGACTTGGCATCGTACCAGGCGCAAATGTCGGACATGGCAAGGCAATCTTTGAAGCAGTACATGGCTCTGCTCCAGATATTGCAGGGCAAAACAAAGCCAACCCAACCGCTTTCCTTCAATCTGCTATCATGATGCTTCACTATCTAAATATGTCTGAAGCAGCCCAGAGAATTGAAACAGCCCTCTTTACGACACTGGCAGATACTCCTAAGTGTACAAGAGACCTAGGTGGTTCTTGCTCTACTACTGAGTTCACACAAAACATTATCGCGAACTTGTAAAACAAAAAGCATTTTATTTTACTTATTACTTATATTTGCAGAAATTCATTAAAAAATTACGAAATTCGTTATGAAAAGATTTGGATTATTCTTGCTTGTCGCTCTTTTCGCAATAAGTTTTACGGCTTGTCAAGGTGAAAGTACTGAAGAGAGTGCAGCTGGAACTGATGCAGCTGGAAACGTAACAAATCCTGCAACTAATGATGGACCAACTCAGCCTGCTGTTAACACAGCTCAGCCTGCTCCATCTCAAACTTCTCACGCTGACAAAGCGAAAGAACTCCCTCAAACAACTGCAGAATGGGGCTCTACTGAGTATAACTTCGGTAAAACTGCCCAAAAGGAAAAAGTAGAGCAGAAGTTTAAAGTGAAGAACACAGGTTCTGAGGATCTTCACATTGTACATGTAAAAACTTCTTGTGGGTGTACAGCTCCTGATTGGTCGAAAGACCCAATCGCTCCTGGACAAGAAGGATATGTAGACCTAGTATTTACTCCAAAGCAAACGGATAAAGGAAACCTCCGTAAGACTGCTACAGTTTATGCAAACACTGGCGGAAACTTTACACAGATCCTTACGCTTGTTGGAGAAGTTGAAGCTGGAGAAGAAGCTCCTGCTAACTAGTACATTTTTTATCAAGACTTTTCTATCTTATACATAATGGCTGTCCTAAAATACTTTAGGACAGCCGATGTATTTAACATACCCCTTATATATTTATGATGAGTTTCATTCAATTAGGTATTATCCTTCTGCAAGATGCAGCCCAGCCTGATGGAGGGCTTGCACTCTATGGAAATATTATTTTCCTCGTTTTATTCCTACTTATCTTTTACTTTTTCTTTATCAGACCTCAAACACAAAGACAACGAAAAGAAGAAGAGTTCAGAGATTCTCTCTCTACTGGAGATAAAGTATTGGTCTTTGGAGGGATACATGGCCAAATCAAACAAATTGACAAAACTTCAGTGCTTGTCACAATTGATACAAACACCAAAATCCGTGTACAAAAGGCAGCTCTTCAACCTTTTGTATCAAATGAGGAAGCTTCCTAATCAAATAATCTTTAGGCTTCCATAATGAAGCAATTCTTATTAAAAACCATAGAATTCCTTAAGCCCAAAACAGGGCAAAGACGGAGACGGGGAGTAGTACTCGCCTTATGTATTCTCTCCGCTTCTGTCTTTTGGTTTTCCACAAACCTTAATAAGAAGTATCGTACAACCATCTCCTACCCCCTAAAAATTGTTAAGATCCCCAAAGAGATTCAGCTTACAGGAAAATTACGATCTTCCATAGAAGTTCAAGTAGAGGGCATGGGCACAGACTTATTCTTTGAAGATGTCCAACTCAAAAAAGATACAATCTTCCTCAAGTACAACAACTCCTATAGGAGAGGGTATATCCTTACCAAAAATCACTTGGAAGATGTACAAGCACGCATCAAATCAGGCATTAAAGTAGTTCGATTACGACCCGATAGTATCTATTTTCAGCATGCGAAAAGGGTCAGCAAACGAGTTCCACTAATCTCACAAGTAAAGGTCAAACTAGAACCGACCTACCAATTAGAACGCCCCCCCAAACTCGAACCAGATTCCATTGACTTGATTGGCCCCCAAACCATTTTGACCAATATCGAGGAATGGTACA
>Ga0163111_10000222_pt1 | contig 33904 bp, 26 predicted proteins | sample CRUFie1St18metaG_FD_109645 | JGI IMG/M metagenome (GOLD analysis project Ga0163111, IMG submission 109645) | Marine microbial communities from the Costa Rica Dome - CRUD Field 142mm St18 metaG | ecosystem: Environmental > Aquatic > Marine > Oceanic > Photic zone | place: Costa Rica: the Eastern...
GATTACACCTGATTCGTAACGCTCTGATTTGATTCGAGTACGTGATTCTACAGCTTGTGACATGAAAACCTCCTGGTTTAAAGTTATGCTAAACGATTGCTGGGTTTTATATTTCAAAAACTTTAAATGTTAATGAGACATAATAAGCGAAATAAAATAATAATTATTTCTTCATCTTACACAATAAGATATCACAAGTAGGTGACATTTTAGCGCCTACTTTGTTTATTAAGTATATAAGTATATTTAATGTAATATGCTGAGACTATAAGCTATTTCATAGTTTATTTTGTCTAGTTTTAACAAGAACAACAAAAAACCCAAAACAGATACGCTTTTTGAGAAAATGAGATAAATACTTTTATTCTTCTTGCAGTTTTTATAGCATAATCTTGTAATTCTATTCTCGTTAGGCATAGCAATCTAAACCCCAGAGCTTGGGTTTAAAAAACAATTCAATAATTTTACCGCGGAAGGCTATAAAAAAAGTGGATATTTTTACCTCATGTGTATTAACATATAAAATATTGACTATTTTTTTTTAAGTAAAATAACAACTAAAATAATTTTTACCATATTAATAAAATTTAAAATACTTAAAATGCCAGGATCCAGATTTGAACTGGAGACACGAGGATTTTCAATCCACTGCTCTACCAACTGAGCTATCCCGGCAAATTTCTCTATACATTAAATAATAAGCTAAATAGCTTTTTTTGACAAGTAGCAAATCCTATGGCCAAAACAAACAGAACAAAAATTTTTAAGAAATTGGCGAATTTACAATTTGCAATCGGTTTATTAATAACGATTGGGTTTTTAATAGCGCTTGGAACAATTATTGAACAGGATCAAAGTTTAAATTTTTATAAAACAAATTATCCTGAAAGCAATCCTTTATTCGGTCTTTTAACTTGGAAAGTAATTACAATTTTAAATTTAGATAAACTTTATAGTGCCTGGTGGTTTATAGTTGTACTTTTATTATTTGGACTTTCTCTTTTGGCATGTACTTTCACCACCCAATTACCATCAGTTAAAACGTTTAAAATTTGGAAATTTATTTCATCGCAGCGGCAATATAAAAATCTTAAAATAAATGACAATTTGAAGTTAGGGGTCTCAAATACCGTTGCATTTAATTGTAATCAAAAACGATATCATTTTTTCCGTCAACATAAAAAGGGTTACGCTTACTCAGGTTTATTAGGTCGCATTGCCCCAATTATTGTTCATGCAAGTATTATTGTATTGCTTTTAGGTTCCCTCCTTGGCTCTTTAATAGGATATACAGCACAAGAAATTGTTCCTCGTGGCGAAGTATTTCATATTCAAAACTTAACAAAATTTGGGAGTATAAGTTATGTACCACAAACTTTTTCCTGTCGTAATAACAATTTTTGGATAACTTATACAAAAGAATTAAAAACAGAACAGTTCTATTCTGATTTATCTTTATTTGATGAAAAAGGAAATGAAATAAAAAGGAAAATAATCTATGTAAATGAGCCTTTAACGTTTAATAACGTAGTACTTTACCAAACCGATTGGGATATTTTAGGTCTTAAGTTACGGTTAGATAATGAAAAATTTTTCCAAATACCCTTGAAGAAAATTACTAAGGGAGGTAATCGCTTTTGGTTTGGTTCTTTAAATTTAGATAATTTTTTATCTACAAATTTAACAGTGGTCGTTAATGATTTAAGTGGAAAAGTTTATCTTTATAATTCAAAAGGAATTTTAGTCCAAGAATCCTATATTGGTGGCTTTTTTGAAGTAAATAAGGGTGTAACTGTCCAAATTTCAGATTTTATTACAGGTACTGGCCTTCAACTTAAATCGGATCCGGGTATCTTTGTAGTTTATTTAGCATTTTTATTATTATTGGTAAGTATTTATGTAAGCTTTTTTACTTATTCACAAATTTGGTTAGTTGAATTTTCCAAGAATATCGAAATTGGAGGTACTTCCAACCGTTCTGTTTTATTCTTTCAAGAAGATTTTAGAAAAATCGTTAGAAGATCAATAAAATAAATATTAGGGTAGTACAGAATATTTTTAGAGAGCTTACAAAGTTTGACTACGATTTTTATAAAGAATATAGTAATTTTTTAAACAGATGTAAATATAATAGTAGCTAAATAGTTTGTTAATGATAATTCCTTAAAAATTTTTGTTATGAGACGTTGGTTTTTATCTTTTATTACAGTTGCAGTTTTTTTCGGGAATGTACAGGTTGCGTCAGCCGACGTTAGTGGTTTAGTACCTTGTAAGGATTCCGCAAGCTTTAAACGTAGGCTTGATGGTAGTGTAAAAAAATTAACTGCACGTTTAACTAATTACGAAGAAGGAACTCCTGCTTATTTAGCTTTACAAGAGCAGATTGATCGTACGAAAGCTCGATTTGATAAATATGGTAAGCAAGGTTTATTATGTGGTGTAGATGGGTTACCTCATTTAATCGCAGATGGGCGACCAAGTCATGCTGGCGAATTCGTACTTCCGGGAGTTCTGTTTTTATACATTGCAGGTTATATTGGGTGGTCAGGTCGTAGCTATTTACAGTATACAAAAACTACTGATAAACCTAATGAAAATGAAATTATTATTAATGTGCCAGTAGCCCTTGGTATGATGTCTGCTAGTTTCCTTTGGCCATTAGCCGCTTGGAAAGAGCTAGTTTCTGGCGATTTACTTGTACCAGGTGATGAAATTACAGTTTCACCCCGTTAATTGATTTTTTATTAATATTAAAATCCATGGATAAAAATTTACTTAAGTACCTTTCTACAGCTCCAGTTCTTATAACTGCTTGGATGAGTTTTACAGCAGCGTTTATTATTGAAATACAACGATACATGCCTGATACGCTTTCTTTTGCAGCGTATTAAGAAGTAAAAATAAAACTATGGCTAAGCTTAAATATTTGATAATGTTTAAATATTTAGGGTTGGCCATGGTTTTAATAAAAATTATATTAAAAATTATATTTAATACGTATAATAGACACATTTATGAAGTTTAAATTGCCCAGCCTTACAATCCAAACCTAATCGATAGTAGTAAAAAGAATTTTTCTAAGTCAAATAATTCATATGGTTAAAATCAAAAAAACTAAGATTAAAATAGATAATGCTAAATTTTTAACTGCACGGATTTTTTCTAAAATATTATACAAAACTAATTTTACTAATAAAAAAGGTAATCAACAATTATTGGGGATAGATCTTTTAAAAACTGAAATCCAGAAGGATTTAGTATCCGTTACTGCTTTAAGAGTCGAAGAAACTTATATAAGGTTACTTGAAAAAAAAGACCCTAGCTTAATTATGCAAAAAAAGGGTCGCATACTCTTTCTTCAATGTATTAAACGAAGTTGTGAAGATTTTTTAACTAAAAAATACGGTTATAAGGTTAGGCTAAATTTAGAAAAATTAAAAAAATCTTTATATATAAAAAATCTTCTTAAAGACATTGAATTTATATTTCAAGTTCCCTTTTATGGTTTAGTGGATCCTAAATCGAAAATGTTTCGACGGGTTTATTATCCCGTATACAATATTGCTTCTGAAAGTTTCATTGAAGCCCTTATTGATAATATGATCTTGGAAATTAGTAATTGCATTGTTTATTTCAGTATTATAAAATTTTCGGCATTTTATGCATTTCGTCAAACCTTATATCGATCAAATTTTTTATCGTTACGGAATTTTGAACGTTTTAAAAATAATTTAAGTTGGCAATTAATTACAAAAATTTATATTCAGCGGCCGATTGATTTATATAATAATCGTTACGAAATTTTAATCTTACGTACAAATGGAATTTATGGTCGAACCATTTACGCTAATCGATCAAAAGAAATTACTTCGCTTAATAATTTTTCTCTACTAACGTTAATATTTATTGAATTTAGAGATTTTCTTACAAGCCGTTTAGACGAAGCAATTTATTTTGTAAGTAAGAGTGTACGCTTTACATTAACTTCAGGGTTAGGTCAATTAATTGGGTTAGTTTGGCGTGGAATCATAGAAGGGTTAAAAAAATAATTTTAAAGGGGGCATATACTCTATGCTGTGTAATCTAAAGCTTACAAAGAAATATCTACAGGATTAAAATATTTATAAACTAATCTTACACTACAAGAATAATTCTATTTTTTGTGCTCTACAAATTACTAAAAAAATATTTCGCAAAGCTTTTAAACAGATTTAATTGTTTCCATTTGAGTTTTATGCAATAATTCGTTAAAGGATAATTTGCTTCACCACTTAGAAAAATTAATCGTTTTAAACGTTCAATTTTATAAGGTGCGATTGTCTGGTTTCCCGTTCCGGCAATATTTTTCCGATAATATCTTACGTCGTGCAGTATTCGATTACATTACTGAAATATTTGCTGAAAAATATGATATGATAGAGTCATATTTTAATTTAAATTTTGTAGAAAACTATAGTAACTTATGAACACTCTTATTGGTTACATTTTATTAATGACATTAATGTTTAGTTTAGCTGCCGGATTGTACTATGGTCTAAAGACTATAAAACTAATCTAATCAGTTATTCCAAAGCTTAAAGGGGTTAAGATCTTAAGATGTCTTAACCCAATGTTTAGAATATTAAAGACTTATTACAAAAACAAACAATTGTGAATTATATAGAAGCTAATTCGACTATTAAATCTTACTTTAGTGGGTCAAGGCGTTTAAGTAATATTTTTTGGGCTACCACTGTAAGCTTAGGTGGGTTTGGCTTTTTTTTAACAGGTCTCTCAAGTTTTTTTGGTAAGAATTTATTACTATTTTCGGATTCCAGCGGAATCTCTTTTGTTCCCCAGGGGATTGTACTTCTATTTTACGGTACAGTTGGTTCTATACTAGGAATATTTTTAATATTGACTATCTACTGGAATGTCGGTTCTGGTTATAATGAATACAACAGAGATCTGCAAAAAATTAAATTATACCGTCAAGGATTTCCTGGTAAAAACAGGGAGTTGATTTTTACTTTTTCGTTTGAAGAGATAAAATCAATCAAAATGAGAATAAAGGAAGGAATTAACCCTAAACGCCAATTGTTATTATGCTTAATCGATAGTCGAGAAATTCCATTAACGGGAATTGATCAACAAGTTGCTTTAAATAAAATTGAAAACGAAGCAATAGAAATAGCTAAATATTTAAATGTGTTTTTAGAAACTGAGTAACTATAAAGGGCGAACGACGGGACTCGAACCCGCGAATGCTGGAACCACAACCCAGTGCCTTAACCACTTGGCTACGCTCGCCTAATAACTATAAGAAAGTATAATACCATACCCAACGTCATTTGCCTATTTTAAATAACAAAACATCTAGTTTTTAAAATCTTTTATAGAGAGCTTTGAAGGTGGAAGTTTATAATGAAAAAATATTAATTATTGATAACGAAATTGAAACTGGTCAGTTATTAAAAAGACGACTTACTAACCTTGGCTATACTGTAATTTTAACATTGACCGTAAACGATGCATTAGTATCTTTTACTAGAGAATGTTTTGATTTAGTTATTATAGATATAATTTTACCTAAATTAGATGGGTACGAAATCTGCCGCAAAATACGGAATACTTCCAAAGTACCCATAATTTTGTTAAGTGCTTTAGGAAGTATCCAGAATCGTATAATGGGTTTGGATTTAGGGGCTGATGACTACATCATAAAGCCATTTTCGCCGAAAGAGTTAGAAGCTCGAATACGCTCCGTATTACGTCGTTATACTATTCATCATATACTTGCTAGAAAAGGAAAAAAAAATTTAGAAATTGGAAATTTAGTTATTAATTTAAATAAAAGATTTGTTTTTAAAAATAATTTAGAAATAAAGCTTACCAGTATTGAATCTAACGTTTTGGAATTGTTGGTTAACAATGCGGGAAAAGAATTATCTCGGACAATGATCTTAGATAATGTATGGGGATATACTCCTCAAAGAATCGTAGATACTAGGATAGTTGATGTTCATATATCGAGACTTCGATCGAAAATAGAAGAAAATCCGAGTGACCCAGACTTAATAATAACAGTAAGGGGTATAGGCTACGTGTTCCTAAATAGTTAAGCAACCTTAATAAATATATTTCTATTTCCCCACCCACTAAAAATATGTAGATCTCCACCCAATGCTTAGTATAAAAAACAATGTCTACAAGTACCTGTTACCCAATTTATTAGAGACTCAACGAATTAGTTTTTGTTGGTTTCTCGAATTAGGTTTTATTCAAGAACTAGAAAATTTCTCTGCAATCAGAGATTACCTTGATGAACTAGAATTGAATCTTTCGGCTAAATTTTATACAATCCGCCAACCAAAATACAATCTTGCAGAAGCAAGACGTCGTGATACGACTTACAGCGTTCGAATTTATACTCGTGTAAATCTTGCTTACCTAAATGATTTAAATAACAAAACAGAAAATGAAATTTTGCTTTGTGATATACCATTAATGACTAATGAAGGAACATTTTTAGTAAATGGTATTGAGCGTATAATTATCAATCAGATCGTTCGGAGTCCTGGAATCTATTATAAAACAGACGTTGATAAGCAAAATTTCCGCTCATATAATGCGAGCCTTATTTCTAATCGTGGTACGTGGATAAAATTTGAAATTGATAAAGATGATTTAATCAATGTAAAAATTGATAAGGCTAAAAAACTCTCAGCTTATATTTTTTTAAAAACAGTAGGTTTAAAAGATGATGAAATTTTAAATCGTTTAGATCAACCAGAATATTTTCAAAAAACCTTAGAAGAACACAGTTATATATCTGTTGAGGATGCCTTTTTAGAATTACATAATAAATTAAGGCCTGGTGAACCCGCAACAGTAAAAGCTGGACAGCAGCTTCTATACTCGAGATTTTTTGATCCAAAACGTTATGATCTAGGTCGCGTTGGCCGTTATAAGATTAATAAAAGATTAAATCTTGATATAAAAAATAGTGTTCATATCTTAACGTCAAAAGATGTTTTAAATATAATTAACGAATTAATTAATTTCCGTCTAGCCCCAACTTTTGAGGATGATATTGACCATCTAGGTAATCGAAGAATAAGGTCTGTCGGAGAATTACTTCAAAATCAAGTAAGGATTGGTTTAAACAGGCTTGAGAGGATTGCTCAAGAACGGATGTCCATTTGCGAACAAAAGTATTTACGGGTAAACGTGCTAGTTAATTCTAAACCTTTAGTATCGTCAATTCGGGAGTTTTTTGGATCGAATCCTCTTTCACAATTTATGGATCAAACTAACCCTTTAGCTGAATTAACCCATAAACGAAGATTGTCGGTTTTAGGTCCAGGAGGAATTACACGTGATAGGGCTGGGTTTGCTGTTAGAGATATACATCCCAGTCAATATGGGCGAATTTGTCCTATTGAAACACCTGAAGGCCCTAACGCCGGATTAATCGGCTCATTATCAACATACGGGAGAGTTAATTCTTATGGTTTTATTGAAACCCCGTTTTATAAGGTAAAAGAGGGTAGGGTATTCCAGGATTCTTATCCGATTTATCTAGACGCGACTACGGAAGACAAGTATCGTCTAGCAGCTGGTGACGTCGAAATTAGCTCTAATGGTACTATACAAAACAAAAATATACCTGTCCGATATCGTCAAGATTTAGTAAATGTTCAATCCATAGAAGTAGACTATATAGCCGTATCCCCTATTCAAGTTGTTTCTTTAGCCACTTCACTTATTCCATTTTTGGAACACGATGATGCAAACCGTGCATTAATGGGTTCGAATATGCAAAGGCAATCTGTACCTTTATTGTATCCAGAAGCTCCATTGGTAGGTACTGGATTAGAAGGTCAAACTGCTCGAGATTCTGGTATGACCGTATTAAGTGCCTGTTATGGAAAAGTAATTCAGATTAATGATGGAAAAATTTTTATAAAAGATAAAAATCTTAACGTTTTTACTTACAACTTAACTAAATATCAGCGGTCTAACCAAGATACTTGTATTAATCAACGGCCTTTCGTATCAATTAATGAAAAAGTAACTACAGGGCAAATTATTGCAGATGGGGCTTCCACAGAAGGGGGTGAATTGGCAGTAGGGCAAAATATTATAATTGCCTATATGCCATGGGAAGGTTATAACTATGAAGATGCATTTGTAATAAGTGAACGTTTAATTTATGACGATTTATACACATCTCTTCATATTGAGAAATTCGAAATTGAAATTCGCCAAACCAAGTTGGGAATGGAAGAGGTTACAAGGGATTTACCAAATGCCAGTGACTATTCGATAAGAAATTTAGATGAAAATGGTATCGTGAAAATTGGTACTTGGGTTAATGCTGGAGATATTTTAGTTGGAAAATTGACGCCTAAGGGAGAATCTGATTATCCACCCGAAGGAAAATTATTAAGGGCAATTTTCGGAGAGAAATCAAGGGATGTTCGAAATACCTCTTTAAAATTACCTCACGGAACGTGCGGACGAGTATTAGATGTTAAAATTTTCTCGCGAAGTAATCGTGACGATTTACCTCCTGGAACTGATGAAATATTAAAGGTTTACATTGCGCAAACTCGTAGGATTCAAATAGGTGACAAGATGGCTGGAAGACATGGTAATAAAGGGATTATATCTAAAATATTACCGCGACAAGATATGCCTTATTTACCAGATGGTACCCCTGTTGATATGCTTTTGAACCCCTTAGGAGTACCTTCTCGAATGAATGTAGGACAACTTTTCGAATGTTTGCTTGGATTTGCTGCCGATAATTTAAATGTTCGATTTAAAATAGTCCCTTTCGACGAAATGTATGGTGTCGAAGCTTCAAGGGCATTAGTCAATAAAAAATTAAAAGAAGCTGCTACTTCTAAAGAATGGATTTTTTCACAGCAGCATCCAGGAAAAATGGTACTAAGGGATGGAAGAACCGGTCAATTTTTCGAAAATCCAATAACTATAGGTCGAGCTTATATTTTAAAACTTGTCCATTTAGTAGATGATAAAATACATGCACGCTCTACTGGTCCCTACTCGTTAGTTACGCAACAACCATTAGGTGGACGAGCACAACAAGGGGGGCAAAGATTAGGTGAAATGGAAGTTTGGGCTTTAGAAGCTTTTGGTGCCGCTTATACATTACAGGAACTTCTAACGATTAAATCAGACGATATGCAAGGTAGAAATGAAACCTTAAATGCTATTGTTAAGGGTTTACCGATACCACGCCCAGGAATTCCTGAATCTTTCAAAGTATTAATGCGAGAATTGCAAGCTCTTTGTCTGGATGTAGCTACTTATAAAGTAAATGGATACAATAACGGAGAATTAGCTGATTATGAAATAAATTTAATGAGTGAGGTACCGGAAAGTGATGATAGCCCGGGTCTAAAACCAACTCCCATATTATTAAACAATGGTGAGTAAGGGTCAAAAATTTCTTTATCTAAAAAATTTTATAGGGTTACTTAAGTAGTAATTAAAGTCTATTAACTATTTTATCCGTATTTAAAAAATGGAACGCTCATTCGATTATGTGAAAATTAATCTAGCTTCCCCTTCCAGAATTAGAAGTTGGGGAGAAAGGACACTTCCAAATGGCGAGATTGTGGGGGAAGTAATTAAACCCGAAACTATAAACTATAGAACATTGAAGCCGGAAATGGGCGGGTTATTCTGCGAACGGATATTTGGCCCAGTAAATGATTGGGAATGCCATTGTGGTAAATACAAAAGAGTTAGATATAAAGGAATTACATGTGAACGATGTGGTGTCGAAGTAATCGAATCTAATGTTCGACGCCATAGAATTGGCTTCGTTGAACTAGCTTCATCAGTAACCCATGTTTGGTACGTGAAAGGTAGGCCAAGTAAAATTGCTTTGATTTTGAATATTTCCTTAAAAGAATTAGAGCAAATTGTTTATTTTAACTCTTATGTAATTACGAATCCTGGTAAAAATTGTGAACTTTCTTATAAACAATTGCTTGTAGAAACTGACTGGCAAGTTTTTGACGCTACAACTGATATTAGTGACGTAGAAATATCGATTGGTGCTGAAGCAATTAAAACAATGCTTACACAATTAAATTTAGAAACGGAATCGAAAGAATTACGGCTTTTAATACCCGCTGCAAAAGATCCAGATCGTGAAAAATTAATAAAACGTTTAAGAGTAATTGACCAATTTTTAGCGTCAGGATCTGAACCATCGTGGATGGTATTAGATATAATTCCTGTATTACCTCCTGATCTTCGACCAATGGTTCAGCTTGATGGTGGACGTTTTGCGACCTCGGATCTTAATGATTTATATAGACGTGTAATAAATAGAAATAACCGCCTCGCTCGCTTACAGGAAATTATGGCGCCTGAGTTAATTATTCGAAATGAAAAACGGATGCTACAAGAAGCTGTGGATGCTTTAATTGATAATGGAAAGCGTGGAAGGGCCGTTTTTGGTTTGAATAACCGTCCATTAAAATCTCTTTCCGATATTATTGAAGGTAAGCAAGGCCGTTTTCGACAAAACTTATTAGGAAAGCGCGTAGATTATTCAGGCCGTTCTGTAATTATTGTAGGCCCAGAATTAAAACTTAATCAATGTGGTTTGCCTAGAGAGATGGCTATAGAATTATTTCAACCTTTTGTTATACATAGATTAATTTATGAAGGGTTAGTAAATAATATTAAAGCTGCGAAAAATATTATCCAGAATAATGAAACTTTAGCTTGGGAAATTTTAGAACAAGTAATGGCTGGGCATCCGATTCTATTAAACCGAGCTCCTACTTTACACCGCTTAGGTATTCAATCTTTTGAACCAACACTGGTAGAAGGTCGAGCTATTAAACTCCACCCTTTAGTTTGTCCAGCATTTAATGCCGATTTTGATGGTGACCAGATGGCCGTTCACATTCCGTTATGCTTGGAAGCTCAAGCGGAAGCACGTATGTTGATGCTTGCCCCCAATAATTTTTTATCTCCTGCGACAGGGGAACCTATAGTTACTCCTAGTCAAGATATGGTTCTCGGTTGCTATTATCTTACAGCCAATAATCCAACAGAACAAAAAGCAGTAGAACAATATTTTTATAGTTTTGATGATGTTATCGCTGCCTATAAGCAAGCCTTATTAAGTTTGCACACTTTTGTTTGGGTTCGTTTTAACAATGATGAACAATATCAGTTGAATTTAATTGATAAATCCAAATTTACCGAAAAGAAAGTTAATAATCAGATTTTATGTTTAAGCCCGGAATTGCTTCTTAAAAAGAATATAGATGGGACCATATTGCAGACTTATATAAAAACTAGCCCAGGACGTATTCTTCTGAATCAATCGTTTGAGCATGAATATGAAGAATAAATAATGAGAAAAAATTAATTAAGTTTAAGATAGTTTTAAAAAATGATCTTTAATAACGAAGTAATAAACAAAAAAAAGTTGCAAAAATTGATGTATTTAACTTTCCATAATTATGGGATTATAAGATCTTCTTTAATTGCGGATAAAGTTAAAAATTTAACTTTCCATTATGCGACGATGTCGGGTATTTCTCTAAGTGTAGAAGATCTTCGAGTCCCTTATCGAAAAAAAAGTTTAATCGGTTTAACAACAGATGAGGTTGAGGTAACAGAGGAAAATTATAACAATGGAAATATTACGATCGTTGAGCGTTTTCAAAAAACCATTGATATCTGGAACAACGCTAATAATACTTTAAAGGATGAAGTCTTAACTTATTTTCGCGAGAGCGACCCATTAAATTCTTTGTATATTATGGCATTTTCTGGGGCACGCGGAAATATTTCCCAAGTTAGGCAACTTGTTGGAATGCGAGGATTAATGGCGGATCCCCAAGGACAAATTATTGATTTACCTATTAAAAGTAATTTTCGCGAAGGGTTGAAAGTTACGGAATATATTATTTCTTCTTATGGAGCAAGAAAAGGACTTGTCGATACTGCTCTTCGTACGGCAGATTCGGGTTATTTGACAAGACGTTTAGTAGATGTCGCGCAAGATATTATTATTCGCGAAGAAGACTGTTTGACGACTGAAGGTTTATCTATAAATGATTTATTTGAAAAATACAAAACAGAATTAACAATAGAAGATCGTTTAATTGGAAGACTCTTAGCAAGACCCTTACACATAAAAAATGAAAATCTTTTCATTCCAATAAATACTCCAGTTGATAAATTTTTAATAAATAAAATTTCAAATTATAAGTTAACTGATGTAATGGTACGTTCACCATTAACTTGTAATACTCTCAGATCTGTTTGCCGCAATTGTTATGGTTGGCATTTATCTTATTCGAAGTTAATCGATCTTGGAGAAGCAGTTGGAATACTTGCAGCCCAATCAATTGGTGAACCAGGAACACAATTAACTATGCGTACCTTCCACACCGGCGGAGTATTTTCAGGAGATTTAACTAAACAAATTCGCGCACCTTTTACTGGAACGTTGAAATATAGTTTAAAAACTAATACATCTATTACCCGAACTATGCACGGGGAAAAGGGATTTAATTTAATGGAGGATGCGAAATTATATATTGAAAATGAAACAAAAACTATTTGTTCATTCGATATACCTCGTGGTGCGATGTTGTTAGCTAATAATGATCAAAAAATTTACTGTAACCAAGTAGTAGCAGAAATTAAGAAAGAGGCTAACCTAATTCTAGAGGAAGACAGAAGAGACATTTTTACAGAGGTTTCCGGAGAAGTTTTTTTTCAAAACCTAAAGTTAGAAGAAAGTTTTGATGCCCAGGGTGCTGCCAAAATAATTAGTAAAACTTCGGGTTTAATATGGGTACTTTACGGTGACCGTTTCATATTGCCTAGTGCTTCTAAATTGGACGTTAAAATAGGACACAAATTTTTTAGGAATGAAAATCTTGCAAGTCAAAAAATTACTAGTACTTATTCTGGAATTGTTAATTTTGACAATTTATTAAGTAACCAAGAAATTAATGTCATAAATTCTGCAATGATAGTTGAAAATGGTATTTATTCAAAGACATCTAATGATTTTGAAATAATTTCACCAACTAAAAAAGTATTCCAATTTAATGTAAAACATAATGAATTACTTGCGCATGGACAAACTATAGCATGCTTAAAAGAAGACGTTTATAAAACAGAAACGGGCGGAATTATTTTTTATTCAACTCTTAATCAAGGAAACAAAAAGAAACGTAATACGAAAAAAATATTTACAGGGTTTTTATATTGGGTGCCAGAAGAAACGCATCAATTAAATAGTTTAAGTATAGAAAAAATTAAAGTTAAAAATGGTGATTTTGTAGTAAAAGGGACCCCTATCTTACCAAATATTTTCACAAAAATAGATGGTTTTGTAGAAATTGATAATCAAAATTATGAAGTAGTTATTAAACCTGGCGAATTATACCAAATAACTGCAAGTCAAAAAAATATTATAAACAATGGTAATAGGTTTGCAGAGTCTGGGGAATTACTATTTTCAAATATAGTTATTCAAAAACTTTCTTACTTAGAGCTTAAAACTTTAAACGGTCTAGACTACATTCTTCTACGACCCGTTATAACTTATAAAATTCCCCAAGAAAAAGGGTTTTCTCTAAGATATCGATTTTTCCCAAGTGTAAACAACAGAAGTGTCGCATTTAGAACAGTAAAAAGGGTTTTTTACAAAGACGGCGAAAGAGTTAAATCTTTACAAAGTGTTGATTTGATAAAAACTTTTTTAGTTTTAGACATTAGAAAAAAATATGTAGATCTAAACGCAAAGATAGAATATATACCAGTCTTAAAGGGGCATCAAGATTCATGCAAATTGAAATTAACATTATACGAGCGTATCAAAATAAATAATTTTGCTATAAAAAACCAAAATTTGACCGAAAAGGTAATTTTAAAAAAATTAATTCAGAATAATCAATATGTAAAAGCAAAAACTGCAATTGCTAAAATTAAATTATTAGCAAATCTAAGTGGTAGATTGGCTGCTGTTGACGATACAAACAATATTGAAATACTTGTTTTAAAAGATAATTGTATAAAAAAATGTAATATTGAGAAAAATACAGAAACCCTTTTTGTGAAAAAAGGGGATCTTGTTCGTACAGGCACATATTTGACTTCGAAGACCCGCTCCAAGTATGCGGGACAAGTCTATAAAATAGAAGAGGATTCAATATTTATTAGATTAGGGAGACCGTACCTAGTTTCAGAAGGGACAGTTTTAAGAGCCAATACCAAATCTCTTGTAGAAAAATCGGATATATTAGCTACTCTAATTTACGACAAACTAAAAACAGTTGATATTGTTCAAGGTTTACCTAAAGTTGAAGAAATTTTAGAAGCGCGAAAAATTAAAAATGGATGTTTACTTGCCCCCAGCCAAGGAAAAGCATATTTAAAAAATAAAAAAATAGAAATTATAAAATCCTTAAATGATAGGCTAATCATAGATGTTGAGCCTCAAATAAAAGTTAATTTTACTAATGGAAAATATGTTAAGTTTTTAGAACCATTAACTGACGGCCCTATTAGCCCACATGATAAGTTAAATACACTATTTAACTATTACCAAAACGAATGTTCGGTTCATGAAGCTTGTAAAAAAAGTTTTAAGCATCTTCAACTGTTTTTAGTTAACGAAGTTCAAAGTACATATTTATCCCAAGGTGTCCAAATTGCAGATAAACATATAGAAATTATAGTTAAACAAATGACATCAAAAGTTCGTGTTTCCAACGGCGGAGATACAACTTTACTTCCTGGAGAAATATTAGATATTAATCAAGCAGAATTGATTACTAATGCCACAATAGCAGCGGGAGAGGAGGCGCCTATTTATAAACCAATGCTATTAGGTTTAACAAAAGCGTCTTTAAATAGTGATAGTTTTATATCTGCGGCAAGCTTCCAGGAAACTACGCGCGTTTTAACGGAAGCTGCTATTGAGGGGAAAAAAGATTGGTTAAATGGGTTAAAAGAAAACGTCATAATTGGTAGATTAATTCCAGCAGGTACGGGTTTTAATAACTTCGAAAACGTTAAAAAAATTGGGGACGAGAGAACAAGGCATTTTCTAAATAAACATTTTCCGGATAATAGGTTAAAAAATCATGTGTTAAAGTCGCGATTAGATTAAAAACGTTAGCTTACAAATTTTGATTTATCCTTTCCCGTATAGTACTTTAAATATTAAGAAGTTTATTAAATACAAATAAAAATTTAAACAAAAATAGGAAGTTTATGGCTCGATACACGGGAGCAAAATTAAGAATCACTAGAAGACTGGGAGATTTACCAGGGCTAACAAGTAAGAAACCTAAATTAACACAGCGACCTGGTCAACATGGTGCGACGCAAAAAAAATTAACTCAATACGCGATACGTTTAGAAGAAAAACAAAAGCTGCGTTTTAATTATGGCCTAAGCGAGAAACAATTAATGAATTATATTAGGCAAGCGAAAAAAATTAAAGGAGCTACTGGAAGTATTCTTTTACAACTATTAGAGATGCGTTTAGATAACGTAGTTTTCCGTTTAGGAATGGCGCCAACAATTGCAGCGGCTAGACAAATTGTAGGGCATAAGCATATTACGGTTAACAAGTCGTGTGTTTCTATACCAAGTTACCAATGCCAACCAGGCGATATTTTATCTGTTAAAGAGTCAGCAGCTTCAAAGCAACTAGTTAACCGAAATTTAGAGTTACCCGCGTTGTCCAATGTACCACAGAATTTAGATTTTGATAAAAAACTTTTAACAGCGAAAGTATTAGGTATAATAGACCGCGAATGGATTGCATTAAAGTTAAACGAACTTTTTGTAGTCGAGTATTACTCACGTCGAGTTTAATCAAAAGTAACGTTACATTTTAATCCATAATGTGACACTGATACAAATTTGTATCAAAATATTTTAAGTTATTTAGTTTATTAAAAAATAATTATGACATTGGTTACACTGAGAGAACTATTGGATGCAGGAGTACATTTTGGCCATCAATCAAGCCGTTGGAATCCAAAAATGTTTCCATATATTTATACAGAACAAAATGGCATACATGTGATAGATCTTGTACAGACAGCAAGACTATTAACGCACGCTTACAGTTATGTTCAAAAAGCGTCAAAAGAAGGAAAACAATTTCTTTTTATTGGTACAAAAAGACAAGCAGCAGGGATCATAGCTGAAGAAGCTAAAAAATGTGGTGGTCATTATATTAACCATCGTTGGCTTGGTGGCACGCTTACCAACTGGTCGACAGTTCAAGGCCGTGTCGAATATCTTAGAGAATTAAATAAGAAAGAAGAAAGCGGTGAATTAGATTTGCTTCCAAAAAAAGAAGCTGCTTTATTACGTCGTGAACGTGAAAAACTTTTACAAAATCTTGGTGGTTTAACTGGAATGTCACAAATTCCTGACATTGCTATTGTTGTTGATCCAAAACGTGAAGCCACTGCAGTGGCCGAATGCAGAAAACTAGGTATCACGATTATTTCTATTCTAGATACAAATTGTGACCCTAATGTAGTTGATATACCAATTCCAGCAAATGATGATGCTATTCGTTCAATCAAAATTGTAATATCGGCATTGTCTGAGGCAATTGTAAGTGGAAAGCAATCCGCGTATTAAAAAAAATTAAAAAATTTTATCCCTAATCTTCGTTAAATAGAGCTTAAAGGTCGAGATTAGGGATAAAAAAAAGTCATTTGACTAGTGCTAATAATACGTTGATATTCAAATAATATAATTAAACTCTCTGATAAATCCCTTTTATTCATAAAATAAAAAAGTTTTTGAAAATTGAGTGTACCAAATTTAAAAGATCAGGTATAAATTTATGTAGGGAACAAAAAATTTGCACTATTCAAGTCTAGTTATAATCTGTTTATGTTTTTTTCGTTAGCTGCTGTTGAAGTAGGACAACATTTATATTGGAACATTGCGGGTTTAACAGTACACGGACAGGTGTTATTAGTTACATGGCTTGTAATAGCTATTATTCTGACAATAACTGTTCTTGGTACGTTAAACTTAGAACAAGTTCCGAAAGGGCTGCAAAATTTTGTAGAAGCTGTTTTTGAATACGTTGCTGGTATTGCGAAAGATCAACTTGGTGAGTACGAGTACCGCCCTTGGGTTCCTTTTGTAGGAACTATCTTTCTTTTTATTTTCGTTTCGAATTGGTTAGGTGCTTTAGTACCTTGGAAACTTATTCATCTTCCTGAAGGTGAATTAGCCGCTCCAACAAACGATATTAACACTACTGTAGCGTTATCTTTACTAACTTCTATAAGTTATTTCTATGCAGGTTTTAAGGCAAAAGGTTTAGGATTCTTCGCGCGTTACATTTCGCCAACGCCAATTTTCCTACCAATTAATATTCTAGAAGACTTTTCAAAGCCTCTTTCTTTAAGTTTCCGTTTATTTGGTAACATTTTAGCAGATGAGATTGTTGTATCTGTTTTATGTCTATTAGTGCCGCTATTTGTACCTTTACCAGTAATGGTTTTAGGTATTTTTGCAAGTTCAGTACAGGCTTTAGTATTTTCTACTCTTGCTGGTGCTTACATTTGCGAATCAATCGAATAATTCTTATTTAGTCTGTTAAAGGGTTATATCTTTAGTAAACTAAGAAATTTGTTAATTTCATAAACTCGTAATTATAAAAAACTTACATTAAATTCTCCTATGAATCCTATTATTTCAGGTGCGTCTGTTATTGCTGCTGGTTTAGCTATTGGTCTAGCTGCTATTGGTCCTGGTATCGGTCAAGGTACTGCAGCTGCTCAAGCTGTAGAAGGTCTAGCTCGTCAGCCAGAAGCAGAAGGGAAGATCCGTGGTACGCTTCTTCTATCTCTAGCCTTCATGGAGTCACTAACAATTTATGGTCTAGTAGTTGCACTTTGTCTACTATTCGCTAACCCATTCGCAGGTTAATTTGTTTAAAGCGCTTAGTTAAAAACTAAGCGCTATTTTCAAATATTTTATATTATCACTCTTAGCCTCGTCTAAGTTTAAACACATTATTCTATACCAAATATAAAATAAATGGAGACTTTATTTACGCCTACAACACAAATGTTGGCTATTACTGAAGGGGCTGGTGGGCTTTTCGATTTCAACGCAACATTACCTTTGATGGCTATTCAGTTCGTCTTACTAACTGTTGTACTAACATTTTTATTTTATAAGCCAGTATCTAAAGTTATCGAGGAGCGTGAAAGCTATATTAACGGTAACTTAAATACAGCCGCTGAAAAATTAGTAAAAGCTTCTGAACTTTATACAGAGTATGAAGAACAGTTAAAGACAGCTCGAGTTAGTGCACAAGCAATTATTGCTGCATCTGAAAAAGAAGCAAAGGATATTGTCGCAGTTGAAATTACTCAAGCTCGTCAAGACGCTACGAAATTAATTGATCAGACTAACAAAGAGTTAGAAGCACAAAAATCTCTTGCTCTACAACAATTAGAAACGCAGGTAGATGAACTAAGCCAACTTATAAAAGAAAAACTACTAGGTAAAGAAGTCGTTCTTTAATTGTCTTTTTAAATATTAAAAAAAAATGGATTTATTAAATCAGACTTTAAATAGTTTTTCTATTCAAATTGCTGAAGGCGGGTGGTCACTTAATCTAGATATTTTTGAAGCTAACCTAGTAAACTTAGTTTTATTAGACGGTGGATTATTCTATTTACTAAGCGGTGCTTTATCTGAAAGTCTTTCAGAACGTCAGCAAAAAATTCTAGGAGCAATCCAGGAATCGGAAGAAAAACTACAAGAAGCTACAACAAGACTAACTGAAGGTGAAACTAGGTTAGCAGAAGCTCAGATTGTAATCGAGTCGATTCAAAAAGATGCGCAACAGACAGCTGCACAAGTTAAAAGTTCTATTTTAACTGATGGTAAGCTTGAAATTGAGCGTTTAACAGCTACTGCAAAAGCTCAAATTACTACAATTGAAGCTCGAGTACGTAAGCAGATTTCGGATTATGTTGCTACCCTAGCATTACAACGCATTACAATGCAGCTAGAAGGTAAATTAAATTCGAGTCTACAACAACAAATTATTGATAGAAATATTTCTAAATTAGCCGGGTAAATTATGTCAATTGTTTTAAGTAAAGTTGCGGAGCCATATGCTGAAGCACTTCTCGATTTAGCTAAATCAAATGACTCTCTAAAAGAAACAACAAACGATATGAATATCGTTTCACAGTTTCTGGCGAACTCGTCTGATTTAAAAAAATTCCTAGGTAATCCTTTAATTACCAGAGATGCTAAAAAGAATGTAGTTAAAGATATTCTTGGTGAGCAAATTAGTGGTAACACTTTAAAATTCTTATTATTGCTTGTAACTCGTAACCGTATCGAAGTTCTTGAAAGTATTGCTCAAAAATTTTTAGAACTATCATACAAGCAAGAATCTATTGAAATAGCTAAAATTACTTCTTCTATTCAGTTATCTGCAGAGCAGCAGAAACAAATAGCAGAAAAATTAAAAGTTATTACTGGTGCAAAACAAATTAAACTTGCACTTAAAATCGATCCTAAGCTAATCGGTGGGTTCACTATCGAAATTGGTTCAAAAATGATCGATACAAGTATACTTGGCCAACTAAAACAAATTAGTAACCTTTTAGGCGCGTAGCTATTAACATTTAATAAAATAGCTTAAAATTAAACGACTCTTTAAATAAAAGTAATTTATACGGAAGTATGATCAACATTAGACCTGACGAGATTAGTAACATTATCCGTCAACAAATTGAAAGTTACGATCAAGAAGTTCAAATCGACAACGTAGGTACAGTTCTTCAAATTGGAGATGGTATTGCTCGTGTTTACGGTCTTGAGCAAGTAATGGCTGGTGAGCTTCTTGAATTCGAAGATAAGACAATTGGTATTGCGCTTAACCTTGAAAACGATAACGTTGGTGCAGTATTAATGGGTACTGGACTTGATATTCTAGAAGGTAGTTCTGTACGTTCTACTGGAAAAATTGCTCAGGTACCTGTTGGTGATGCGTTCTTAGGACGTGTTGTAGATGCATTAGCTCGTCCAATCGATGGTAAGGGAGATATTGTTGCATCTGATTCTCGACTTGTAGAAGCTGGTGCTCCTGGAATTATTACACGTAAGTCTGTTTGTGAGCCAGTACAAACAGGTATTACTGCAATTGATGCAATGATTCCAATTGGCCGTGGACAACGTGAGCTAATTATTGGAGATCGTCAAACAGGTAAGACTTCAGTAGCAATTGATACTATTCTAAACCAAAAAGGTGAAGACGTAGTTTGTGTTTACGTTGCTATTGGACAAAAAGCGTCATCTGTAGCAGCAGTTGTAACTTCACTTGAAGAGAGAGGAGCTAACGATTACACGATTGTTGTTGCGGCAAACGCAGATGATCCTGCAACACTACAATACATCGCTCCTTATACAGGTGCAGCTTTAGCTGAATACTTTATGTACAAGGGGACTGCAACACTTGCTATTTATGATGATTTAACTAAGCAAGCTTCAGCATACCGTCAAATGTCATTACTTCTTCGTCGTCCGCCAGGTCGTGAAGCATACCCAGGTGACGTATTCTATCTTCACTCGCGTTTACTAGAGCGTGCAGCGAAATTAAGTGATGCCCTTGGTGGTGGAAGTATGACAGCACTTCCGATTATTGAAACACAAGCGGGAGACGTATCGGCATATATTCCAACAAATGTTATTAGTATTACAGATGGTCAAATCTTCCTATCTGGTGATCTATTTAACGCAGGTATTCGACCAGCAATTAACGTAGGTATTTCTGTATCTCGTGTAGGTTCTTCTGCACAAATTAAAGCAATGAAGCAAGTAGCTGGTAAGCTAAAGCTTGAACTTGCACAATTCGCAGAATTAGAAGCTTTCTCACAATTCGCTTCAGATCTAGATCAGGCTACTCAAAATGAGCTTGCTCGTGGTGAGCGTCTACGTGAGATGTTAAAGCAAGCACAAAACTCTCCAATCCCTGTAGAAGAGCAAGTTTGTGTTATCTATACTGGTATTAACGGATTCCTTGATGATGTTGCGGTTGACGACGTTAAACCGTTCCTAATCAAACTTAGAACTTTCATTAAGAGTTCAGTTCCTACACTTTTCACTACAATTAAGAGTGAAAAGAAGCTTTCTCCTGAAAGTGAAGAACTACTTAAGAAGGCTATTGCTGACGCAAAAGGGATGTAATATCTAGGATAAAACAAAAAGGGAATTAAATTGTTATAATTTAATTCCCTTCCCTTTAACCTTAATATAAAAGGCCCTAATAGAGATTCAAGTCTTTCGTGTAAGCTTTTAGACGTGTATGAGTCCCCTCTGGTAATAGAAAAATGTGTTAATTTTGATATAGGAAGATGTCATTAAGTGTTAATTTAGGAGGTAGGCAGCTAATCGTAAGTATAAGTTGATGAATCATTTGCAGTTGAATCGTTATATCGAAACTCACTACGCCCGTCAATACCCCTGAACTGGTATTGTAACCGACTTTCTTTTGTTAATGCACGGCGGAATTCATCTTTCGTAGTAGATGCTTCTTCATTAGCTTTATTTTTTTTCCATTTTTCTACATTTTCAGCAAGAACAATTAGCTGTCCTTCTTCGAAAATGTACTCATTTATTTCTGAATTTAGTAATTTCATACCAAGATGGAAAATTAGATCTGTTGGTTCCCCATTTGATGGGTATTGAGATTCAAACTCACTTCCTACTTTAAAGCTAGAATCTACATGTTGGCGTTCTGCAAAAGCGAATACAAATGGTGATCCACCTTCGTTATTTGAATTACGAAAAAATCCATACCCTTGATGATCGAACCCGGCATAGCTGTTAGTAAGGCGAAATTTCCCATCTAACTTGTTACTCGGTAACATTTTTGTGCCCGGATCTGATAGCACAGTACAAAACATATGAAAAGCTTGCGAAATAAATTTAGTATTTTTCTGGTACACTTGTTCGCTATCTAGACCAGGTAAAATAAGTGCTTTCCTATTAATCGTTTCGTGATACTCTTCATAAGTTACAAATTCTTGCATTTCGGCATCAGTATAACCCTTGATTACTTGAAACATCTCCCGTATTGCGTCATAATGAGTAAGGCGTTTCTTCCCATCATTAATATTACCAATGTATTTCTTAAAAAATTGCTGAAACGGAACTACGATACGTAATTTCATATCTCTATCCTTTATTTGAGCTTCAGAAAGTTGGCTGATCGCTGAGTAAGATTTTTCAACCCACGACGAAATGGGTGCATTCGTTACTTCACAACCAACGCCTGTAAGACGTTGTTCGACAGAAATTCTGTAATTTTTACGATCGAGTTGAGGTAATCTCATCTTTTTTTCGTCTCGCTCAGATGTTGGCGTTAATAAAAAGTCACCTGTAAAATACCAGTTTGGTTGTTGAGGATCTACAGAGGTTTTAAGGGCAACAGCTAAAGGAGCTGTTCGGCCAATATTTGGTCTTTGCTGTATTCCACTTACCCCCCGTCGAATTTCGTAAAGCCTTCGGAATTTTTCTGAATTTTGAGGTGGATTTTTTAATGTTGGTTTATATAAGCTATGCTTTTTAATAACTATTACTACTGGTCGATCAGATTTAAAATCCGGTAATGGAGATTCTGTCTTATTTAAAATGGATGAAGGGTATATTTTACTAAACAGTTCTGTTTGTAAATTTAAATTACTCGACCTTTTTATCGGACATAAAAAAATATAGCCCATGTAACCAAGAGATACTAATAAATTAGTAGCACTTTGAAATAAATTTTCCATTTATCATACTTTATCAATTAAATATCTTGCCAACCCACTCTTGAATTTTGCAACACTTTCAACTGTGTCTTCGCCAAACGAATCCCAGGTATCAAAATCGTAATATAAGCCAACCACTATATCATAACTAATCGAATCTTCCCCTTTACCAGATTTTAATGCCTCGTGGATTTCATACTCAAGACTATCTATTTTTTCAAGTTCAAAAAGTAAATTTTCCGTGGTCTTACTTTGAGACAAGTCCCAAATTCTTCTTATCAACTTTCTATATTCAACAGCCATAACTTGCATGTGTTAAGCATACCGCCAGCGTTCATCCTGAGCCAGGATCAAACTCTCCATGGTACTTTAAAATCTCTTCGAGATCTCTTTGAATTAAACTCTTAATCCAGAAAGAAGTATACTAAATAAATAAATTAACAATAAGCAGATCTTAAAAAAGATTATACCATGTTACTTTCATTTTTTACCTAAAGTTTCGTTTTTTATATCTTTTTTTTACTTTTCTTAAATTAAAGGAAAGAAACCTAAGAGAAAACAACGAATATTCGCGAATTTTATAAAATAAATTGGTAAAAGTTACTTTTTTTAAAGTAGAATATGTATCTAGAAAGATTTATATTCGTTTAGAGTCTAGTTTAAAGGTTTGTTTTTTTTATCGATTAGACTTATGGACAGTTTTTAGAAGCGATTTAAATATTTCGTATTTGTAAGTCTCATAAAAGGAGAGTAAAAATGAAAGTTAGCTCGAAAGAATTAGAGGCTAAGAAAGTTAAAGTTGTTGTAGATAAAAATCCGGTTGCGACTTCATTTGAAAAATGGGCACAACCTGGACACTTTTCTAGAACGTTAGCTAAAGGCCCAAAAACAACTACTTGGATTTGGAACCTACACGCTGATGCTCACGACTTTGATAGCCAAACAAATTCATTAGAAGATATTTCAAGAAAGATTTTTAGTGCACACTTCGGTCAATTATCACTAATCTTTTTATGGATAAGTGGAATGTGGTTCCACGGTGCACGTTTTTCAAACTATTCTGCATGGTTAACTAGTCCCACGACTATTAAACCAAGTTCTCAGGTAGTTTGGCCTATCGTAGGACAAGAAATTTTAAACGGGGACGTTGGTGGAGGATTTTCTGGAGTTCAAGTAACTTCAGGTTGGTTCCAAATGTGGCGTGCTTGTGGTATTACTAACGAAACTGAACTTTATTGGACAGCGATCGGTGGTTTACTTATGTCAGCTGCAATGATTTTTGCCGGTTGGTTCCACTATCACAAAGCGGCTCCAAAACTAGAATGGTTCCAAAATGTAGAATCTATGATGAACCACCATTTAGCCGGTCTACTTGGCTTAGGTTGTTTATCATGGTCAGGTCACCAGATTCACATTAGTTTACCTGTAAACAAGCTTCTTGATGCTGGAGTAGCACCTCAAGAAATTCCTTTACCACATGAGCTTCTTTTCAATCAAGAGCTTATGGGTCAACTTTATCCAAGTTTTAAGAAAGGCTTACTGCCATTCTTCACGCTTAACTGGAGTGAGTATTCTGATTTCTTAACGTTTAAAGGCGGATTAAATCCGATTACTGGAAGTCTTTGGCTAAGTGACACTGCTCACCACCATCTAGCACTTGCAGTATTATTCATTTTTGCTGGTCACATGTACCGTACTAACTGGGGTATTGGTCACAGCATGAAAGAAATTTTAGAAGCACACAAAGGTCCTTTAACAGGTGAAGGGCACAAAGGTCTATATGAGATCTTAACAACGTCTTGGCATGCACAGTTAGCTATTAACTTAGCTATGATGGGATCGTTAAGTATTATTGTTGCTCACCACATGTATGCAATGCCACCTTACCCTTATATTGGTATTGATTACGCAACTCAGCTGTGTCTATTCACTCACCACATGTGGATTGGTGGTTTCTGTGTAGTTGGTGCTGGAGCACACGCATCAATCTTCATGGTTCGTGATTACAGTCCAGTACAGTCTTACAACAATCTTTTAGATCGTGTACTAAGACACCGTGATGCTATTATTTCTCATTTAAACTGGGTTTGTATTTTCTTAGGAACACACAGTTTCGGTTTATACATTCACAACGATACAATGCGTGCTTTAGGGCGACCTCAAGATACATTCTCAGACAAAGCAATTCAATTACAACCGATCTTTGCTAAGTGGATTCAATCTTTACATACATTAGCACCAGGTACTACTGCGCCAAATGCTTTAGCAACATCAAGTTACGCATTTGGTGGAGATGTTGTTGCTGTTAATGGTAAAATTGCGATGATGCCGATTTCTCTAGGAACGGCTGATTTCATGGTTCACCATATTCACGCCTTTACTATCCACGTAACTGTACTAATTTTATTAAAGGGTACATTATTCGCACGTAGTTCTCGTCTAATCCCTGACAAGGCAAACTTAGGTTTCCGTTTCCCTTGTGATGGTCCTGGTCGTGGTGGTACTTGTCAAGTATCTGCATGGGATCACGTTTTCTTAGGATTATTCTGGATGTACAACTGTATTTCTGTAACTATTTTCCACTTCAGCTGGAAAATGCAGTCAGATGTTTGGGGTACAATTTCCGCTTCTGGTAAGATTACTCACATTACAGGTGGTAACTTCCCTAACAGTGCTGTTGATGTTAACGGTTGGCTTCGTGACTTCTTATGGTCGCAAGCTTCTCAGGTTATCCAATCTTACGGTTCATCGGGTTCAGCATATGGTCTAATTTTCCTAGGCGCACACTTTATTTGGGCATTTAGTCTAATGTTCTTATTCAGTGGTCGTGGATATTGGCAAGAACTTATTGAATCAGTTGTTTGGGCACACAACAAGCTTAAACTAGCTCCTGCTATCCAACCTCGAGCTTTAAGTATTACTCAAGGTCGTGCATCAGGTTTAGCTCACTATCTTCTAGGGGGCATAGGTACAACATGGTCATTCTTCCATGCAAGAATCACTTCTGTGGGTTAATTATAAAGAAAGGAGAATAATTTTTTATGGCTACTAAATTTCCTAAGTTTAGTCAGGCACTTGCTCAAGATCCCGCTACCAGAAGAATTTGGTACGGTGTAGCAACTGCTCACGATCTAGAAAGCCATGACGGAATGACAGAAGAAAGTCTTTACCAAAAGATTTTTGCTTCTCACTTTGGTCATATGGCTATCATTTTTTTATGGACATCGGGTAACCTATTTCACGTAGCGTGGCAAGGTAACTTCCAACAATGGGTTTTAAACCCATTAAAAGTTAAGCCAATTGCTCACGCAATTTGGGACCCACATTTTGGCCAATCTGCAATTAAAGCTTTTACTAGGGGTGGTGTTTCATACCCAGTTAATATAGCTACGTCGGGCGTTTACCACTGGTGGTACACAATTGGTATGAGATCAAATACTGATCTCTACTTTGGGGCTTTAGGTTTACTTGTACTATCTTGTGCACTTCTTTTTGCTGGATGGTTACATTTACAACCCAAATTCCGTCCAGGTTTAGCTTGGTTTAAAAACAATGAATCTAGACTTAATCACCATTTATCTGGATTATTTGGAGTAAGTTCCCTGGCTTGGTCGGGTCACTTAATCCACGTAGCAATTCCTGAATCTCGTGGACAACATATTCGTTGGGATAACTTAACGACAAATGTCCCTCACCCAGAAGGGCTGTCACCGTTTTTCTCTGGTAACTGGGGAGTGTATGCCGAAAATCCGGATACTGCAACTCATATCTTTGGTACAAACGAAGGTGCAGGTACTGCAATTCTAACATTCCTTGGTGGTTTCCACCCACAAACGCAATCTATGTGGTTAACAGATATCGCTCACCACCACTTAGCAATTGCAATTGTGTTTATTTTTGCAGGGCACATGTACCGTACTAATTGGGGTATCGGTCACAGTATGAAAGAGATTTTAGACGCGCATGTTCCACCTAGAGGACGCCTAGGGGCTGGACACAGAGGTTTATTTGAGACTATTACTAACAGTCTTCATATGCAACTAGGTCTAGCCTTAGCTTCAATCGGTGTTGCGACATCTTTAACTGCTCAACACATGTATGCTCTTCCAGCATACGCGTTTATGGCTAAAGATTATGTAACGCAAGCAGCTCTTTATACTCACCACCAGTACATCGCTGGTTTCTTAATGGTAGGTGCATTTGCTCACGGTGCTATCTTTTTTGTACGAGATTACGATCCAGAAGTTAACAAAGACAATGTACTGGCAAGAATGCTTCAACACAAAGAAGCTATTATTTCACACTTAAGTTGGGTATCTCTATTCCTAGGGTTCCATACTCTTGGTCTATACATTCACAATGACACATGTGTGGCATTCGGTACACCAGAGAAACAAATTCTATTTGAGCCTGTCTTTGCTCAGTTTATTCAAGCGGCTTCTGGTAAAGCTGTTTACGGATTTGACGTCCTATTATCTTCATCAACTAGTGCTGCTAGTGTTGCTAGTAGTAAAATCTGGCTTCCTGGATGGATTGAAGCTATTAACAGTGGTAAAAACTCTCTGTTCTTAACAATCGGTCCTGGTGATTTCTTAGTACACCACGCAATTGCGTTAGGACTTCACACAACAACACTAATCCTTGTTAAAGGTGCGTTAGATGCTCGTGGATCTAAGCTAATGCCTGATAAGAAAGACTTTGGTTACAGTTTCCCTTGTGATGGACCTGGTCGTGGTGGTACTTGTGATATTTCTGCATGGGATGCATTCTACTTAGCAATGTTCTGGATGCTAAATACAATTGGATGGACAACATTCTATTGGCACTGGAAACACATGACTATTTGGGGTGGTAACGCTGCTGCATTTAACGAGTCTTCAACTTATATTATGGGTTGGTTCAGAGATTACCTATGGTTAAACTCATCACCACTAATTAATGGTTATAACGCATTTGGTATGAACGCACAAGCCGTTTGGGCTTGGATGTTCCTATTTGGACATTTAATTTGGGCGACTGGTTTCATGTTCTTAATTTCTTGGCGTGGTTACTGGCAAGAACTTATCGAAACTTTAGTGTGGGCGCACGAACGTACTCCTATCGCTAACTTAGTTCGTTGGAAAGATAAGCCAATCGCTTTATCAATTGTTCAAGCTCGACTTGTAGGTCTTGCTCACTTCGCTGTTGGTTACATTTTCACTTATGCACCATTCGTGATTGCATCAACTACAGGTAAATTTGGTTAATAATTTTTTCTAAAATTATCTAATTAAATAAGTATTAACTCCTTGGCTGGTAAAAACTTTTACCAGCCAAGGAGTTAATATTTATTTTATTAAAAAATGATTGAATAATTTTATACCATACCTTATTATATGAAGTAACGGGATGTAGCGCAGCTTGGTAGCGCATCTGCCTTGGGAGCAGGGTGTCGCAGGTTCAAATCCTGTCATCCCGATTTATGTAGGTATGGTTTGTTTTTTTCAAAAACTATTCAGTCAAGTGTTGACGCGAAGTATCCTTATCCACCACCTGCTATTGAAACGATTTCTAGAGAATCTTTGGTTTCTAAAATTGTTTGGTCCCAGGCTTTTTTTTCCAATATAGTACCGTTATAATCTACGACAATAACGTTTTTATTAAAACCTAAATAATCCATTAATTCTAAAATTGTAAATTTAGACTTTAACAAGTAGTTTAATCCATTAATATTCACCATTTTCGTATTCTTATAATTATAGTAGCTAAACTTTTCTCCAGATTTTATTACATCATTTTAAAAAATTCCACTAAAGTTAAAAAATAAATAAAAAGCTGCAGTAATAAAAGTGTAAAATATAAAATTTTGAAGGTTATAATAAAAAGTAATGCACGGGAAATTTTTACATAAATTTAATATATGAGTGAATTTATTAAGCCGTATAATAATGATCCTTTTGTAGGAAACTTATCTACCCCGGTAACAACTTCAACAGCAACTAAACTTTATCTAGGAAATTTACCAATTTACCGAAAAGGTTTATCTCCACTTTTACGTGGACTTGAAATTGGTATGGCGCATGGATACTTTCTTATTGGTCCATTTTACATATTAGGCCCTCTTCGCAACTCTCCAAATGCTTTACTAATAGGGTTTTTTGCTGCTTTAGGTTTAATTCTTATCTTAACATTAGGCCTTACAATCTATGGTCTTGCACAGTTTCAAGATGATGGAAAACTAGAAGGGTTAGAATCTTCTAAAGGATGGCGCCAATTTACAAGCGGATTTAGTATTGGTGCTTTCGGAGGTGATGTGGTTGCTTATACATTACTAGCCAACATCGCATTTTTTGCGTAAAAAAAAAATAGACGAGAAGATGGTTAATCTTCTCGTCTACTATTAATTAATTGTTTAAACTTAGAATCGTTGTTAAAACAAAAAAAAGTAATATAAGGATTGCACTAAAATTATAAATAAATTGTTGTCCCGAACTAGGGCTGGAAAATAATCCTAATACCGAATTTTCGCTTGAGCCTGTTATTGAAGTTTTCGGGTTTACTAACAAAACAATTGTAATAATTAAAGATGATATTAAAAACCAAATACTCTCTAGTAAACTCATTTTTTAAGGTTTATTTTCGAACAAGAATTATTTACTCTCCCTGAATTTTAAGAAGCCCAAAACCTACACTTAAACCTGTTAAAGTTAAAGCCCACATAACGCCTGCTGTAGTAAATATCTCTTTAGCCATAATTAATCTAATGAATTTTTTGTATAAAAGTCTTTTTCAACTTCTCTTTAGAATCCGTTTCTACCCCAAACGACTAACGCCAGAGAAAAACTAAACATAACCATAAGGGAAGACCATCCTAGGCTTAGAATATCCATTTTTAAATGAAACGATTTATATTTATATATTAATATTATAAACATTATAGCATCTCTTCTTCTATTTTAGGGTGAAATTCACGCTTTACGAATTTTAATAATTGACTAAAAAGGAGAGGATGGGATTCGAACCCACGGTACATTAATAACGTACATCAGATTAGCAATCTGAAGCTTTCAACCACTCAGCCACCTCTCCATAATCTATCCATTCTAAATATATCATTAGGAACAAAAAGAATAAAGAAACTATTAAAACACGCCCTGTAGGACTTGAACCCACGACATCAGGTTTTGGAAACCTACGTTCTACCAACTGAACTAAGAGCGCAATACAATTTCTATTTTAAATTATAATTTAATATTCTTCGCTAAGTCAAATATTGAAATAGGATGCAAAATAAATTCACAAAATATATAAACTAAATAAACATTAAAATAAATGGTCTTACAAAAATAAAAAAAATGATACCCATTTAAAATGGTAAAAATATGTTAATATAACTTGTATCAAAGATAATGATAATTTTCCTATAATTGCGGAAAATGTTTGAACGTTTTACAGAAAAAGCCATCAAGGTTATTATGCTGGCTCAAGAGGAGGCCCGACGTCTCGGCCATAATTTTGTAGGAACAGAACAAATCCTACTGGGGCTAATCGGTGAAGGTACTGGTATCGGACCAAAAGTTTTAAAATCTATGGGGGTTAATTTAAAAGATGCCCGTGTCGAAGTAGAAAAAATTATTGGTCGTGGTTCTGGTTTCGTTGCTGTGGAAATACCTTTTACTCCCAGAGCAAAAAGAGTTCTTGAACTTTCGTTAGAAGAGGCTCGACAGTTGGGGCATAACTATATCGGGACAGAGCATTTACTTTTAGGGTTAATCAGGGAAGGAGAAGGTGTTGCAGCCCGTGTCCTTGAAAATTTAAGCGTAGACCTTTCAAAAGTCCGAAGTCAAATCATTCGTTCTCTTGGAGAGAATACCGAGGTTGCTAGTGGATCAAATGCACCTCGAAGTAAAACTCCAACGTTAGAAGAGTTTGGAACCAATTTGACTCAAAAAGCTACAGAAGGTAGATTAGATCCTGTTGTAGGACGAGCAAAAGAAATTGAAAGAGTTATTCAAATTCTTGGCCGAAGAACAAAAAATAATCCAGTCTTAATTGGTGAACCAGGAGTTGGTAAAACAGCAATTGCCGAGGGGTTAGCGCAACGAATAGCAAACAACGATATTCCAGATACGCTAGACGATAAAATGGTGATTGCTTTAGACATTGGACTTCTAATTGCCGGTACTAAGTATCGAGGTGAATTTGAAGAGCGTTTAAAGAAGATTATGGACGAGGTTCGAACAGCAAATAACATAATCCTTGTTATTGATGAGGTTCATACGCTTATTGGGGCTGGTGCTGCCGAAGGAGCTATCGACGCGGCTAATATCCTAAAGCCTGCACTTTCAAGAGGCGAACTTCAATGTATCGGAGCGACAACTTTGGAAGAATATAGAAAACATATTGAGAAAGATGCCGCTCTTGAAAGACGTTTCCAACCTGTAATGGTTGGTGAGCCATCAGTTGACGAAACAATAGAAATTCTTTATGGGTTAAGAGAAAGATATGAAAAGCACCATAAGTTAGTAATTTCAGACGAAGCTTTAGCTGCAGCCGCTAAATTTGCGGATCAATATATTGCTGACCGTTTTCTTCCAGATAAGGCAATTGACCTTATTGATGAGGCTGGATCAAGAGTTCGTCTAATGAATTCTCAATTACCTGCAGCAGCTAAGGAGTTAGACCAAGAGTTAAGAGAGCTTTTAAAATCAAAAGATGAAGCTGTTCGTAGCCAAGATTTCGAAAAAGCGGGTCAATTAAGAGAGCGAGAGATGGAAATCAAAGCTCAAATTAACGCAATTGCCATTAGTAAAAAAGGTACACCTGAAGAAGTTAATAAAACGCCAACAGTTACCGAAGAAGATATTGCGCAAATTGTTGCTGCTTGGACAAGTATACCTGTTAATAAATTAACAAAAAGTGAATCTGAAAAGCTTCTTCAAATGGAAGAAACTTTACATAGCCGTATTATAGGTCAAGACGAAGCAGTTGTAGCGGTATCTCGTGCGATTCGACGAGCGCGTGTAGGTTTAAAGAGTCCAAACCGTCCTATTGCAAGTTTTATTTTTTCTGGTCCAACAGGAGTAGGAAAAACTGAGTTAACAAAAGCATTAGCAACTTATTTCTTTGGTTCCGAGGAAGCAATGGTGCGATTAGATATGTCTGAATATATGGAAAGACATACCGTTTCTAAACTAATTGGTTCACCTCCTGGTTATGTAGGATACAACGAGGGTGGACAACTTACGGAAGCTGTACGTCGTCGACCTTATACTGTAGTTTTATTTGACGAGATTGAAAAAGCACACCCAGATGTTTTCAACTTAATGCTTCAGATTTTCGAGGATGGGAGATTAACGGACTCGAAGGGTAGAACAATCGATTTCAAAAATACACTCTTAATTTTAACTTCGAACGTAGGTTCTAAAGTTATTGAAAAAGGTGGAGGCGGAATTGGCTTCGAACTTTCAGAAGATCGATCGGGTTCTCATTATAACCGTATTAAATCTCTTGTTAATGAAGAGTTAAAGCAATACTTCCGTCCAGAGTTTTTAAACCGTCTTGACGAAATTATTGTATTCAGACAATTAACAAAAGATGAAGTAGGGCAAATTGCAGAAATCATGTTGAAGGAAGTTTTCGAACGAATTTCAATTAAAGGAATTCAGTTAGAAGTGACTGATAGATTTAAAACGCGCTTAATAGATGAGGGTTACAACCCTACTTATGGTGCACGACCTTTACGTAGAGCCGTTATGAGATTACTGGAAGATAGTTTAGCCGAAGAGGTGCTTTCAGAAAAAATTAAGGCGGGTGATACGGCAGTCGTTGATGTAGATGACGATAATAAAGTTCAAGTTCTGCTTGGGGATAAATTCGAGATTTTACAAGAATCTTAACAACTTCTATTTATTAGAGTGATTGGATTTTAAAGCATTAGATAAAACAAATTAAAAAAAGGTTACTAGGAATTAAATTTCCTAGTAACCTTTTTTTTATGCTACTGCTTGTAGACGAGCTTTAGCTTTACGAAGTTCGATAGTTGCCTCAATTTTTTCTTTTTTAGTTGTTGCTTCATCAACTAATAAAGTAACTTTCTCAAGTTCTTCTTGAGCCGTTTTTAAATCAATAGAACTACCTTCTTCCGCACCATTGCAAAGAATAGTAACTTTGTTTTCTTCTACTTCAGCAAACCCTTCCATTAAAACAATTGAAGTCCAATTTGTTTCAGACTTTAATCGCATCACCCCGATATCTAGAGCTGTTAAAAGAGGGGCGTGATCAGTTAGAATTCCAATCTGTCCAGTACTACTTGGAAGAATTAATTCATCAACCTTTGCATCCCAAACAACTTTATCTGGTGTTATTACACGAACATTTAAACTCATAGTTTTTTTTTATTTTAGCTTTTCAGCTTTTTCAATAGCCTCGTTAATATCTCCTACTAGGTAGAACGATTGCTCTGGTAAATCATCATATTTACCATCTAAAACATCGTTGAAACCAGTAATACCATCTGCTAAAGCTACATACTTACCAGGTGAACCAGTAAATACTTCTGCAACGAAGAATGGTTGAGAAAGGAAACGCTCAACTTTACGCGCACGTGCAACAGTTTGACGATCTTCTTCAGAAAGCTCATCTAAACCTAGAATTGCAATAATATCTTGAAGCTCTTTGTAACGTTGTAGTGTTTTCTTAATACGTTGAGCCGTGTCATAGTGTAGGTCTCCAACAATTTCAGGTTGAAGCATTGTTGAAGTCGAATCTAGAGGATCTACTGCAGGGTAAATACCTTTAGATGCTAAACCACGTGAAAGTACTGTTGTCGCATCTAAGTGAGCAAACGTCGTAGCTGGAGCTGGATCCGTTAAATCATCCGCTGGTACGTATACTGCTTGGATAGATGTAATTGAACCTTCGTTTGTTGACGTGATACGCTCTTGTAGAACACCCATTTCTGTCGCTAGAGTTGGTTGGTATCCTACTGCTGAAGGCATACGACCAAGAAGTGCAGATACTTCAGAACCTGCCTGTACAAAACGGAAAATGTTATCAATGAAAAGAAGTACGTCTTGCTTGTTTACATCACGGAA
>Ga0163111_10000223_pt1 | contig 33880 bp, 20 predicted proteins | sample CRUFie1St18metaG_FD_109645 | JGI IMG/M metagenome (GOLD analysis project Ga0163111, IMG submission 109645) | Marine microbial communities from the Costa Rica Dome - CRUD Field 142mm St18 metaG | ecosystem: Environmental > Aquatic > Marine > Oceanic > Photic zone | place: Costa Rica: the Eastern...
AGGCAGACCCCGAACCTGCCAACCCGACTCAGTACCATACTTGGGAGGAATTAGCGGAAGTGATGTTCGGTTGCTGAACTGGTTTTAGGGGGCGCAATCCGTCCCCTTATCCTATAGAATAACGTCAGTTGAAACGAAACACCATGACAATCACCGCCGACCAAAACGGAACCATCTCATGGAGTGAGGCAGTACAGTATGCATGGAGTGCTGATCAGGATCTTAACTTCCTGTCACAGTTCGCTCAGGATTATGCCCACTTATGTGGTGAGCGCATCGACCTGGGTGAGTTGGAGACCTGGCGCTGCGACCTCATCGGGGCGGTGATTGCTGATATTGTGTTCGGGGGTTGACAGCAGCGTTAGTTCGTGATAGGCAGTGCCCCCGCCCGTCGGGGGTGCCGCGCCGCCCGTGTATATAAAATCCATGGGTCCCTCCAATCTATAAAGTCTTGCTTTTGCTAGAGAGATATCTTTATATAAAAAAATTTTCCGGATAGAAAAATTAATCGTAGATATGTTAAACTTAATAAAATTATAGATAAAACAAAAATGGAAAACGAAATACCTCTTATGCAAAAAAATCCCCGAGAAAATTTTACTACTATAGAGGTTGATCCTGTAACAGGTGAATATCTTGCCAAAGTACCAGAGTGGATTATATCCGAATTTGGTTGGTATGAGGGTACTTGTGTTAATATGGAAGTTGATGGTGATAGTATATTAATAACGGAATGTTGTGAGTGATTGACTATCCTATGAGATAGTAGTATAATTACTATTGAATCGATTCACATTCAAATTTGACCTAATTATGGCAAAAGGATTTACAGTAAAAGCAAAAGCGCCCGCTAAGCCAAAAGCAGCAGAGCAAGAGTGGGACTATGATAAAGCAAGAGAGATGCTTAAAGGAAAGACAGTAGTCTTCTGTCTTCCTGGTCGTGGAGTATCATATACGTATCTTAAAAACTTTGTACAACTTTGTTTTGATCTAGTACAGTGTGGTGCTAGTATTCAAATTTCACAAGACTACAGTTCCATGGTGAACTTTGCACGTTGCAAGTGTCTTGGTGCAAATGTGTTACGTGGACCTCAGCAAAAACCATGGGATGGTAAATTGAAGTATGACTATCAGTTGTGGATTGATAGTGATATTGTTTTTAACACTGAGAAGTTTTATCAGTTAGTTCTAATGGACAAAGATATTGCTGCTGGTTGGTATATGACCGAAGATGGTCAAACTACAAGTGTTGCACATTGGTTGGAAGAAGATGACTTTCGTAGCAATGGTGGAGTTATGAATCACGAAACTGGAGAAACTATTTCTAAGCGTCGTAAACCATTCACTGTTGACTATACTGGATTTGGTTGGTTGTTAATTAAGAATGGTGTCTTTGAAAACGAAGGTATTCCATATCCTTGGTTTGCACCTAAGATGCAAGTCTTTGAATCTGGTGAAGTACAAGATATGTGTGGAGAAGATGTATCATTCTGTCTCGATGCTATTGCAGCAGGTTTTGAGATTTGGTGTGATCCTCGCGTTCGCGTTGGACACGAAAAAACTCGCGTGATCTGATATTATGGAGGAGAACTATACAATTCTCCATAAGGGGAAAGTACTTTTTAAGAACTTGACGAAAGACGAGTACTTTGATATTATGGAGGACCTTTCAATTGAGTATTATCAGAAAGGGTCTCCACGTCCTCAAGACTTGAAGACAAACATTACTAAATTCTAGGAGTTATTATGGCAGTACGTGCAAAGGTTGGTGTACTCGGTAAAGAGGGATTTATGCCCGGAAAACCGAAGAAGACTCGTCAAGGTTCGGGGAAGCATACAAAATACGCCGCTTCTTCTCGCAATGGGGCAAAGAAGATGTATCGTGGACAAGGACGATAATATATAAGTATAGTTTTAATGTCACTATATGGCATGTTTGATTGCAAATCTTCCATCACAGGAAGTATGGGTTCGTAAAGAATATCTAACGGACCATCAAAGTGGACACGGTGAATTTGTAAAGGGCGTCTGGGTATCGGTTAAATCGATTCCTGGGCGTGCTTTTTATTTTGAGACATATTTACCAGAATATGCGGCGATGTATGATAAATTGCCTATAAGTGCCTTTGTAGCAGATCCTGAGACTCCTTCTCCTGATATGAATCTACCAAACCTACAGTTTTGGAACTGTATGGACTATGGTGTAGTAACAGTTGATAAGAAATTCATTGGTTCGATGGACTTTGAGTGTTATACACGGGACTTTGGTAATGTAAAAGGCACTTATATCTGCACAATTGATAACTATCACCATGATCCAGACTATGTTGACTGGGCAACGAGTGAGAATCCAGCCGAACACAAGTCACATAACCTAATTGAACTTGAAAATGGGCAGTATGCACTGTATCCAAACAATAGAATGCGTATCTATGACAATAGTTTGACACCGGTTGAACCAAAAATGCCCGATTTTAAGGTTTCGACTCAATATTATCAAGTTGAAAACGGATTTGAACGACTTGGAATGGGACGTGAAGACGAATATTTCTGGAAAACATCACAAGAACGCCAACAGGAGGAAGAAAATGGAACCAACCAATGATTTTTTAGATAATCTTGCTGCAAAACAACACGAAAAACTAATTCGTGAGGTTGTTGGTGACAATAAAAACACCGATAAGGAAGATGAACCTCAAAATTTGATTGAGGAAGTGTGAAATGTCAAAATATCACGTAGATACAGACACCAAATACAAGTATAAGGTGTGGGGCACTACTAAGTTGATAACCGACTACTGGTGTAAACCACATAAAACGAATGATAAACCCGAAGAATACACTGAAGAAGAAAATAATGAATAATTTTCAATATGAAGTATAAATAAATCTATAGAAAATACACGCTCAATGCCTACAAAGAGGATTTCTCGCGCTTTTAAGGATATTAGTCTATCATTTGACCCACATCCAGTGACGAAGGACCTCCCTGTACTTGTAAATGAGCGTGCTATTATCAGATCTATTCGTAATTTAGTTGAAACCATTCCAACTGAAAGGTTTTTTAACTCTAGGTTGGGTTCAGATATACGTAAAAGTCTTTTTGATTTTGTTGATGTTGGTACTGCCAATGCGATTCGTACCCAAATCTTGAATACTATCAAATTTTATGATCAAAGGGTTGAAAATTTGCGTGTTCAAGTTGATCCAAGACCTGATGATAATAGTTTCGATGTCATAGTTTTCTTTGATATCGTGGGACAAGACCTCCCTTCACAATCGTTTTCATTCATATTAGAATCGACAAGGTAAAATATGCCTTTTACACAGTTTACCAATCTAGATTTTGACCAAATCAAGACTCAAATCAAAGATTATCTTCGTGCAAATTCAAATTTCACGGATTTTGACTTTGAGGGGTCTAATTTTTCCGTCCTGATTGATACCCTAGCATATAACACATACATCAATGCGTTTAATGCCAACCTTGTTGTTAATGAATCGTTTCTCGATGCCGCAACGGTGCGTGAGAATGTTGTTTCTCTTGCTAGAAATATTGGTTACGTACCACGCTCTAAAACCGCCTCTACGGCAAACATAACGTTTTCTGTACCAACCACTACCACTAGTGGTTTTATTACCCTTACAGCAGGTTTAGTGTGTGTTGGAGGATTTGATAACACATCATACCGCTTTTCGATCCCAGAAGACTTAACTGCTCAAGTTGTAAATGGTAAAGCACAATTTGGTACCACTGATAAACCAGTTAAAGTTTTCCAAGGTTCTTCACTTTCAAGACAATTCTTAGTCAATACATCAACTGATCAGAGATTTATTATTGATAATCCTAATGTTGATTCCTCAACTATTAGAGTATATGTAAAAGGTGTTAATGATACTGGACTTGGAAGGGAATATCGCAGAGCAGATAATATATTAGAAGTAAATAAAAATTCAGAAATATATCTCATTCAAGAGATTCAGGATGAAAAATATGAGATGTTATTTGGTGACGGTTATTTTGGTAGACCTCTAGAAAATAATGCAGTCGTCACAGTAAGATATATTATCACTGAAGGTAAAGCAGGTAATGGTCCATCCACATTTGACTTCCAAGGTAACTTTATTGATGAGTCAGGTGTAAGGGTAATTCCTAATGACACAATTAACATAACTACCATCCAGAAGGCGATAAATGGTGGTGATATTGAGAATGTATCCTCTATTAAGTATTTCGCTCCCAGACTCTATGCAGCGCAATCTAGGGCGGTTACAGCAAGGGATTATGAGGCAATCATTCAGACAATCTATCCAAACACCGAATCTGTGGCGGTAGTTGGTGGTGAAGAATTAAGTCCTCCTAAATTTGGAAATGTTCAGATTAGTATCAAACCAAAAAATGGTACTTACATTTCTGATTTTGATAAACAAAATATATTAAACAAATTAAAGCAATATGCTATTGCAGGTATTAATCAAAACATAATTGATCTTAAAGTTCTTTTTGTTGAAATTGATTCTTCAATTTATTTCAATAGTAATCAAATTTCTGATGTTGATGATTTGAGAACTAGTATTATAGATGCATTATCAATCTATTCGCAAGATGTTGATATTAATAGATTTGGTGGAAGATTTAAATATAGTAAAATGCTCCAACTTATTGATAGAGTTGATTCTGCAATTACTTCTAATATAACGAAGATCAAAATTAGAAGAGATTTGAGAGCACTGATTAATCAATTTGCCCAGTATGAGCTTTGCTTTGGTAATAGATTCCATATAAACCCATCTGGTTATAACATTAAGAGCACTGGATTTAAAATTTCTGGAGAAACTTCTACAGTATTTCTTACTGATACCCCACAAATAGTCTCATCGGATGGCACTATAAAAACGGGCATTGTTTCCATTGTAAAGAAAACTGAAACTGGAGAAATGTTTATTGTTAGTAAAGATGCCGGAATTGTTGACTACATGAAGGGGGAAATTATTTTAAATACTGTCAATATCGTAGAAACCTCTCTTCCAGATAATATTATTGAAATTCAAGCATTTCCAGAATCAAATGACATTGTTGGATTAAAAGATCTTTATCTCAGTTTTGATGTTTCAAACAGCACAATAAATATGATTAAAGATGTGATTGCATCTGGTGAAGATATTTCTGGAGTTTCTTTCACAAGAGATTATTATACTTCAAGTTACTCAAACGGAGCATTAGAGAGGAAATAAAATATGTCGCATTTTGAAAGAAAGTTGCAAATCAATAAAATTATTGAGAGTCAACTTCCAGAATTTTTAGTTGCCGAATTTCCCAAAGCGGTAGAATTTTTTAAACAATATTACATTTCACAAGAGAGTCAAGGTTCTCCTGACGATTTAATTAATAATCTTGACAGATATTTAAAATTAGATAACTTAATTCCAGAAGTTATTATTGGAAAAACTACTCTCTCTGGAGACGTTACCTCTTCGGATACGAGTATCACCGTATCTTCAACTAAAGGATATCCAGAAGAGTATGGTCTTTTAAAAATTGGTAATGAAATTATTACATATACCTCAAAGACTGATACTCAGTTCTTGGGATGTATTAGAGGATTTTCAGGTATTGATGGATATACTAGTAATATTGAAAAAGATTTTTCCAATGTAAACAAACAGACAATAAATTTTTCTGATACTGAAGCAGAATCTCACACTCAAGGGGATAATGTATCTAATTTAAGTTCATTATTTCTGCAAGAATTTTATAAAAAAATTAAAATTGCATTTGCTCCAGGGTTTGAAAACCAATCTTTTGTTTCTGATTTAGATGTTGCAAACTTTATTAGACAGATAAAAGATTTTTATCAAGGCAAAGGTATTGCAGAATCTATAAAAATTCTTTTTACAGTTCTTTATGGGGTTAAAGCAGATGTTTTAGACCTAGAAACTAGACTTATTAAACCTTCAGGTGCAGAATTTATTAGAAGAGAAGTAGTTGTTGCTGAGATTATTTCTGGCGATCCATTTCAATTGGAAGGTCAAGCAATTTATAGATCACTTGATGACTCTACAATTCCTATTGCTACGGCATCTGTATCTAATGTAGAAGTTTTTACTAGGGATTCAAAAACATATTATAAACTCGAACTCTTTGTAGGATTTGATGACAACTCAAGTTTTGAGAATGCTTTCATTATACCAGGATTTTCTAAGGTAATAGAAACTGTTTCTGTTGGTGCAGATGTAATTACTGTTGACTCCACCATTGGATTTGATAGTTCTGGAACTATTATTTCTGGAAATAACACTATTAAATATACATCAAAGAGCATAAATCAATTTTTTGGATGTACTGGCGTTACTGAAGTAATTAATCCAACAGATGAGATTAGATCTGAAGTATTCGTTTATGGATTGGGTAGTGGAGACTCTAATAACAGAGTAGATATTCGTTTAACTGGTGTTTTAAATAATTTTGTAGAAATAGATAATATTTCTCTGTTGGAAGAGGGAGAAGAAATTAGAGTATTATCTACTGGCGAAAATATTCGAAATCCAGAACGTAATCGCTCATATAAAGAAATTTTTGCTAACTCTTGGATTTACAATACAAGTTCAAGATATAATGTTGAGTCTATTAATGGTTCAACGTTCACATTAACTTCTGAAATTGATAAGTCAAGTTTAAAAGTTGGAGATACCATTGACGTATTAGTTGGTAGTTCTGAAACGGTATCTAGAAGTAATGCCACAATTACATCAATCAATACTACACTCAATCAAATTACAGTTAGTAATTTGGGCACATTCACTGCAAGTTCTACTGTTGATTACAGTATCAGAAGAAAAATTGAAAAAGTTACTAGCTCCAACGTTGATCTCACTTTAGGAAACGATAAGTATTTTGCAAACGTTCAAAATTTATATTGTGATGATAACTCTACGTTTGGATATGTTACATCATTGTCGTTGCCAGAATATGATATTGAAGATATTTTAATCGAATCTCAACTTGCAAATGGATCTGAAACAAATTTTGATGGATATAGTTCTGTCAATAAAACTTACTCAATATTGAAGTTTGCATCTGATGTAAAATTTATTGATGGTGATAGAGTTAAATATGTTTCTGATAAACCTCTTGTTGGACTACAGTCTGGAGAGTCGTATATTGTTGATGTTATTGCACCTAATAAAATTAGACTTTATATTTCAAGTTCTTTATTATCATCTGGAACTGATTTTATTGAGTTCAATGCAAATCCAGATACCTCTGCAACACATACATTTACATTATTAACTCAAAAATCAAGAGTAATTTCACCAGCACCAATTTTAAGAAAATATCCTCTCAATAGAACTATCACAAATGCAGAAAATTCTGATAGAGGGTCTAGTCACATTGGACAACTTATAGATGGTGTTCAAATTTCAAGTCCTAAGTCTAATGACAAAGTATATTTTGGACCATTAACAGATTTTGAAGTGTTTAATGGTGGTATGGATTATGATGTTATCAATCCTCCACAATTAGATATTACAACTGGTGTAGGTTCATCTGCTCTTGTAGAACCAGTTATAATGGGTTCTGTATCTGAAGTTTTAGTTGACCCACAAAATTTTGATGTTAGTGGAGTTTCTGCAATAACTTTAAAAGGTGCCAATGGTAGCGGATGTATTTTAGAACCTATTGTTGGAGATAGATTTAGAATATTAGAATTTGATAGTAGAGCACTTGTTTTGGGTGGTGGTATTGATAGTAATGATGAAACTATAACATTTCTCAAACCACACAATTTATTACAGTTCCAAAAAGTAACTTACAATTCAAATGGAAATGTAGAGATTGGTATTGGTGATTTTCAAGACTCTTCAAATGATATTGATAATAGACTTGTAACTGGAGATGAATATATTATTAGGTTGGTCAACACATCAACCATCAAACTCTTTAATAATTTTTCAGATGCTTCTTCTGGTATTAATACGATTGGATTTAGTACTGCAACTACGGAAAGTGGTATACATCAGTTCAGAACTATTCCAACACCATCTCTGAGAAAAATAAGAGTTGTAGAACCAGGTTCGGGATATCAACATAGAAAACTTAGAGTAAAGTCTTCTGGAATATCTACTCAATATAATAAGATAACCTTCAAGAATCATGGATTCAATGATGGAGACATCGTTGAATATTCCACAGAAGAAACGCGAGAAGGTAATCGACGAATTGATGGCATCTCGACAAATCCTGATGTTCAATATTCAATTCAAAAACTTGATAATGATAATTTTAGATTAATTAATGTTGGAGTTGCTGCAACACTTGATAATGATTTAGTAAGATCTAAATTTGTAGAAATATCTGGTATTGGTTCAGGATATCATGTTTTCCAGTACCCACCAATTACAGTATCTGCAACTGTTTCCTTTGGTTCAACTTTAACTGGCACTCTTAATTTTACACCAATTGTTACTGGACCAATTGTAGACGCTTATCTCTATGAACCTGGTGCAGGATATGGTTCAACAGTATTGAATTTGCAGAAGCAACCAATCGTTAGTGTTAGGAGTGGGAAACTTGCACAATTAAATCCAATTGTATCAAATGGAAGAATTATTCAGGTCCAAATATTGGGTTCTGGAAAAGAATATTTTTCTACTCCAGAATTAATAGTTGAAGATACTAGCAATTTTGGTTCTGGTGCAATATTGAGACCAGTAATTGTTAATGGAAGAATTGATGACGTAATTGTTATTAATGAAGGTGTTGGATATAACCCAAATACAACATCAATCAGAGTAAAACCAAGGGGATCTGGTGCAATATTTAATACTAAAATTAGAAGTCTGTCCGTAAATGATGCAGAAAGATATGCAGATTTTTCTATACTAAAAAATAATAAAATATTTGGAGTTTTAAAAGAAAATGCTTCTGAAAATGGATTGGAGTACTCTGTTTATGGATATTCTGAAGATTTAGCAGATGTCTTTGATGATAATTTAAACACTAATCACTCTAAGATTATTGGTTGGGCATTTGATGGCAATCCAATCTATGGACCATATGGATATACTGATGCTAATAATATTCAATCTGGCGTTTCTTTGATTGTTCCTGGATATTCTGTAGATACATCTTCTGTTTTTGATAGACCAAGTACATCTACATTTGAAGCAGGATATTTTATTGAAGATTACAAGTTTAATGATAGTGGAGATTTAGACGTTCACAATGGAAGATTTTGTAAAACTCCAGAATTTCCAAATGGAACCTATGCATATTTTGCAGGCGTTACGACAAGTAATACTGTAAACACACTAGTTCCACTATATCCATATTTTGTTGGAAATACTTTTAAATCAAAACTTGACGAAGATAATTTATACTTAGATCAATCATTTGATTTTAATAATTCAAATCTGGTTAGAAATGTATTCCCATATAAAATTGCTGATGAAAATGCAGATTATGATTTTATTGATGAGGGATATGAAACTTTCCCACAAAGAACTTTTGTCACTTCAGTAACTAAAGGTTCTGTAGAAAAAATTGATATTTTTTCTGGAGGTAAAAATTATAAAGTAGGAGATAGAGTTAATTTTGATGAGAGTGAAACAGGTGGTTCTGGACTATCTGTTCAAGTGTCTGAACTTGTTGGAAAAGATATTGAAGAAATTAATACGAATTTAGAACAATATGTTGATTCAGTATTTGTTAGAGATAGTGCTTTCCAAGTGTCTGCATATTTTGAATCTGGATTTGATATCAATAATAATGAAAATATTCTTGTTAGTGGATTAACAACATCAATTCCAAATTTAAAAGGAAGTCATAAAGTAGGCATTTCTTCAGATACCATCGGTCTTGCATCAACAATGTCTTCTCACACCACAAATGGTGGTATAACTGAGGATATTTTTGTTGATGAATTAACAAATGTTTCTGTAGGAAGCACAATTATAGTTCACTCAGATGATGGTAGCACTATAGTAGACGAAACCGTAAGAGTTCTGAACAATTATGGTAATGGAGTTATTAAAGTTAAAAGATTTGGAGATACTGGTATTGCACATAGTCTTAGTAGTGAGATTAATTTAATTCCTGATAGGATTAAAATTCAAGCAAAAACTCCAGTTTTCAAATCTTCTCGTTCTAAATTAGTTTATTTTAATTCAGATAATGCAGTTGGATTTGGAACAACTACAAATAGTGCAATTGAGAAGACTATCACTATTGGTGGTGTAGATAATTTAATTCAAATTCCAACTAGAGCAATATATGTTCCTAATCATGGATTTAAAACTGGTGAAGAACTTTCATTTAGTATGAATGATAGTCCAGTTACTGCTGCAGATGTTCTCATTGTTTCAAATGAATCAAATTCATCACAATTCAATTTACCTGTAAATAGAGCTTCTGTAGCAACTGTATACGCCATTAACAAGGGTCCAAATTATATTGGTCTAACAACTCAAGTAGGTCTTTCAACCTTCAGTGAGGGTCTTTACTTCCGTAGTGGCGGATCAGACAATGCGGAATACCTACTACAAAATAATCCAACCAAAGTTACTGGTGATGTTGATAGAATTATCACTACTGTCAGTTCATCATCAACCCATGGATTAAAAAATAACGATGTAATTATTCTTGATGTCAAACCAAATACCATTGTTGGATTGGGAACAACAGCAGCAGCAACTGTAGTTTATAATGAGTCTACAAAGTCACTGCTCATTAATCCTACCGGTATTAACTCTACTGCGATTGATACCTCAACTAATACGATTACTTTTACTAATCATGGATTTGAAACTGGTGAAAAGGTCTTTTATGAAAGTACAGAGATTGCATCTGGATTAACTACTGGATTCTATTATACTATTAGAGATAGTAGAAATACCTTCAGACTTGCAGAAACTCTATATGAATCAAATCCCAAAACAGAAAAAGTAGTTAATATTGTTGGAACGGGTGCTTCTACTCACACTATTAGTAGAATAAATCCAAAAATCGATGTTGTTAAAAATTCTGACCTTAAATTCTTATTGGGAGATTCTTCTCTTTCTGGATACGAATTCAAAATTTTCTATGATGAAAACTTTAAAAATGAATTTATAACTTCATATGATAATAGAGAATTTAATGTTGAAAAAATTGGTGTTAGTGGAGTTGGAACTGCATCAATAACTATAAAATATTCAGAAAATATTCCATCTAGACTTTTCTATGCCGTAGAGAAGGGTGGATATATTAGTACAGCGGATACTGATATCAAAAATCATTCGGAAATACGTTATGTAAAGAGTGAGTATAATGGAACTTATAATATTACTGGTGTTACTTCAACATCATTTGATATCTCTCCATTCAAACTACCATCCGTATTGAAGTATGATGTTGGTGTAGAATGTGATGAGGCATCTTATAGAACTAAATCCAATACAGCAACTAGTTCTATAGGTGCTGTTAAAATTTTATCCCCAGGATTTAATTATAGTAGATTGCCACAGTTTGTGGACGTTTCTAGTGATAATGGAGTAAATGCAAACTTAGTAGCAATATCAACATCTATTGGTAAACTCAATAAATTCAGAATTGATAATATTGGGTATGCATATCCTTCAGATAAAACTTTAAGACCTGAAGCAGCACTTCCCGCAAAACTCAATATTGACAATCTTGATACTGTTACTGGATTTGACATTATTAGTGGTGGATTAAAGTATATTACAGCACCAAATCTTCTGTTATGGAATGATACAAGTAATTTTGTTGCAGATGATTCTTCGTTATTACCAGTTCTACCAAATACATCAATTTCAGAAATTAAGCAAATTGCACCAATTCTTGGTTTAGAATCTGAACCACATAGAATCGTGGCAGTAAATAATTCAAATGGTGTTGGAATTAGTTCTATAGTTTCTGGTGCTAGTGGTGTTGCAACTTGCACATTAAAAACTCCTATTCTAGGATTTACTACGTCACTTTTTGCAGATGGAGATGAAATCTTTGTTGAGGGTATTGAATTAATCGATAATGGTGAAGGATATAATTCCGAAAACTATAATTATAGATTCTTCAAAATCGACAGTTTTGTTAACTCAAATCCAGCACAACTTACATTCTCACTTGTCAATGAGGATGGAATTGGGTTAACAACTAATCCAGGTATTGCAAAAACAAATCAATCTGGATATGCTACTATTGTAAATAAAAAAAATTATCCAAATATTGAAATTCTTCAGTCTAGATCATCATTTGAATTGAATGAAGGTTTATTTGTAGATAATGGTTCTGGATATACTGAAACAAAAGCATCTATTTCTCTAGTTAGACCAGATTTTGTTAAAACAGTTGGACCTCACAACTTTAACGTTGGTGATAAAATTAAAGGTAAAATAACAGGAACTATTGCAGAAATTGTATCAATTGGTAGTGATAGAGCTAAGTTCACTATTAATTATTCTTCTAGACAAAACTTAGGATGGAAAGATGATAAAGGTAAATTGAGTGAAGATTATCAGGTAACTTCTGATAATGATTACTATCAAAATCTTTCTTATTCTGTTAAGAGTCCAATACCTTGGTCAGTAATGTCTGGTCCATTGAATTCTATTGTTCACCCAGCAGGTATGAAGAATTTTGCTGATGTTGGTATTACGTCAGCGGTAGATAGTGCGGTTGGATTAGCAGGATCTACCAAAGCAATAAGTGTTTTGGATATTTTTAATGAGTCTAAAGTTTGGACTATCAATAACTTTGATATAGCAGTTGATGATGATGTTAGAACACTTTCTTCTGGTGCCGAGCAATCTAAATTCCTAACAATTGGTAATAGAAAATTAGCAAACTATGCTGAGTGTAGAACAAATAGAGTTCTTTTACATGATGACATTAGTGGTCAATTCTCCAGTCAAGATAAACAAGGACAATCAATAGAAATTGAGCAAATTGCAACTATTGATACAAATGTCAGATATTTAATACAAATTACCAATCCAAAAACCTTAGATGTTCAACTATCAGAATTAATTGCTCAAACAACGTCTCTTGATACTTATCTGTTTGAAAAAAATCTAGCAACTTCTGCAGGATTATCTACAAATACTAATAACAAACTTGGAGAATTTGAACTTGATGTTAATGATGAAATTAAAACATTAACCTTTACTCCAACCAATCCATTCGACGATGATTTGGATATTAAAGTTATTAAGAGAACATATTCTAATTTTTTCGCAGGTATTGCAACTCAAAGTATTGGATCAATTGATTTAGTTAATTCAAATATTGTTGGAATTAGTAGTGTAGGAACTGCATCTAGTGAGAAATCACTATATCATATTGATTCTACATCTTCTAATGGTGCATTTATAAGTATTGAAATGATCAATAGATTTGATCTAGGTGATTTTGTAAATGTTGAGGCATTTATCAATTTTGATGCAACAAATTCATATGTAAGTGAATATTATTTTGACTCTAGTAATCTTTCTTATAGTTCTTCAAATGTTGGTATTGTAACTACAATATATGATGGTGTTGGAATTGTCACAGTCAGTATTAGAAATCCAGGTATTGATACATCTACTTATGATGTTCGTTCAAACATTATTGAGTTTACATCAACTGGATCAGACGATACTTATAGATTCTTAAGAAGTGGTCAACCAGCAGGGTCCGAAAGAAGTGCTCTACTTGATTGTGTATCTGATACTCATATAGGTATTACAACAACTGCTCAATATTCTAAAGATGTTATATCTTCAGTTTCATCACTTGTTAGAGTATCTGTCGGTTCAAGTTCTGCATTACATCAAGTAACTGCTCTATGTGATGGTACAGAAGTTACTGTTATTCCTGGATTATTTGTAGCAAATACTGGTTCTGCAGGATTAGGTTCTTTTGGTGGAAAAATTGTAGGAAATGAATTCTTAGTCAATTTTTATCCAGATGATACTTCCGTAAATTATACTACACAAGCATTTAATGAAGTAATCTACAGAGAAAGTGATTTTGACAATGTACCAGAAACTTTAGTATATAATGCAAGTGAAACAAATATAATATTATCAGCCTTCGATGCTATTAATGGTACTAGAGGAAACAAGACTGCATTTGATCTGAAATATGAGGGTATTCCCATTTATGAAAAAACTTTCAATCCAGCAGATACAAATACTCTTGATCCAGTAACAGGAATCTTCACAATCAATAATCATTTCTTTAATACTGGAGAGGAATTGATTTATACTCCAGGTTCTACTTTTATTGGTGTTGGACAAACTGAAGTCGGTATTGGAGAAACTTCAAACTATCTTGGAACTGTTGTAGATCAACTTCCAGAAAGAGTATATCCTATTGTTACCAATGCAAATACCTTTAGATTAGCAACAACTAGAGAGTTTGCAAATGCAGGAATTGCAGTAACCTTCACAAACGTTGGTGAGGGTAATGCACACAAACTTGAAGTTACAAAAAAATTATCCAAAACTGTTATTGGTCTTGATGGTATTGTTCAACAACCAATTACATTCACACCAGTATCACATGTTCTTGAAAATAATGGATTCTTTAATGTTGCTGGAGTTGGAACAATTCCTGTAGGTCTCTCAACCTTCAATATTAGTGGTATTTCATCTATAAACCCAAGAGATTTGATTAAAATTGATGATGAATATATGAAAGTTGTTGAAGTTGGTCTCAGTACTAACGTTGCTGGAGAACTTCTTGGACCAATTAATGGAATTATTCAGGCAGGATCTGCAGCATCATTCAATACCGTATCTGTAGTCAGAGCATCTGTTGGTTCTACTGCTGCTCCACATAATGATGGCGCAAATGTACAAATTTTCAAAGGTTCATTTAATATTGTAGGATCTAAAGTACATTTTACTGATGCCCCAACTGGAAGTGCTAGAACAAGGAGAGGTTTAGATAACCTTCCTCCTGTAAAATCATTTTTCTCTGGAAGAACTTTCTTAAGATCTAATTATGATACCAATATGGTATTTGATGATATCTCAGATCAATTTACTGGAATTGGACAAACCTTTACAATGAAGGTTGGTGGTGCAAACACAACAGGTGTTGATATTGGTAATGGAATATTATTCCTCAACGGTGTCTTCCAAACACCAACTACTATTAATAATCTTGGGAATAACTATTCATTCCAAAATTCTACTGCTGCTGGTATTTCTAGTGTAGTATTTTCTGGTATTACTTCAGAAAATGGTTCATACATTCAATCAGACTTTGATATTAATCAGAATCAATTACCTAGAGGTGGACTGATTGTATCTCTTGGTTCAACACCAGGTCTCGGATATGCACCGCTTCATGGTGCAAAAGTTAAAGCAGATTTAACAAATGGTGCCATTACCGATATTGTTGGTGTTAACACCTATCGCAAACCTGTAGGTATCACAACCGCAGATTACAATAATGTTACAGGTGTTATTGAAATTGAAACCAGTTCAAATCACTATCTGAAGGGTGGAGAAAGAGTTCAATTAGTTGGACTACACTTCACATGTGCTCAAGCACACGCTGGTGTCACAACAACAGTATTCCCAGACCATGACCGCTCTTTTGATATTGCAAGTATTCTCTCTGCCAATAAACTGACTGTTCAGGTCGGACCTAGCACAATTGTTCACAATTATGTTGGATTTGGTAGTGTATTCAAGCACTTCTCACTGTCTAATGGTTCTGGATATAGAGACCCCGTTTCTATCGGTGTTACTGATTTGGCATTTGAGCATAGATTTGTTCGCTCAGTTTCCGATTCAATCTTTGTTGGTTCTGCTGGAACTGATACATTCACCGCAACCAACGCAGAATATACATCACCTACAGGTAGACTATTATTAACTATTCCATCTCATGGTTTAGCAGTTGGAAATCAAATTGGTATTGATACTGGTGCGATTGTCTTCACATGTTCTGAGGATAATTTCTTCACCGAACAACCATATCCAAGAGCAACTGATCCAGTTGCTGGTATCACCACAGAGGTTATCTCAGTAACTAGAAATACCATTACTGTCGATGTTGGTCCTGGTGGTGGTGCTGGAAGAGGTGCAGAAATTTCTGCAACAGTTGGTATAGGTGGAACGTTAATCTTTAGTATTGATAATAGTGGTTCTGGATATGTAAATCCAAGAATTCAAATTCCAGAACCAACATATGAAACTATGGAAGTTGTTGGTGTATCAAGACTTGGTATAGGTGCAACTACAACAACAGGTGAAAACTTATTAATGAATGTTGTGATTGGTGCCGCAAGTACCAATGTTGGTATTGGATCAACTCTATTTGAAGTTGAATCCTTTAACATTAGAAGAAGTGGATATGCATTTGAAGTTGGAGATGTATTTAAAGTGGTTGGTCTTGTTACTGCAGCACATCTTAGTGAACCAATTTCAGAATTTGAACTTGAAGTTGTTGAAACTTTTAATGACAGTATGTCTGCTTGGTCATTTGGTGAGATGAATTATATTGATAGTATTGAAGCATTCCAGGATGGTTCAAGAAAGAGATTCCCATTAATTTACCAAGGTGAACTTTTAAGTTTTGAAATAGATCCAAATAATGCAGTTTCAAATGAAATTGATTTGGATTCAATTTTACTCATCTTTGCCAATGGTGTTCTTCAACAACCAGGTTCCTCTTACACATTTGATGGTGGAACATCATTTATATTCAAAGAAGCACCATTAGAATCTGATAAAATTGATATCTTCTTCTATCTTGGACAAGATGGTGTTGATGTTATTACAGTCAATGTCGATGAAACATTTAAGATTGGTGATGAAGTTTTAGTTAAAAAACATCCAGGTTTCGCATTAACCAAGGATCAATCCCGAGATAGAACAATTCTTGATATTCTTTCTGCCGATAAAATTGAAACTGACATTTATACCGAACAAGGGATAAATGAGAATGATTTCAAACCAATTAGTTGGACCAAACAAAAACTTGATATGTTTGTAAAGGGAGATTTTGTTTATAAAACAAGAGATTCTATCGAACCAAGAGTTCTTCCAACTTCAAAAGTTATTGGTGATGTTAATGAAAATAGTAATCAAATTTTTGTTGATAATGCACAATTCTTCAATTATGAAGAAAATAATTATGCTATCGATATCACTACTGTACAAGGATTACTTGTAGAAGGAAAAGATCCAGTTTCTGCTGCAATTACAGCAACTGTTGGAGTAGGTGGAACAATTAGTGCAATCACAATTAATAATATTGGTTCAGGATATTCTGGTTCAACACTTGATGTCAAATTTACTGCGCCTTTAGATATTGGTGTTGGTCTTGGCACAACAGCAGTGGCAACTGTAAATATTGTAAATGGTTCTATTGGTTCTGCATCTATAACAAATCCAGGTTTTGGTTATTCAGTTACAAATCCACCTCAAGCAATTGTTGAAGTTCCCAAAGGAAATCAAGAATTAGTTGCTGCAATTACAAACGTTGAAGGATTTGCTGGAATTATTACTGGTATTAGTACAACATCAGGTGTTGGTGATTGTACAATGGCACTCAATATTGATTATGATTCTATTCAGTTTGCAAGTAATACTAGCGCCACTAATAGTTTGCTTGCTGGTTACCCTGTATATGTTTATGATACTTCAGTTGGTAATGGAGTAACTACTGTTGATGGGAATGACAACTCTACTGTTGGTATTGGAACAACATTCTTAGATGCTGTTTATATGATACAAGCTGTTTCAAATAATGGCAACAAAGGTAGAATAACTTGCAATATTCATACAGATACCAATATTGCAGGTATTGCAACGACAGGATTTTATGTAGCAAACGATCCAGATCGAACAATTTCAGTGGGTAAATTATCTTGGGGAAGATTATACAACCCAATTGATGGATTGACTAGAGATAATCCCGTATCAATGGGAGTGACTGGTCTTACAATTGATTCTGGATTATCTACGTTCCCAACAATTCAGAGAAGAAACTTTGGATTTAAAAATAGTGGTGCATTGAGAAAATCATCAGCTGGTCCTGATGCAAGTCAAAATTCCTCTGGATTTACTTTACTATAAACCCCATATAAATACATAAAAAACATATAAGCAATGTCAGCTATTGTTACCGATCAATTTAGGATTCTGAATGCAGGCAATTTTGTCGAATCGGTTGAAAACACATCCAACTCGTATTATATTACTGTAGGACTACCAAATCCGACCATCACTGGTTATGGTAGGACTTCGGATTGGAATACTTCGCCACCAGCACCATTAGACAATCAATCTAATAATGCCCATAGTGGTGATGTTACCCTATTTGGTAAAAAAATATCTTCTGCAAACGTAAAGCGTATTGTTAGAAGAATTGATTGGGTTGCTGGAAGTAGATATGAAATGTACAGAGATGATTACAGTATTGCCTCCCCTTCCCCATTAACAAATGCGGCAAGATTATTTGATGCAAACTATTACGTAATAAACTCAGATTTCAGAGTTTATGTCTGTATTGAAAATGGTTCTAGTGGAAATAATCCAAAAGGAAATGTATCACAGGATGAACCAACATTTACAGACTTAGAACCAACGAGAGCTGGCACTAGTGGTGATGGATATATTTGGAAATACTTATTTACAGTATCTCCAAGTGATATTATTAAGTTTGACTCAACCGATTATATCACTTTACCTAGCAATTGGACAACAACAACTGACACTCAAATACAATCTGTAAGAGATTCTGCAAATTCACAAACAAACCTTAATCAAATTAAAACAGTTTACATTGATAAACCTGGCAGCAATTATGCTAGTGGATTGAGTCAGGAAATGAATCTTGTTGGTGATGGTACTGGCGGTAAAGTTAGAATTGATGTTGAGGCAGGTAAAATCACAAATACAGTGGTTACTGCAGGTGGAAAAGATTATTCATATGCTCTTGTAGACCTTGGTTCTATTAATTCTAATACAACTGGTTCTAGTGCAAAACTTGTACCAGTAATCCCTCCTGCAAAGGGTCACGGAGATGACATCTATCAGGAATTGGGATCTGATAAAGTTTTAATTTATGCCAGATTTGATGATTCAACTAAAGATTTCCCAGTTGATACCAGTTTTGCACAAGTTGCAATTGTGAAAAATCCAACAGCAGTTGGTACAGATAATATTTTCACAGGTTCAACTTTTAGTGGATTAAATTCGATAAAATTTTCAAATATTACTGGCACTCCTATAATCGGAGAAAAAATTGAACAGAGTCTTACAAATAATGTAGGAAAAGCATTTGGATATGTTTCTTCATATGATTCTGAGACAAAGGTCCTTAAATACATTCAGGACCGTTCACTATACTTCAATCAAACTACTTTAGATCATCAAGATTATGTTGGAATTTCTACTAATGGTAGAAATTATTCCTTCGAATCTAACGCTAATTTAATTACTGGACAGCAATCTGGATTTAGTGGTTCTGTAGATCTTAATTTCTCAGGTATTACTACAAATCCAACAGGAAGTAAACTAATTAATTTGGGTGTTAACTTCACAGGTGGTATGTCTGTTCCCGAAATAAATAAAGGGTCAGGGCAATTAATTTATCTTGATAATAGACCTAGTATTGCTAGGAACTTGAGACAAAAAGAAGACATTAAAATTATACTGGAATTTTAAAAAATGCCACAGAAGACTAACTTAAACGTAAATCCTTATTATGATGATTTTGATAAGGATAATAATTTTTACAAGGTTCTTTTTAAACCTGGATATCCTGTTCAGGCAAGAGAACTAACAGGTCTTCAGTCTGTTCTGCAGAATCAAATAGAATCCTTCGGAACACATATGTTCAAGGAAGGTTCTATGGTGATTCCTGGTGGAATCACATGTGATAATGAATTCACTACTGTTAAGATAAATGAGACCCATTTAGGCATTGATGTAAGCATCTATCTTGATGCCCTTGTTAACGCCAATAATGGTAAAGGTACGGAAGTAAGAGGTTCAGATACAGATATAACTGCAACAATTAAAGGTTATGTTCTTCCACCTAGTCTGGATGCGGATGAAATTACACTTTTTGTAAAGTATGATTCTACAGCAGAAGATGGCGAAACTGATGTTTTTGCAGACTCTGAGATATTGATTATTGAAGAGAATGTGAGTTATGGAAATACTACTTTAAATGCTGGTGACACTATCCTTTCTTTAGTTTCAAATGATGCTACAAAAATTGGTTATGCTATAGGTGTTTCTGCTGGAGTATATTTTATAAGAGGATATTTTGTTGATATCCCTACCTCACAGATAGTTCTTGATTTATATGATAATCAACCATCATTTAGAGTTGGTTTTGAAGTAATAGAAGAAGTCATAAATTCAGATCAAGATGGATCATTAAATGATAATGCCAAAGGATATACAAACTTTGCTGCACCAGGTGGAGATAGATTAAAGATAAGTACTAGATTAACTAAAAAGAGTTTACAAGATTTTAATGATACAAACTTTATTGAACTTGTAAGGATCAATGAAGGTGAAATTAAAAAGTTAGAAGCAAAAACTCAATATAATTTCATCAAAGATTATTTTGCAAAGAGAACTTTTGAAGAATCTGGAAATTATGCGGTTGATAGTTTTACCGTAGATGTTTTAGATTCTTTAAACAATGAAACTGGTGGTGCTGGACTGTTTTCGGAAAATCAACTTACTGATGAAGGTAACAAACCCAATGAAGACTTAATGTGTGTAAAAGTTTCTGCGGGAACTGCATATGTTAAAGGGTTTGATGTAGATTTGGTTGGATCAACTATTATTGATGTACCAAAACCAAGAACTACAAAATCTATTGCACAAACTAAGGTTCCCTTTTCAATGGGAAGTCTTCTTAAAGTTAATAATGTTGCCGGTGTTCCATATATTTCTATTGGATCACAACAGGGGCAAAACACATTTGATAATGTAATTCAATTATTTGATGAAAGAAGAAATGTTGCTACAAATAATGCGGGAACTGGTAGAAAAATTGGTGAAGGTAGAGTCTATTGGTATGGAGTAAGTGATGCATCATATACGGGTGCTACAACAAGTTGGGATTTATATCTATTTGATATTCAAACATACACTGATGTTTATGTATCAAGTAACATAAGCGAAAATGCTACCATTCCTCTTGGATCATATGTAAGAGGTCTTTCTACTGGTGCTACGGGATATATTGATAGTAAGAGAAGTCCCTTATGTATGAGTTTAACACAAACTTCTGGCACTTTCCAAAAAGGTGAGCAAGTTATTGTTAATGAAATTGAAGAATATACTTTCGGTGTAACTGCAGTTGAAGAGTTCACTGTAGAAGATATTAAGTCCGTATATCAAGATTCAACTAATCTTGATACAAATATTCAAAGAGATTTTATTGCAGATACAATTCTGTATGAAAAGACTTTACCAGATTTTAGTAAGAATGATAAGTTAATTATAACAGGTGGTTCCGATGCATCAGTTCCTGGAAGATTCTTTGCAGGAGTAACTGGAATTAAAACAGGTGCAATTTTAAAATATCAATCCACTGCCTCCTCAGATCCAAACTTTAATGTTATTTCAGCAATTAATGCTGATGGAAATGAATTAACTTTAATATCTCCAGATAGTAGTGTTACAGGAATTTGTGTCAATAATGTAACTAATAGTGAATCAAACTTCTCGTTGATGGTTCCAAAGATTCATGCTTCACAGCAATCTGGTCTTTATTCGGAACTTCCAAGATTTAATGTATCTTCTGTTGATTTGTCAAATGCAGAGTTAACTATAACAAGACAAATCACCGGAGTGGAGACAGATTCTAATGGAGAATTGCTACTTACTGTTGCTGACTTTTTAGGAAGCTCTGTTGGTATTAATAGTGTATTTTTTGAAGCGTTTGATGCTGAGAGATACTCTATTCATTACTCAGATGGAAATACAGAAGATTTGACTTCTGATCAATTTACATATGGAGCAACTCAAATTGAATTTAAAGGTCTCACAGTTAACCAAAGTAATGTTGTTGTTATTGGAACTTTGAGAAAAACTGATATTACTCATAAAACAAATGATTATGTGAGGAGTAATATTGTTTCCATTACAAGAACTACTGGAAAATCACCAAACACTGCAGGTCTAACTACAAGTAGATTTTATGGTTTAAGAATTGAAGATAAAGATATTTCATTAAATACTGCAGATGTAGTTGATGTTGTTGCAGTATACGAATCAACTAATAATGAGGCACCTACTTTAGACTCTTTAACTTTTGCAACTGGTCTTGCTTTAAATCAAAATGCAATAATTGGTGAAAAAATTGTAGGTCAAAATACTAGGGCAGTTGGTCAAATAATAGAAACTACTGCAACTGAAATTAAATATGTTGCTCTTAATGACAATGAATTTGCTGTTGGAGAAGAAGTTGTATTTAAAGATTCATCCTTATCTTTAATAGTTCAAGAAGTTACGCCTGGCAGTTACATTGATAGAACTGATAATTATATTTTAAATAAATCACATACAAATCAAATCGTAGATTATTCTCGTATTGTTAGAAGGGAAGGATTTGCAATTCCAACAAGGCAATTGCAAGTCATCTACAATCAATATAGGGTAGGTTCTGGTTCAACTACTTTTGGAGATATCTTCACAGTCAATTCGTATACTGCTGAAAGATATAAGAATGATATTCCAACGGTAACCAATGGAACTAGAGTGTCTGATCTTTTAGACTTTAGACCAAGAGTAAGAGATTTTGATGCAGAAAATGCAACAATGTCTCCATTTACTTATGATGCTAGAGAATTTTTGACACCATACAAATATGTGGTTACTCCTGAAGAAACTACAAGTGTTGGTTTGAGTTATTATTTACCTAGAGTTGATTTATTGTCAATTAATCGTCTTGGTGAAGTTGAGGTTATTCAAGGTGAACCTGCAGAAGACCCTCAGGCACCTGATCTTGCTGATGATGCAATGGAAATTGCTCTTATAGCATATCCAGCATATCTCTATAATCCAGTTAAAGGTCCTGGAATTCTGTTAAGGGATAACAGAAGATTTACGATGAGAGATATTGCAGCATTAGAAGATAGAATTGAAAATCTTGAGGAAGTTACCTCATTAAGTCTTCTTGAACTCAATACTGCTACAGTAGAGGTAACTGATGCAAATGGACTGAATAGATTTAAATCTGGATTTGTTGTTTCTGATTTTAAAGATAAGTCTCTTGCAGATCCAGTATATACCAGAATGGATATTAATTCAGAACAAAAGATGGGTATTTCTCCTGTTGAGTTCTGGTCTTTAAATGCAGAACTAGCATGGGATTCATCTGTTGATGTTGAAAATGATGATCTTGATACTCAAAATTTACCACTATTTGATAAAAATATTCAAAAAACTGGTGATTTACTAACACTCAAATACACTGAGATTGATTTTCTAAATCAACCACAAGCGACTAATGTTGAAAATGTAAATCCATTTAATGTTATTGTTTTTGTTGGTGGTGTTCAATTAACTCCACCATCAGATAATTGGACTCGTACAATTTATATTAATCATAAGAGAACAGAATCTACTGGCGCTAAATGGGTACAACAAGCAAAAGTTCATAAAGATGTTGATAAAAAAGTTGAATATGTAACTTATAAGAAAGGTCGTGGTAGAAATGAGAAGAAGACGAAAAAATTCGTTGATACAATTATTACCAAAACCACTACATATAAACCAAAACTTATAGGACCATCTAAGGAATTTGATTATGTTGAAAATGTTAAAATTACTAGTACTGTAGATCCCTTTATGCGTTCTAGGGAAGTATACTTCTACGCAAATGGGTTGAAGCCAAATCAAAAACATTATCACTACTTAGATGGTCAACAACCAGATATTATTCCAAAACTGGTTAGCATTGATATGCAGTCTGGCACCTTTAAAAAGAATGAAAAAGTCGATATCTTTAAAGGTGGCAAGAAAATTGGTCATATGAAGATTAAAGAACCAAATAATAAATTTGGTCAAAAAGTCAGTGAAGTAATTGCATTCAATCCACTTTCTTACGAATCATATACCATTAATCCATATGATAAAAAGGGTTCACCTCCACCAGAAAATTATTCTGCAACTTCAAAATTAATTAATTTTGATCTCATATCGTTAGCAAATAAAGAAGAATATTATGGATATATTACAAATGGTTGTAAAATTGTAGGTAAAACTAGTGGTGCTGTTGCTAAAGTTAAATCTTACAGTTTAATTTCCGATAATTGGGGTGATATTCAGGCATGCTTCCACTTCCGTGATCCTAATAAAAAACCTACACCACCAATTAAAATTAAGAGTGGAACAAAGACTGTAAAAATTACTGCTGTTCCTCCAGGTCTTAATCCACTCCCCGGTTCTACTTCAGGAGCATCTTCAGCTACTGGTACCTACAGTGGTTCTGGAGTAATTGTTACACAAGAACAAGATTTTGTTCAGGTCAGAAATCCACCCAAACCAAAAGCAAAGAAGAGTAAGGTTGAGGTTAAGATAAAAGCAGCACATAGAGATCCTCTTGCACAAACTTTCCTTGTTGATGGTACTGGGATATTCCTCACCTCATTCGATTTATTCTTTGCAACTAAAGATCCTAAGAAAAAAATCTTTATTGAACTTAGAACAGTAGAATTAGGTACTCCTACAAATCTACTTGTTCAAGATTTTACTCAAATTGCATTGAATCCTAAGGATATTAAAGTTTCTAGTGATGCATCTGAACCAACAAATGTTAAGTTCTCATCACCTGTATATCTTGAAGCAGATAGAGAATATGCAATTGTTATTCTTGCACCTTCTTCCGATAAGTATGAAATGTGGACAGCGACCATGGGTCAAAAAACTGTTCAATCGGCAAATCTTCCAAATTCGGAAAATGTTGTTGTTTCTAAGCAATACATTGGTGGTTCTCTGTTTAAGTCTCAAAATGGTACAATTTGGACTCCAAATCAGTATCAAGATTTAACTTTTAAACTCAAAAAAGCAGAGTTTGTTGAAAAGGGTACATTAATTGCATATAATAGTGGCATCGGACCTAAAGGTTCAAATGCTTCAGATCTTCCCAAAAATCCAATTGAATTACTTCCAAGAAAGTTAAAGGTAAGTTGTGAAGGTGCAACCGCTGCCGATACCACAAACTTTGTTCCAGGTACTATGGTCGGAATTCAGAATAACGACGATTTGTACGGATTTATTGAGAAAGTTGGTGGTGGACTCGCTACGGGTACAAATTCTGGTCAAATCGCTAATCCTGGTATTGGATATAGTGGTGGTGTCACTCCAGACTTAGTAAGTCTTTATACCCTCACGGGTAAAGGAAGTGGAGCAACTGCCAAAGTAACTACAAATGCTGGTGGTGAAGTTACTGAAATCGATATTCTCACTAGAGGTGAAGGATATGCAATCGGTGATTTATTGGGAATTACAACAGCGCATGTTCAAAAAGGAACAGGTGCGATTTTCGCAGTCACCAATGTTGGTGTTACTAGTGCATTATATCTTACTAACGTACAAGGTGAACATTTCCCATCATCAACACGTTTGATGAGATTTACTACAGATTATGACGTGTCAACAAAGACACTTGGATCTGCAAACTTCAACACTGCAACAAATAATCCATCAATTATTATTGATGAAAAATTTGATGGCAACGTCATGAAGATTGTTCAATACAATCATGCACATCACGGTGCAAATAATGATATTGAAGTTGTTGATGTGAAACCAGATAGAGAAAAGATAAAACTTACTGCTAATTTGGGTCAAAATGCAACTGTTGTTTCTATTGCAGACACCAGACCATTTTCAAATTATGAAGGAATTTCTACTTCAGGTGGATATGCACAAATTTCAAATGAAATTGTTGAGTATTCTGGAATTAATAATACTTCAGGTAATGCTGGAACTTTGACAATAATTAGTAGAGGCGTTGATTCTACAACACAATCAGCACACACTACTGATGATTTTATACAACCATATGAAATTGGTGGAGTTAATTTGAGAAGAATTAACACTACTCACAATTTACCATCAACTTACTATACTGATGAAAATGATAATATTGATCATTATCATTTAAGATTTAATAGAAGCACTCCTTATAGTAGTAGAAATCTTGGTGGAAGTAGACTCAACTTCAATGGACAAAAAGCAGTTGGTGGTAATAGTGTTGGAATTTCACAAAATTATCAATTCAGTTCTCTGACTGCACAATTCAATTATATTACTCCAGGAAAAGGAACTAAAGTAAAAGCATCTGTAAGAACCATTTCTGGAACTAGTGCAGGTGGAAATGAAGTTTCATTCATAGATCAAGGTTACGAACCAATCACTATTAATAAAGTGCATCATTTTGATACACCTAGATTGGTTGCATCCAAGGTAAATGAAAAAGAACAACTCACAAGTTTACCCAAAAATAAATCACTAACTTTACGTGTTGATTTTGAATCAAAAGATAAGAACTTATCTCCAGTAATGGATATTCAAAATGCAACTTGGGTTCTTGGTAGAAATAAAATTAACAATCCAATTAATGATTATGTTGCAGATGCAAGAGCAAATACTCTAAATGATGATCCTCATAGCACATGCTTTGTTACTAGAATGACATCTCTTGAACAACCTGCAACTAGTTTGAAAGTTCTTATTGCAGCATGTGTTCAGGAAAATGCAGATATTAGAGTCTTATACAGACTTCATAGAGCAGATTCTGCAGAAATTGATCAATCATTCACACCATTCCCTGGATATGACAATACTAAGGATACTGATGGCGATGGATTTGGAGATCAAATTATTGATATAACTAAAAATAGTGGCAGACCAGATGCTAAAAATACAGCGAATGATCCAGAAACTTTCTCAGAGTATCAATTCTCTGTAAATAATCTGGAGCAATTTGATGGATTTAGTATTAAAATTGTTACTTCTTCAACCAACGAGTCTACTCCAGTTAAACTGAAAGACTTTAGATGTATCGCACTTGCATAATATGCCACATCCAGAATATGATGATTTAATTCCTGTCGAGGGACACCAAAACTTGTACCGAGACAGGAATAATGGTTGCATTGTCAATACAGACAAGAGTAACTATGATAATTACATGAAAATTAAGCGATTAAAGCAGAATGAAAAGAATGAGCTTGATTCTATTAAATCTGATATAGAAGAGATTAAATCTTTACTAAAGGAACTTACTAATGGATCCAAATGAAATTAAACTTGATGCACTTTCAAAACAATTTACTTATCAAAAACTAGCAAATGAAATTGATGAATGCGATTCTATGAATATATTAAAAGATATTGCAAAGTCTTATGCAAAACTTTATTTGAAGCAACAAGAGGTAGTTTCTGGACTAGGACTTGAAGGAATATAAATATTTCTACAATCCTGAATTGTATATAAATGGCTGAAATTAAAGTCAGAGTAGGAGCTAAACCAGCAACAAAAGTTATTTCTTCACTTGCTGGTGCTCAAGGTCTGTCTTTGGCTGAGCTGAGTGATGTTAATGCCTCAACCTTATCTAATGGCATGGTTCTTGTATATAATAGCAGCACAAAAAAATGGGACGCGACCTTGACGCTCACCCCAGGTGCAACGCAGAATTTAGACATCAACGGAGGAAGCTTCTAAAATGGCAAGTATTATTAGGATCAAAAGATCCTCAGGCACATCTAAACCATCAAGCCTGCAGTGGGGTGAATTTGGATATGTAACTGGTATTGGTAGTTATGGGGGAACTAATCAATACAAGGATAGAATTTTCTTAGGAGATGATGGCACTAATGCCAATCCAGTAGGTGGATTCTATTATACCTCCATGATGGAGCATACACCTGGTTCTATTCAAGGTGTTCAGAATACAAGAAATTCTGATAATGGTGTTGTTGCTGTTCTTGCTCCATCATCAAATACAGGTTTAGGTGGAGCAGATTCGCTTAAAGTTGATCAATGGAACGTAGATAATATTAGAATTGATGGAAATGTAATTTCATCAACAGACACTGATGGTGATATTGATCTCGACCCTAATGGTACTGGTGAAGTTCATATTCCAGATGATACATTCCTGTCATTCGGTAATGATAAAGATGCAAAAATTGAATATGATGAAGATGGTGTTAATCAGTTAACCTTCACAGGTGCTGATGTAAGAATTAATATTGCAACAGAATCTGATACTAAAGATACTGGCGCTCTGATTGTTGAGGGTGGCGTTGGTATTGAGAAAAACCTCAATGTTGGAGGAAATCTCAATCTTGAAGGTGGTGCTGTCATTGATGACATCAAAATTCAAGATAATGTAATATCTTCATTATCTGATAGTAGCGATACCCTTTACTTAGATCCATTTCCTGATGGACTGAGTAATGAAGGTACTGTTATTATTAAAGGTAGTCTTCAAGTTGATGGCACAACAACATCAATCAACTCAACTACTTCGACATTAAATGATCCAATTTTCCATATTGGTGATTTGACCAGTGATAGAACCGTAATGACAACGGTTGTTTCTGGTGTTAGCACTATCAGATTGGATTCTGTTGTTGGTATTAATACTGGTGATATTGTATCTGGTAATGCAGGTCTAAATGCTGGTGCTGCAAACACAGTTTCATCATATGATACTGCAAATAAAATTATTACTTTACAGGATGCTACCATTTCTGGTATTGCAACTGCAAGTCAATTAATTATCACTCACGCATTTGATACTAATACCGATAGAGGTATTTCTTTTGCATATAATGATAGTCAATCACAAGTTGGTGGTGGAACTACTGGTAATAAGACAGGTTTCTTTGGATATATTGATCAAGGAAATGTTGGAAGTGGAGCAACAAATAGATCTTGGACTTATATTCCAGAAGCTACTGTTGCAAATAGTCTTGTAAGTGGAACAAGAGGATACTTAGATATTAAAGGTATCTATTATCAGACAGGTGATTTTAATCACAATGGAATGGTTTATTTTGACGTTGATGGTCTTCAAACCTCAACGGGTGCTCCATCATCACCTGTAAATTCTTCAAAACAGTTTATGACTGCAGTAACAAAGAGGGTTCTTAATCTTCCTAGTAACGTTACTTTAGCGAAAGGTGACATTGTTAAGCAAGATACCTCAGACGCTTATGGTGTAGTTGAAAGTGCTGTGAGCAATGCCGCAGTAGTTCCACTTGTTGGTGTTGAAGGTACATTTAATGCATCAAATAATTTGAGAAAAGAAGGTGCAAACGGATCTATAGATGACTTATCATTATCTCCCGATAGTGTTGGTGTAATATATACTGATAGACCACAATGGACTGAAACCCTAGATGGAGGAACTTTCTAGAAAATATGGATAATCAAGGTGAAGTGGATGTAAATGTTCTTGTTAAACTTTATAATTCAAAATTAGCAGCATTAACAAATCAAAATGTTCTTCTTGAAGCAAAACTAACAACCTTGTCTCAAGATTTTCGCGAAAAATATGAAGAACTAAAACAGGAGAATGCTGAATTAAAATCAAAATTAGAAGTACAGGAGTAATATGGCAAAACCATCAACTAGACAAGGTTTAATTGACTATTGCTTACGTCAACTTGGTGCTCCCGTTTTAGAAATTAACGTGGACGATGATCAAATTGATGATCTAGTTGATGATGCCATTCAATATTTCAACGAACGTCACTATGACGGCGTTGAGAAAATGTATTTGAAATATCAAATAACACAAGACGATGTAGATCGTGGTCAAGCAAAAGGTACAACTGGTGTTGGTATTGTAACTACCACTGCTACATCCACATCTATTAGTGGATATGGTACTACAACATCAAGTTTTTACGAAACATCCAACTTCATTCAAGTACCAGATTCTGTTATTGGTATTGAAAGAATTTTTAAATTTGATACTAATAGCATTTCTGGTGGAATGTTTAGTATTAAGTATCAACTTTTCTTGAATGACTTATATTATTTTAATTCGGTTGAACTTTTACAATATGCAATGACTAAGAGTTATCTAGAAACTATTGATTTTCTACTAACTCCAGATAAACAAATTAGATTTAATAAGAGGCAGGATAGATTATATCTAGATATTGATTGGGGTTCTCAGGAAGTGGGTGAGTTTATGATTTTGGAATGTTATAGAGCATTAGATCCTGATTCATTCACACAAATTTATAATGATACTTGGATGAAACAATACCTTACTGCTTTAATTAAGAGGCAATGGGGCAGAAATCTTAGTAAGTTTAGAGGTGTTAAACTTCCTGGTGGAATTGTATTGAATGGAGCAGAAATTCTTCAACAAGCAGAATCCGATCTATCAGATATTAAATCAAGAATGATGTCTGAATATGAATTACCACCCTTAGACTTTATTGGATAATGGCCCTAAATCCCTTTTTTCTTCAAGGCACACAGTCTGAGCAGAGACTTGTTCAGGATATAATTAATGAACATCTACGATTTCATGGTGTAGAAGTAACATATATTCCAAGAAAATTTGTAAATAAGAAGACTGTTATTGAAGAAGTACAATCATCTAAATTTGATGACAATTTTGCAATTGAAGCATATGTTAATACATATGATGGATATGGTGGTGCAGGAGATATCCTGACAAAGTTTGGTGTGAGTATAAGAGATGAATTAATACTTACAATTTCAAAGGAAAGATTTGAAGATTTTATTGCCCCATTTATGGCGGGAATTGATGACGGAACAGAAGATAGTGAATTACCAACACCAACGAGACCTAGAGAAGGTGATTTAGTTTATTTTCCTTTAGGACAAAGATTATTTGAAGTAAAGTTTGTAGAACATGAAGATCCCTTTTTCCAGTTAGGAAAAAATTATGTTTATCAATTGAAATGCGAACTCTTCGAATATGAAGATGAAATCATTGATACAACAATTCCTGAGATTGATACTCAGGTTCAAGAAGAAGGCATCATTTCTACTCTCAAACTGATTGGTATTGGAAGAACTGCACTTGCAACTGCAATCATACAAGGAACAGAGTCCTCAGGATATGTTAGAGAAATATTCTTGGATAATGATGGTTCTGGATATACTTCAATACCAACAATTGGATTCACAACATCACCAACAAATCAAACTGGAGATACACCAGAAGCTATAGGAATTCTCACTACTAAAGGTGGCGTTACATCTATTGAGAAAATTTTACTTATCAATGCTGGTGCTGGATATACTGTTGCACCTACTATCACAATCTCTGGTGGAGGAGGAACTGGTGCTGCAGCAACATGTAGCATCGTAACTACTGGTCAAGGTGTAATTAGATATACTATTACTGATTCTGGTGTTGGATTTGGTACTGCACCTGTTGTTACAGTCACTGCACCCCCATCTAGTGGAATTAGTAGTACTGCTGTTGGTATCGCATCTATTGGTAGAGATTCAGGTGGTGACAATATACTTAAAGCAATCTTTGTTGAAGATACTGGTAGAGGATATAGCTCTGCCCCAACAGTTACTATTGCAGATCCAGAAACACTTAGTGGTCTTGGAACATATATTTTCAATGAAGTTATTGTTGGAGAAAGGTCCAAAACTGAAGCAAGAGTTAAAGAATGGGATCAAGACACAAGGATACTCAAAGTATCCAATGTTAGTATTGGTTCCACTCAACTTGGATTCTTCCCAGGAGAAACTATCAAAGGAAAAGACTCTGGAGCAGAATATCCAATGCTATCCTTCATTCAAGATGATATATACAATGAGTATACTGAAAATGATATATTTGAATCTGAAGCAGATGATATCTTAGACTTCAGTGAATCTAATCCCTTTGGAACATTCTAATGCTAGGAACTTATTACTATCACGAAATAGTTAGAAAGACTATTATATCTTTTGGAACTTTATTTAACGATATTCATGTACGTCATCAAGATAAAGGTGGCAATGATATTAGTGATTTAAAAGTTCCTCTTGCATATGGACCTGTTCAAAAGTTTTTAGCAAGATTAGAACAACAAGCAGAATTGAATAGGGCAGTTCAAATTAACTTACCAAGAATGTCGTTTGAAATGACATCCATTTCTTACGATTCTACTAGAAAGTCAAGTCTTGTACAAACATTTAAAGCTTGCTCTGATGGAAGTAAGGTAAAAAAAGTTTTTATGCCTGTTCCATATAATATTGGATTTCAACTGAACATCCTTTCAAAGTTGAATGATGATTCTCTTCAAATTTTGGAGCAAATATTACCCGTCTTTCAACCACATTTTAATCTCACTATAGATTTAATAGAATCTATTGGAGAAAAAAGAGATATTCCAATTATTCTTGAGTCCGTATCTTTTCAAGATGATTATGAAGGTTCGTTTGATACTAGAAGAGCACTCATTCATACATTAAATTTTACCGCAAAAACATACCTATTTGGTCCTATTGCAGATAGCAGTGATGGTCTTATTCGTAAGGTTCAGGTTGATTTATATGCTGATACTAATAGACAAACTGCTCGACGTGAGATGAGATACACTGTCGAACCTGTTGCAAAGGAAGATAAAAATGATGACGGCGTTGTTGACGCAGAAGATACTCCATTGCTTATGCCTGGTGATAATTTTGGATTTGATGAAGAGTGGCAATTTTTAGGGGATAGTAAAAAGTATAGTCCCACACAACAGAAGGATATTTAATTATTATGAAAGATAGTTATGAATCTATTGATAAAGCACTAGATATTGAAAGTAGCATTGTTGAATCAGAACCAATAAAACCAATGCCACCAAAAGTGGATAAAAATGATATTACAAAAGACTATGAATATACTCGTGCAAATTTATATTCTTTGATTGAGAAAGGTCAGGAAGCAATCAATGGCATTATGGAACTTGCAGGTGAAAGTGCAAGTCCTAGAGCATATGAAGTTGCTGGTCAGTTGATAAAAAGTGTTGCAGATACAACAGATAAATTAGCAGATTTGCAGAAAAAACTTAAAGATTTGGAAGAGGATAATACTGCTAAAGGACCCAATACTGTAACAAACAACGCGCTATTTGTTGGATCAACTTCAGAATTATCAAAACTACTGAAACAAGGTTTTCTAAATAATACTGAGTCCGACTCAAAATAATGGCAAAAAAATCCTGTAAAAGAGGATACTATTATTGTTACGCTTCTAAGAAGTGTAAGAAAATTCCTGGTGGATATCGTGTAGGACTTGGTGGGTATCTTCGTAGAGAAAAAGAAGAGGAGAAATCAGAAGATACTGAAGCAAAGAAAAATGGTAATGGTAACGGTGGTAACGGCAATGGAAATCACTCAAATGGCAATGGCAACGGGAATGGGTCATCTTCTAATGGAGGTGGTAACGGTGGCGGGGGAGGCGTCTCAGAGGGTTGGAGCAGCAAATACAAAAAGTCAATCGACTGCGATAACCCAAAAGGATTCTCCCAAAAAGCACATTGTCGGGGTAGAAAGAAAGTAAATGAAGCAACAATGAGTCCTACTCAAAAGAGAAAGGACACCATACTGAAGAAAAAGTATGATAAGTCTGATATGAAGAAGAATATGATTGATCAGTATGGTAAAGAAGAGGGTACTAAGATTTATTTTGCCACTATTCGTAAGCAGGCAATGAAAGAGGAGTCTAATCCTCGCATTCCTAGAAAAAAGGGCCAACCAGCAAATTCCAAAAAACACTCAGACCTTTATACGGATGAAAATCCAAAGGGAACGATTCATGGACTTGGATTCAAAGATGTTGCAACCGCTAAAGCATCTGTTTCTAAAATTCGCAATTCATCAAGATCTCATGCTCACAAAATCCAGGCAGCA
>Ga0163111_10000224_pt1 | contig 33873 bp, 32 predicted proteins | sample CRUFie1St18metaG_FD_109645 | JGI IMG/M metagenome (GOLD analysis project Ga0163111, IMG submission 109645) | Marine microbial communities from the Costa Rica Dome - CRUD Field 142mm St18 metaG | ecosystem: Environmental > Aquatic > Marine > Oceanic > Photic zone | place: Costa Rica: the Eastern...
AAATGGTGAGGTCAGTTTCATCCAATTCACGGTCCCATTCTTTGCCTACTGACTTGAAAGCATCTGACATCGCGTTGCGGGTTTTGCCCCCAATTAAACCATCAACGGGACCAGCATTGTAACCAAGTTCATTTAGCAATCGCTGTGCTTCGGCTGTCACTTCATCTGACAAAGAAAAGTTTGGAAAAAGTGTGACCAAGATAACCAATAAAAAATAGCGCATTCTGATACCCTTTCGTTAATATCATCAAATAGCAGGAATTAATATCATATTGATACTAATATAATTTTTTACGACAATCAAAATCAGTTAGGTTTCCGTTACGTTAGTCGTACTCTTAGAAAGTTATGTGCTAACATGCATACGTCAGGTTTTAGTTTAATCAATAATTATAAAGCTGAGTGAAAAGCAGGGAGATTATTATGAAAAAAGGGTATTTAATGGCTAACTTAAGAGTGAATGATCCTGAAATTTTTAAGAAATTTTCATCGGTAGCTCTTCCATTAATTGAAAAATACGGTGGAAAACTATTAGCAAGAGGGCCAGATGCAGATCGGCATGAGGGTACAGTAAGCGGTGTAGTAACGTTAATAGAATTTGAAAGTAAAGCGGCTGCTGAAAAGTTTTATTTCAGCGACGAATACCGAGCAGCTAAGGCAATTAGAGATCAAGGAGTTGATACTGATCTTATGATTATAGAGGGGCTGTAAATTAATAAAATGCCTAAATCAAAATATTAAGCCTTCACTTTCTTGTGGGAGTTTTTTCTGACTGAGCTATGCATTTTTCTGAAAAAGGTATTCGTTTTTGTGGATTAAGCCTATTTTAAACTGCAGCCTTAAGGCGAAACCTTTGAATTTTTCCAGTTGCTGTTTTGGGTAGTTCATTGCAAAAAATAATGCTTCGTGGATATTTGTAGGGTGCGATCATGTCTTTGACGTGATCCTGAAGAGATTTTATCATTTCGTCATCTCTTTTTTCATTGTCTAATAAAACAACGTGGGCCTCCACAATATGTCCGCGTTCTTGATTAGGTACTCCGATAACAGCACACTCTGATACAGCGGGATGTGCTAACAGCGCTGCTTCAACTTCGGGTCCAGCAATATTATAGCCTGAACTTATGATCATATCGTCATTGCGGGCAGCAAAATGGAAATATCCATCTTTATCTTTACTGAAACTGTCACCGGTAATATTCCAACCATTCTCTACATAACTATTTTGTTTCTCTCCTTTAAGATAGCGACATCCTGTTGGACCGCGTACTGCTAGACGGCCAACCTCACCATTTACAATTTCGGTCCCGTCTATATCTACTATTTTGGCCTCATAGCCGGTTACAGGCTTACCTGTGCTTGCGGGTTGGTGGTCGTCGAAGCGATTAGAGATAAAGATATGAAGCATTTCTGTCGCCCCTATGCCATCAAGCATTGGTTTCCCGGTTTTTGAAATCCATTCATCGTAAACGGGTTTTGGAAGGGTTTCTCCAGCTGACACAGCGGCGCGTAAAGACGATAAATCTGCTCCCTGATCCATAGCTTGCAGCATGACCCGATAGGCGGTCGGTGCTGTAAAGCAAATTGTTGCTCTATATTTCTCAATAATTTCTATCATATTTGGTGGCGTAGCCTGCTCGAGTAGCGTTGCTGTTGCTCCAAAACGTAAAGGAAATATAGCAAGACCTCCGAGGCCGAATGTAAATGCCAGAGGTGGAGAACCCACAAAAATATCGTTGGGTTTAACTCCCAAAATTTCTTTTGCATAGCCGTCAGCTATGATAAGTAAATCACGGTGAAAATGCATCGTTGCCTTCGGCTCGCCTGTTGAACCAGATGTAAAACCTAAAAGAGCAACATCATCGCGTCCTGTTTTTACGGTGTCGAAGCTAACCGGTTTTTCAAGCGCTAGCCGATCAAGTTCAGCATCATGATTAGAGCTGCCATCAAATCCAACTACTGTCCTTAGTGATTTGCAGGTCTTTTTGCATTCCTGTAGTTCATTAATTAGCCTTTTGTCGGAAAGTGCGTGTGAAATTTCGGCCTTCTTTATATATTTCTGAAGTTCATGCGCTCGGAGCATTGGCATTGTATTCACAACGACTGCACCAACTTTGGTTGCAGCGAGCCAGCAGGCTACCATTGCGGGATTATTCGCTGAGCGAATAAGTACTCTATTTCCTGGAACTATGCCGAGATCGTCCTTAAGAACACGGGCTAATCGATTAGTCCAATCCGCTAGTTCCTTGTATGTGCGCTGACGCCCATTTCCAATGAGGGCCGTATAATCGCCGAAACCCTTCTCAACCATAGCATCGGTCAGTTCATATCCAGCGTTCAGTTTTTCAGGATATTGGAAGCTACCTAGCTTGAATTCTGGTAACAGCTCCACCGCTGGTAAATTGTCGCGGGCAAATGTATCGATATGTGCACTAGGACCTAACATTAAATCCCTTGATTATAGTTGCCCACAGACTGCCTGGCGATGATAATTTCTTGATACCACTAACACTTTTGTAAATCCACAATAAGCCACGTTTGCGATAAACTGTTCCACTACTCTAGCTCTATGTATTCATTTATTGAGCCACGTGAATTTTATAACATTCTAGTTTAATTCCGTCCAGCATCCATGATTGTGGAGGACAAACTAGCTGTATCAGTGAAACGGAGCTCTTGGCTTCCTGATATCTGAAACAATCGAAATAGATCTATTTTTTCAAAACTGGTCAGTGTGAAGAGCTTTAGCCTCGCAAGCCGTTATTGAGTATTGTTACCACAGGCGTCCTATCTTTAGGTTAAAGGTAGATATTTAGGTTATTGCGCATCAGTTCAAGCAACCCCTACTTTCATTTTTTTATAATATTAGTTATCAATCGTATGCTTTTGCACCATATCTATAAGGTCGAAGAATTCATCCTAAGCTGAGCTGATAGCAATTGCGTATAGATACAAAATACAAACTGTACCCGTCCACCACAGGCAGCTTCTAACCCAAGTAATTGAAAACAAATAAGCTATAAAATATAGAATTCTTACGATTAAAAATATTTGGAGAGCTAGGACTGTTCCTTTTGAGGTTTGCCCAATTGATACCAAAGCCATTAATGCTGGTAAAACAAATACCAAAGAGACAATAGAGTTTTTGACCGCCCTATCTGATCGACCGGCAATACCAGTTAAGGTGATATGCTCTCTGTATTCTAGTAAAGTCTTAATGCCGTGCTGCCGAGTTGCCAAATAGGATTGGACAATTAGCATAAAAATTACGCTTAGCGCGTAGACTAAAACAAGTAGCATCTCTGATATCATAACGATCCCTCTAGTTTCGTATTTGTTGATTGGCTTTCAATAGGAAAAAAACCAAAATATTTATTTGTCAAGATTTTGCCACGAAAACTAAATGCTTATTTCGAGATGCTATTAGGTAGCTGAGACCCTGCTTTCACATTCCTCTGGATAAAGGGTTCAATTAATTTTAACCTAGTAAGGTCCGTATGAATAACTATCAAATTGTGGGTAATATCTAATCCATTTCGGCTAAAACTGTTCCCATTGCGCTGCCAACTACTTCAGAGCCAGACTTGGCAGCACCCTTTGCTCGCATTGCGTCAATTGCCTTCATCGCAGTACTTTGGTCGGGCCACATGGTCATGCTTCTTGCGCCAGTATCATCAGTTTTAACGATACGCATGTTTATTGCACCTGCTGCTTTCATTTCAGGCCAAATCTCCTCAGCAGTCTTTACACCCTCTTCAGGGTTATCCATTGACCAATCAGTAAATGTAGCAAACATTTCTTTCTCCCTCTGTTAATAATAAATTTACTCTAACACATAAATTATACGCAGCGAAAAGACCGTTGCATTATCAGAAATGCTAGTGAGTAAAACCAAAATGCATATGAATATAAAAAATTACATAAGACATGACACTAAAATTACTGAGATACAACTGATTCAAAAAATAACTTGGTGAGTGGGGGGCAAAAAACGAATATTAATTGTTTACTATTGCGCTATGTCATTGTGGCGATGGCTACTCTGAGTGTCAGGGTCAATACATAGATTTCTTTACATCATCAGAGCACATTTTGATTATCTCTGCATGAAGACGGAAATCAGATGCTAGCTTGTCCCTTATTAACCGAGCATCTTTTTCAATTTCAAAAAGTTTGCTCCAAATTACTGAATGGTCTTCAATGGACAACTTTTTCAAAGTTGCCGTAATATCGGCGGTTCTTTCATAAAAATCTTTCGTTAACGCAACAAATATTTTTTCTAAATTAGCTTCGGTATAAAACTCCGAGTCAATTTCAGCCTGCATCTTTGTACGATTTGTCTTTGCTTGTAAAACATATGGTTTTTCCGCTTCATCAGGTTGCCAACCTTTATCACTCCAAGGCATGAGCGCATTACCACAAGTCGAGAAATCAGCAACGGCCTTGATATATAATTTCTTTGCGTCAATGCCCGAAAAGCAAAGATTTGGCACAATAACGACAATCAAGAACAGTTGTCTCATCTGACTTTCCTCAATTTATTCAGAGCTCATAAAATCGCATTCAAAAAATACATTCAATATACGCTTGCGCAGTTCTTTTGGATTTAAAAGTTGCGAACACCAAATTTTGCCAGAAACCATCTAAGTGACAATTCACTATCTCTAAACACTTGGAGGGAGATAATAAAAGATAGATAGAACGGGTAATGCTGCAGTATTGTGGGCTATGCTAAGGTGCGTAAGTTTTTATTTACATAACGCTGGTTATTTATTTCTACGGACTTTGGGTATGTTTGTTTTTTGAATACTATTTCGTGAATTGTTTTTTAATTTTTTTAAGGCGTTGATCCTATTAGTTGTAGATGGGTGGGTTGAAAAAAGCCTATCGTGTTTGTGTGCATGTAAAGGGTTGATAATAAACATATGAGCTGTGGAGGGGTTTCTTTCCGCACTGTGGTTATCAATTTTTTTTGCAAAACCTTCGATCCGTTGTAACGCAGAAGCTAACCACATTGGGTTACCACATATTTCAGCCCCTACTCTGTCTGCTTCATATTCGCGGCTGCGGCTAATAGCCATTTGAATAAGAGAAGCAGCTAATGGTGCAAGGATGATCATAGCCAAAATACCCAAAAAGCCCATCTGATTATTTCTTCTGTTCCCAAAGAACATCATAAAATTGGCAAGCATGGATATTGCTCCTGCAAACGTAGCTGCAACAACCATTATAGTGGTGTCTCTGTTCTTTATATGGGCGAGTTCATGAGCCATCACTGCGGCTATTTCATCTTTTGAAAGTCGAGAGAGCAATCCAGTAGTCGCTGCTACTGCAGAGTTTTCAGGGTTTCGTCCAGTTGCAAATGCATTAGGTTGTTCATTGGGTATTTCATAAACTTTAGGCATAGGTAAATTTGCATTTTGAGCTAACTGGGCAACCATTTTGTGTAATGGGTTAGAAGACGGTAAAGGTGCTGCTTTATACATCCTGAGAACCATTTGGTCCGAATTATACCAAGCAAACGCATTCATCCCTACTGCAAACAAAAGTGCTACTATCATTCCTTCTAGACCGCCCATTGCAACCCCTGCGAAGGCAAACAGAGCTGTCATTACAGCCATTAAAATAAAACTTTTCATCATTTCGAACACCTTGAAACAAACCTCGATAAGTAGATATGAAGCTTTATCAAGTTTTCAATCCTAAGTTTTATTTTCTTTTATCATTTTGGGAGTAATGGAGATTTGTTATTTGCTAAATTGTGCGTTGTGGTGATTTTAAAAATTTGCGAAGCTGAAACTGCATAAAGTTGTAAAGGTCAGCTAAGATGGAATTTTTGAAAGCAAAGCATATCCCAAGAAATATTATAACAGTCTGGACTGCTTGGCTATTCATCTTTTTGCGCCAGAAAGAATTACTTTATGATCATACCTGATAACCTTCCCACTGTAATGCATGGCGTCCAGCTAATTGGTCATGGAGGTTTTGATCAGCTCGTGTATCGAGAGGACTTACCTGTGCCGCTGCCAGATGTCGGTGATGTACTAATTCAAGTTACAGCGGCTGGGGTTAATAATACTGATATAAATACGCGGATCGGCTGGTATTCAAAATCTGTGACCATGGATACCGAAACTGGTGGAGCAGATGGGTTTAAGATGGTGGACGACGAGGATGCAAGCTGGACGGGTGTTCCGCTCAAATTTCCACGGATTCAGGGCGCAGATGTTTGTGGGCGGATAATTGGAGTGGGTGCCGGCGTCGATCCATCCCGTATAGGTGAAAGAGTGCTTGTCCAGACTATGCAACCAATGCGCGAAGCTTCACAAATCACTTGTGTGACAATGGGCAGCGAATATGATGGTGGTTTTGCGCAATACGCCGTGGCTAGATCAGAGTATACATTTGCAGTAAAGTGTGACTGGTCCGACGCTGAGCTTGCAACAATTCCATGTGCATATTCCACTGCAGAAAATATGTTACAGCGCGGGCAGGTGGGCGTGGAAACAATTTTAGTCACAGGTGCTTCTGGTGGTGTGGGATCAGCTACTATTCAGCTTGCAAAGCGTCGTGGAGCACAGGTGATTGCCTTGGCTTCGCATAACAAACATCAAGAGGTAATAGCGTTAGGCGCAGATCAAGTGCTCGATCGTAATGCCGATATCACGGCTGAGCTAAAGACAGAAAGTGTTGATGTTGTAATTGATTTGGTTGCTGGCACAAGTTGGCCAAGGCTCTTAGAAGTTTTGAAGCGGGGTGGACGCTATATCACCGCGGGAGCTATTGCTGGACCAATTGTGGAACTGGATGTACGGACTCTCTACTTAAAGGACTTGACACTCTTCGGAGCGACTTATCAAGATGATAAGATTTTTCCTTGCCTGATTTCATACATTGAATCTGGAGAAATTCGTCCCATCTTGGCTGCCACCTATGAATTGGCAGATATAACCCGTGCACAAGAAGATTTTTTGGCCAAAGAGTTTACTGGCAAGCTTGTATTACTGCCGCCTAAAAGTGGAGATATGGTTTGAAGATTAAGAAATTGGAAATTTATTCATATGATTTACCAGTGAAAAATGGGCCTTACAGTATGGCTAATGCTGAGGTTTGGACCTTGGACACAACACTTGTTAAAATTACAACGGATACTGGTGTCGTAGGTTGGGGGGAGACTTGCCCTGTAGGCCCAACTTATGCAGAAGCTCATGCCGGTGGCGCACGAGCAGCACTTATTGAAATGGCTCCAGGACTGATTGGAACCGAAGTTTTGCCCCTTAAGGTTCAGCGCAAAATGACAAGTTTACTGAATGGTCATAACTATGCCAAGGCTGCGATTGATATAGCGACGCATGATGCTCTCGGTAAGTACACAGGTTTACCAGTGGCCGATCTTTTAGGTGGGGCAGTAACAGACCGGATACCGTCCTATTTTGCCACAGGCGTAGGCGAGCCGGACGAAATTGCCAAGCTCGCAAGTGAAAAGCAAGCTGAAGGTTATCCGAGAATACAGATTAAAGTCGGTGGCCGCCCAATCGAAATTGACATCGAAGTTATTGCTAAGGTCTGGGAAAAGATAGAGGGAACTGGAATGAGACTTGCTGTTGACGGTAATCGTGGATGGACTACGCGTGATGTATTGCGTGTAAGCCGTGAGCTTTTGCACATTCCCTTCATTATTGAGCAACCTTGTAATACGGTTCAGGATCTAGAAAAAATTCGTCCACAGGTTCAGCATGCTATTTATATGGATGAAAATAGCGTTGATTTGCCTACAATAATACAGGCTGTGGGCCGTGAATTAGTGGATGGCTTTGGCATGAAAGTGACCCGTATTGGAGGTCTGCATCCTATGCAAACAGTTCGCGATATTTGCGAAGCGCGTTCTTTACCGCATACGTGCGATGATGCTTGGGGTGGTGACGTAATTGCGTCCGCTTGCGCTCATATTGGAGCGACTGTTTCACCTAGATTGAGCGAAGGGGTATGGTTAGCTCAACCTTATATTCAGGGTCACTATGATGTGAAAAATCCAGTTAAAATAGATGGTGGCTATATTTCACTTCCTACTGGACCGGGACTTGGTATTGATCCTGATGAAGCAAAATTTGGGGAACCAGTTGCATTTTTTTGATTATCTTTAAGAGGTATTAGAAATGAAGTTTATTGGGAAACGTGCTTTAGTTACTGGTGCTGCTGGAGGGATTGGATCGGCCATAACCTCTATGCTTCGAGGCGCGGGCGCACAGGTTGCTGTCGCAGATCTGAATACCGAAGGGCTTGACGCGGAGGTGCACCTACCTGGTGACCTGACCGACCAGACTTATACGAAGTCACTTCCTGAATTGGCAGCTAAAGCCTTGGGAGGGCTGGATATTTTAGTAAACAATGCGGGTATTATGCGTCGTGGCAAAGTCACTGATAGCAGTGATGAGGACTTCGAACTTTCTGTTTCTATTAATGTGAAAGCTCCGTTTAATTTGTGCCGCGCTGCAATTCCAATAATGGCAGCAAATGGTGGAGGCGCTATTATCAACACTGCGTCTTGCTGGGGAGTTCACCCTGGGCCTAATCATGCAGTATATTGTATGACTAAGGCTGCACTTGCTTCGCTTACCCAGTGCATGGGTCGGGATCATGCACATCAAGGCATTCGTATTAATGCTGTTTGCCCAAATGAAGTGGATACACCTATGTTACGCAGCGGATTTAAAATGCGGGGGTTTGATCCAACCACGGCGCTAGCAGAGCTAGGTAAAACTGTTCCGTTGGGTCGAATTGCACAACCTACGGATATTGCTGAAGTTGTATTATTTCTGGCCTCCGATCACGCACGCTACATTTGCGGAGAGCTTTTGGAAATTAATGGAGGAAAATCAGTCTCATGATGAGGTTTCAGGAAAAGGTTGCACTCGTCACTGGGGGACGCAGTGGTATTGGTCGAGCTATTGCGCAGCGTTTGCGCGATGAAGGTGCACGCGTCTTCACGGCACAGCGAAGTAAAGATATCGATTTTGAAGGTATAATTGCGGATTTTACAGATCTTGATTGTCCCGCGCGGGCTGTTTCTGAAGTTATAGAGAAGGCTGGTCAGTTGGATGTACTGATCAATAATGCAGGAATGATGCAAGAGGCTGGTGTAGAGGAGATGCATATTGATCAATGGCAGCGCATTCTTACAGTAAATCTCACAGCACCCTTTTTAATGATTAAAGCAGCCTTGCCCCATTTGCGAGTGACAGGTGGAAGTATTGTCAATACGGGATCAATCGAAGGACTAGGTAGCAACCCGGGTCACGCTGCTTATTGTGCGTCAAAATCAGGTTTGCACGGTCTAACGCGCGCAATTGCAGTTGACCACAGCTCTGAAGGGATAAGATGTAATGCGATTGCACCTGGTTGGATTGATACAGATCTGAACATTGATTTTATAGAGAGAATAGATGATCCGGACGAATTTAGGCGCGATATTGGTAAAATTCATCCAATAGGTCGCACCGGCACCCCTGAAGAAGTCGCTGCGCTTGCTGCATTTTTGGCAGCCCCTGAAAGTACGTTCATAACTGGTCAAGTCTATGTAATTGATGGTGGTCGGATGGCGCAGCTTAGCTTGCCTTAAAGCGAAAAATTATAGCTCTGCACCAGCTTGCAGTTCCTGCCATTTAAGCAAAGTAGCAGCTCCGGGTTTTGACAAAAATTGTGGTAGCAGTTTGGTGGGTTCGGGAGCAGAAAGTGCACGATCCAATCGAGCAGACTTTGTTTCGGTTGCGAGCTCAGCTGCCAGTAGTCCAGATAGTGTACCGCGCGTGGTACCCAAACCGTTTTGGCAGCAGGCAGAATAAAGTCCATCCTCCAATTGTCTTACAACGCTAACATTATTCCGGCTGAGGCAAAGACGTCCTCCCCAACGATATTGCATCGAAATGTTTGACAGCATTGGAAACCGTGCTCGAAATGCCCGATCATGGTCTCGGGCGACGCGTTTAATTCGATTTTCTGTAACTTCCATTGACGGGTCATAAGTAAACCGATTTCTTACAACAATACGATGCCCTTCAGAGGAATTTATGCGACGCACAGTTGTTCCCATAGGATCAGCAGGCGTAATACCCCAAACGGATCTGCCTCCAAGTAGTTTACTTTCCTGAGAGCTCAATGCCCTGGTCATTGAGGCATAAGTAAATACGTGGATTAATCTGTTTGGTAAAAATCCAAAGCTGTTAAGATGCCCATTTACGGCTAGAATTATCTTTGGGGCCGTGACTGAGCCGCTAGGCGTTTGAGCAACCCAATTACCATTTCGGCTTAAGCTAGTGACAGGGCTATTTTCAAAAATTTGGACAAGATTAGATTTTAGACCTTTTGAAACACTCCGTACAAAAGCAGCGGGCTGAATTATGGCTGTTCCAGCTGTGAACAATCCACTTTTATAGTAGGTTGTCCCCGTAACTTCTTTCATATCGGGAGCGTCCAGCATTTGGTAGTCTTCGCCCATAGTCTTAAGATGAGCTGCATATTCTCGATTATGCTTTTCACCCTTAACCGTTGCGGCACCGTTGATTTTTCCGCTTTGACTAAAGACATCTGGTCCCATATCAAAGTCTGCTGCCATATCTGCTGCGAACTGAATAGCGTGCCTATTATCATCTGTGAGCATGATGTCTTTATCTAGCGCACCACCGTAGTCTGCGGATGTAAGATCATGTGGCAGGTCAATCATAAAACCGGAATTGCGACCTGCAGGTCCTTCAGCAACACTTCGAGCTTCCAGGACTATAATTCGATCAGTTGGGCATAGTTGTGACAAGCGCCTCACAGCTGCGAGACCTGCAAACCCTGCCCCAATAACAAGCCAATCCGAGGTGATGTTGTCGTCTAGGGTTACTCCAGGATCAGATTTGGGCAAAAGGTTATTCCAAGCCGCTGGGCCGGGATCTAATGGAAATTTAGTGACATTGATTTGGCGCATGTTAGTAGTCCTGATTCAAAGAATCGGCTGTTGGAATTTCGCGTTCTCTCCTTGCGATATAATCTAGTAATTCTTCATTGGTTGATGGGTCAAGCTTTGGTTCTTCATATTCGTTAAGAAGATTTCTTACACGTTGCAATGCACGTTCGTTGATTTCGATAGAACCATCAGCTTGCCACTGTTCAATTGAGTTATTGTCAAACATCTCTGGCATAAAAAAGGCATCTTGGAAATTTTCCAATGTATGAGGATGTCCCAGATAGTGTCCGCCAGGACCCACGTCCCGGACTGCCTGCAACGCCTCATCAAAATCATCCCAATTGATACCCGATACCATTCGGTATCCCATTTCACATTGCTCTGCATCTACAACAAATTTGGCCATTGAACAGTGCATTCCGGCCTCATTCCACCCTGCAGAGTGCCAGATATAGTTTGCTCCAGACATAAGCACTGCCATCATCGTACTGGCACTTTCATAACCAGCTTGCGCATCAAAAGTTTTAGCGCCGCCCAATGTGTTTGATGTCCGCCATGGTACGTCATAAAAACGCGCTAACTGCCCAATCATCATGTTCATCAAGCTAATTTCTGGGGTGCCCGCCATTGGCGCGCCGGATTTCATAGATACAGTTGCCAGGTAATGTCCATAGATTGCGGGTGTACCTTTTTTAACGACTTGCGAGTATGCTAGACAGCTCAAAGCCTCTGCGTTTAGTTGAGCTACAGTCGGGGCAACACCCGCAGGCGTATTCGCTCCCCCCAACACAAATGGTGAACATAGGATAGGTTGGTTAAATTTTGCGAAAGCACGCAATGCACCAAGCATAGTTTCGTCCCAGACCAAAGGAGAGTTACCATTGCAGTTACCTGTTACAACTGGATTATTCATCATAAAGTCTTTGCCGAATAGGATTGCACACATTTCCATAACATCTTCTGCATTTTTAGGGCTGGTTGTCATTCCCATGAAAGTTTTGTCCGAGTATTTCATAGAAGAATAGGTGATCCTTAGGTGCCTATGGCTGATCGGATGATCGTAAGGTTCCACAATGTGGTGTGCGGAGGAATGCATTGCTGGTAGCATATGGCTGAGTTTGTGAAAATTAGCTAAGTCATCCAGCGTAGGATTTCGCCGAACGTCGTTTATATCGCGCAGATAGGGGGCACCGGTCATTGGCACAAAGATTGAATACTCTTTACCAAATAGTAGGTTATTTGCGGGATTTCGTGCGGTGTAGGTGAAGCTTGAAGGTATCGTCTTAATCAGCTCGCGTACTAAGCCGCGGTCTAGACGTACTGTATCGTCACGCACATCAGCACCTGCTTTTTTCCAGTCTTCCAGAGCAATTGGATCGCGGAATATCACACCTACATCTTCTAGAATATCCATAGATGCGGCATCGATTTTTTCAACCTGTTCTGCATTCAAAGGATCTATCAAAGGAATACCGCGTTTAAGAGTGGGCAACATAGTTATGTCGCGCGTTTGGCGGATCGCTTTTCTTACTCCACGACCGCGACGTATTTTGCCTATGGCCTCAACACTCATCCGATATTATCTCCTTCGACTGGATTAGTTAGGTCGATCCAGATTGTTTTGAGTTCAGTAAACTGATCATGAGCGTGCACTCCATTGTCGCGTCCGCCAAAACCGGATTGCTTATACCCGCCAAAAGGGGTGGAAATATCACCTTCGCCGTAACAATTAACTGTAACAGTTCCTGCGTTAATATCTCGCGCTGCGCGGATAGCTTGTCTGGTGTTGGCTGTGAATACACTCGCCGTGAGTCCATATTTTGTCTGGTTTGCCACCGCGATAGCTTCTTCATTGGTGGCTACTTCGATGACACTTAGAACGGGTCCAAAAATTTCTTCCTGGGCCATTGGATCCTCTTGTCTGACTTCATATATTTTCGGCGAAATAAACGGGCCGCTGCCCTTATCTTTATCTTCTAGAAACGAACGAACTTTGTCACAATGTTCGGCATCAATCAGCGCACCAATATGGACGCCTGGGTCAAGGGGATCGCCTACTTTCCAATCCCGAATGCGTGCTTCTATTCGCTCCATCAACGGTATTTTGATTGAACTATGTATAATCAGTCGAGAGGCAGCAGAGCAGTTTTGCCCTGCATTCCAGAATGCTGCATTAACTACATGTTCTGCTACGTGATCCAAATTTTCAGCATCATCGAATACTACTGCTGGGTTTTTACCTCCACATTCCAAAACTATCTTTTTAAGGTTGCTGTCTGCAGCATAGCGTAAGAAGCGTTTGCCGGTTTCGGTCGAACCAGTGAAGCTAACCATATCGACATTCATGTGTTTTCCCAAGGGTTCTCCTACGGATGGACCATCGCCAGGCAAAACTTGAAATACGCCGCGCGGAATGCCTGCTTGATGAGCCAGTTCGGCAACGCGCAATGTGGTAAGAGAGGTTTGTTCGGCAGGTTTAGCGATTACTGAACATCCTGCTGCCAAAGCAGGGCCTATTTTCCATGCCAGCATCATTAATGGGAAATTCCAAGGTAAAACTACGCCAACCACGCCAATCGGTTCTCTTACAATCATCGAGATTGACTCATCTATTGCGGGCGCTGTTTGATCATAGATTTTGTCAACTGCCTCTGCGTGCCATTTAATACAGTCAATTGTTTCTGGTAGATCAATTGTTTCACAATCCAAAATCGGTTTTCCGCTATCAAGGCTCTCCATAACTGCTAGCTCGCGACGGTTACGTGTTAACAGTTTACATAGTCTGATTAACTTATTTTTGCGCTCGGACGGATGCAGCTTAGACCAAAGCCCCTGCTCAAAAGCCTCGCGAGCTTTCTGAACAGCAAAATCAACATCTGTAGCATTGCACCCAAAAATTTTTGCTAATTTTTGACCAGTTGCGGGGTTGACTGTTTCGAAAGGTTTTCCGTTCCCTTTTTGATACTTTCCATTAATAAATGCGGTTTTTGGGAGATCCAGGTCTTCGGCAATGGCTTTGTATTCAGTATGGGTCAAAAGATCGCTCATATGGCTTCTCCAGTAATGTTTGAGATAGTCTTGTTCATAGTCCGTATTACTTCCGCCAATTGCCGTTTGTCATCCTTATTCAATGGATGCAGTGGCTTGCGCGGTGGTCCAGCATTGATGCCTCGCAAAGTTAGCCCGTGTTTGATGCATTGAACAAATTTTCCACCCTGCTCTAAAACGCTCATCAGAGGAAGCATTGCCGACATTATTTCACGGCCTTTGGTAAAATCACCCTCAACTGCGCAAGCGCGATACAAGGCGATGTGTGCTTCGGGGGCAAAGTTTGAACCCGCACAAACCCAAGAGCGTGCGCCCCAGGCAAAAAACTCTAAAGCCTGATCGTCCATTCCACAGCTCAATGCTATATGTGGATAATCCCGAGCTAACATGTGAATACGGTTGATATCCCCAGAACTTTCCTTGATGGCGCAAAAGTTGGGCGATCGGCCCAAGCGGTCCAGTGTTTCCTCGTCCATATTCACAGACATGCGGCCCGGGTAGTTATAAAGCATGATAGGCAGGTTCGCTACGCGATCGATGGCTAGGGCATGCAATGCGATCTCTCGCCCTGTAGGGTAGGCATAGGGGGGTGTGGAAATTAAAAGTCCATTTGCACCTGCTGCTTTTGCAGCTTTTGCAAATCCAATGCTGTCCTCAGTTCTTATAGCGCCCGTACCAACGATCATTGGTAATCGACCCTTGATCAGTTCTGCGCACCTGTTCATCATCCAGATCCGTTCTTTGTCGGTTTGTGCGTAATATTCACCAGTTGATCCAGCTACAATTATCCCATGTACGCCTGCATCTATCAAATGTTCAACCGTTTGCTCCAAAGCATCTTCATTAAATGAAAAGTTATCGTGGAATGGCGAAACAATGGGAGTGTAGATGCCTTCAAAGCGCATGTCATGTAACTTTCATTGAGATTATGGCTAATGAAAGCCAATCATCACAGGGATATTTTTTCACTTTATTCTGAGCGACAGCCCAATATTTGCACAAGAGCTTGTAAGCTCGATTTTTCTTCTTTAACTCAATTACTCGTATTATTTGACTGTTTAATTTGGTTAATTTTTCATTACAGCGGATATCATTCCCGAAATAGTTGAATTTCCAACTTTTACCGTGAGGATTGATTTGTAACGACAATATATGGAGATAAAACGAGTTAGCTTTTTCCCAAATACTGCATCTACGCTTGGCACATTTATAAATTGAACCATTCTTGTTTGTATATTTTATTACGGGCATGAGCTAGAAAACGAGCCACAAAAATTATTAAATCTTGTCGTAGACTAGCGTAAGAAAAAGGTTGCTAAAAGAGAAAAATAACCAATTTTCGTCACTGTACGCTTAGGAAGAACTCTCAAATAATATAGCAGCTAAACTTGCTCTGAACTTGTAATTCATACGTGAAAATCGCAAGGGCTGCTCAATAAAATTTAATGGCGTGGTTACAGGCGCACTAATTAAGTTCGGTTAAGAGTTTCGCTAGTTTGCTGGAACTCATACCAGCAAGTTCTAGCTCAGCAATCTTATCGATGTTGGATGTATCATCCCCAACAACTACAAGTCCTATCATACCACTGTTTTTGTGCGGCGTGCACCAATAGAAATACGTTCCGGGAGTATCAAATTTTATTGAGATAGGTTTTGAAAATGATGACTTTTTGGGTAATTTCGCGGCATCTGGCCCTAAACGAAATTCTACATTATGTCCTTTTGCTGTTGGCAACCATTCAATTGTTTGGCCAACATCGATCCTAGCTATTTCTATACTGAAGCTTCTGTTGGGCGTCATTTCAATTGTCAAGTCTTCTGCTAAAACCAAACTGCTTGTAAAAAGGAACGCAATTTTTATTAATAAAAGTCGAAAAATCATCTCTTATCTCATCATTGTTAACTATAATTGTTACGCTTTTCACTTGATTATGGATCAGTTTTTCAGACGAAATTAGAAATTGAATGTGTTGTTATTGATATCGTTGATGTGTTTTACGAAAAGAAAATTGACAAACACGATTATTTTATATGCAGATCAGGTAATTTTTAACTATTCCTCGGTGAGCCGATTTATATAGCAAGGCTTTCCAAATAAAAACGTATATAATTAAATAGTGAGAAGACAGGAACTGGTCTGGCAGCTATAAAAGTGAAAACCCAAGAGCGACTGAGCGAGTGCTGGAAATAAAATGAATGTTTTACTCTCTAAAAGAGAAGCATATAACCTAATTTGGGATGCGCTGATTGGAAGCGGTACATCGCCAGAAAATGCTTGTTACTTCACTGATGCAATACTCGATACAGAACTATCAGGACTGGAAGGGCATGGGTTTTATTGGCTCCAATATTATTGCGCGCACCTTCGAAATGGAAAAGTGGATGGTATGGTTTCTCCAAACGTTGAGGCTATTTCAAAATCAAGTTTTAGAGTAGATGCAAAACATGGGTTTGCGCATCCTGCGATTGAGGCTGGATTTAAATACCTTATTCCGGCTGCTCGGTTGCAAGGTGTTGCAGCAATGGGAGTATATAATTCGTATAATGCTGCTACCCTAGGATTTCATACTGGTTTTCTGGCTCGCGCTGGTCTTCTAGGAATTGGTGCAACAAATGCTGTTCCAAATTTAGCTCCGGTAGGTGGAAAAACTCCAATCATTGGGACAAATCCTATTTCTTTCGCTGTTCCCGCACCGAATGGCGAAATTGCTTTTCTTGTTGATCAATCTGCAACGCAAGTGGCCTGGACGTCGGTAAAGCGAGCGGCGGATCAAGGTGAGCCAATTCCGCTTGGTTGGGCCTTAGATAGTGATGGTGAACCAACGACTGATGCACAGGCTGGGCTTGGTGGGTCAATGGCACCTTCAGGTGGTGTTAAAGGATTTAGCATAGGCCTTCTTGTTGAAGTTCTTTGTGCTGCACTTGCTGGGGGCAATCTTGGATTGGATCAGGGTTCTTTTACGGATAATGATGGAAAGCCTATCGACAACGGGCAGTTCTTTTTAGCCTTTGATACCCAAAAGTTCTCTGGTGGAACTTTTGATAGAACTTTAAAAAAATTAGTAAACTCTATAACCGAACAAAAAGGAGCTCGTCTTCCCAACGCACGCCGTGAGGCAAACAAGTTGAAATTTGAAAAAGACGGGATTCCCATCGATAGAGATTTATACGATACGTTGAAAAAATTTGCATAATTAATGCGAAATTATAGTCCTATCATTTATCTAGCGCGTTCAACCTGATAATCTTCTTTCGACGATACGCGCCATTACAGACGCGCCTATGGGTAAAATATCAGGGTCAAGAAAAAACCCGGGATTATGAAGGCCAGTAGTTCCTGAATGTCCGATCCTACAATATGCACCCGGCACAACATTCAGCATATCAGCAAAGTCCTCAGACCCGGTTGCAGGTTCCTGTGTACCTGAGATATTATCTTTGCCCACGATGTCTTCAGCTGCCTCGAGATAAGCATCTGATAGTTCTTCATCGTTAACCAAAACGTCAAAAGTCTTGCGGTTATCCAAAGTGATATCCACGCCGTAGGCGGCAGCAAAGCCTGAACATAATTCACGCATTCGGCTATCAGCTATATCGAAGATTTCCTGCTTAAAATAGCGAATTGTTCCTGCCAAGGTCGCTGCATCCGGTACGATATTGTAGGCGGATCCAGAATGGATTTGAGTAACTGATAATACGCAAGTTTCAAGGGGTGCAATGTTGCGTGAAAGTATTGTCTGGATACTCCCAACAAGGTCGGATGCGATGACCAGTGGATCGCGTGACTGGTGCGGCATGGCAGCATGGCTTCCCTTGCCTTGAATTGTGATATCAAAGAATGATGCGCCTGCCATAGCGGTACCCTTGCAAATGCCTACAGTACCTGGCTTTCCATTTGGGGTATTATGCAAACCATAGATCTCGTCGCAGGGAAACCGTTCAAACAGTCCATCAGCGAGCATGCCGCGTGCTCCGCCTAATCCCTCTTCGGCGGGTTGGAATATGAGTACAGCGGTTCCTTTAAAATTACGTGTTTTCGATAAATGTTTTGCTGCGCCCAGTAGCATTGTAGTGTGGCCGTCATGGCCACAAGCATGCATAACACCAGGCGTTTTGGAAGAGTAATCGAGGTTTGTCAGTTCGTCTATTGGCAGAGCGTCCATATCAGCTCGCAAGCCTACCCGTCGTGACCCATTGTCGCCTTTTATGATGCCTATTACGCCTGTAGTTGCAATGCCAGTATGCACTTCGTCCACACCGTATTCTTTAAGTTTTTCTGCAACAACTCCAGCTGTCCGATGCTCAGTAAAGCCTAATTCAGGATGTTGGTGAAGGTCCTTGAAGATTGCAGTCAGCTCATCCTTCGCCGCTTCAATAATAGGCAGATTGCTCATGATATTCTCCTTAATCAGATTCCACAAACCGGGTCGAAATTTTGCTTTTTGAAAAAATTTCGATGCGTGGTCATATTTGGCATAGCCTAGCAATTAATATTGCTGAAATAAATATTTTAGTAGGCTTTTGCATTGCGCTGGTTGTGTAGTAACACTTGCAACCTTTGTTTGATTCTTTAAAATTACATTTCAGGTTATTCAGGAGGTATCATCTTATGGTCGAAAAGCATTCTAAAAAAAGCACTGCAGATGAGAAGCTCAATATGCAGGACGTTTTATCAATGCGCTCAAGCGGCTACTATTCGCAGCGTACAGCTGGTGCAAAAAATGCTATCGACAGTGTTCTTCCACTCATGAAAGAAGCAGTCAAAAATCTTCCTGAAACAGAAATTTTGAGATTTGCAGATTTTGGAGCGGCAGATGGCGGAACCAGCGCTGCGCTCTGGTCACACCTTATTTCGGCTCTCCGCAAGAGTGGCGATAAGCGGCACACTGAACTCCTCTACACCGATTTACCATCAAATGATTTTTCTACGTTGTTTAAGACGATGCAAGGTATGCAAGGAGATCCCTCAAATGCTTATCAGATAAACAATGATAACGTATTTGTGCATGGTTGCGGCACTGGCTTTCATCGTCAACTTATGGCTTCAGATAGCCTAAGCCTTGGTTTTTCCGCTACTGCAATGCACTATGTGTCTGAAAAGCCATGTGAAATTGACGATCATGTTCATATGGTGGGAGCTAAGCCTGACGAGCGAGCACAGTTTGCGCAGCGTGCGGCAGAAGACTGGGAAAAGATTCTTCTTGCGCGTGCTAAGGAAATGAAATCAGGGTCACAGTTTATCGTATTGAATTTTGGTATTGATGAGCAGGGACGTTACCTTGGTCATACTGGTGGGCATTCCATGTTTGACAAATTCACGGAGCATTGGCGCTCGCTTCTGAATGCTGACAAAATCACCAAAGAGGAATTTCGCAAGGCTACTTTTGTTCAACATTACCGCACATTGGCAGAATTCAAAGCTCCTTTCGACAATAAAGACACACTTGCTATGAAAGCTGGCCTACGACTAAAATCTGCATATACTCAGTTGACAAAATGTCCATATCAAAGAGCATTCATAGAGGCAGACGGAGAGATGTCAGCTAGCCAATATGCAGCCTCTCTGATTCCAACTATGCGAAGCTGGTCGGAAACGGTGTTCCTTTCCGCATTGAGTAGTCGCCCGCCTGTGGAAGCTCAGGCCATCGTAGATGAGTTTTATCAGTCCTATGAGGCAGAGGTCACCGCAAATCCTGAAGGTCACGCCATGGATTATATTCATGCTATAATGGTCATAGAAAAGGTGACTGAATAACATTGAACTAAAATATTTTTAATTCCTTTATTCATTAAAGGGAATTTTAAATACGTAGTAAGTGTAAGTTTTGGAGTAAAAATTCTGGTAGAAATTTTAAATAAACAAAAACCTATTGGAGGCTTCAGTGCATAAAAGCATATTAGATAAACGATTTTTGATAAAAGCTTTCCCGGTTGAGGACCGCAGGCCAATTGAACTAAATTCTATAATGAAACCCCATCCGTTATCTTACATGGAGTTGCCGTTTGATCCTGAATACTCGCTCTATAATAATAGAATGACGCCAGAGCGGTTGAATAACGTTACCGACGATGAACAATATTGGGCCATACGCCAGAAAGTAATCTTTAGAAATACAGGTGAGTTTCCAGTTGAAATTTCTGGGCGGGAAGCTGAAAAATTTGCCAACTGGGTGTTTGCTCGCGATGTGAGCCGTATCAAAGTCGGTCGCTGTTCGTATAATTTCGTTCTATATCACCATGGTGGAATAATCACTGATGGTGTGATGTTGAGACTTGCAGAAGATAGGTTCTGGATGGCGCAGGCAGACGGTGAGCTAATCAAATGGTATATGGCGCACGCGCACGAGTTCGATGTGAAAATTTCCGATCCTAATGTCTGGGTTACTCAGATTCAGGGACCTCGATCGATGGATGTACTACGTGATGTTATTGACGGTGAATTCCCAGATCCCTGGCGCTACTTTGACATTGCTACCGTATCGATTGCAGGAGAAGAGGTCATCATCACACGCACCGGTTTCTCCAACGAACTGGGTTGGGAGTTCTATTTACGGCCCAAAAATGACGCCGAAAAAATAGGAAACCATATCTGGGATATGGGTCAGAAGTATGGGATGATACTGACAGGTACCCCGGTCTTTCGAGCACGCCGCATCGAAGCCGGGTTGATGGGCCAGACCGAATTCGACAGTACAACTACACCCTTCGATGCAGGCCTCGGTCATTTTGTTCAGATGGACAAGTCCGATTTCATTGGAAAAGCGGCTCTTGAGAAGGCTGATAAGCGATCACGTACGTTCGGCATGCGCGTGCGTGGTGGGATTGCAGAGCGTGGACGAACCATATCAGTAGGTGGTAAAATTATTGGACAAGTTTGCTCTTCGACTTGGTCTCCTTATCAGGAATGCGGTGTTGCACTAGTGCGTTTAGACAGTCCAGAAGAAGGGCCAGGCACTGAGGTTGAAGTGACTTGCATAGATGGTAAAAACTATAGCGCCCAGCTATGCAGTCTTCCGATGTATGATAAAGAAGGGTCCATAGTTCGTGGAAAAAATACGACCTCTCCAGACGGTCCTCAGCCGTGGAACGGATGATACCAATAGAGAACGAATTCGTTTATTTTTTCATTTTTGTCTTGTTATGCATCTGGCTAGGGTTGAATTATAAGAAGCTCTTCATCATTTGTAAAAATATTACTTAAAATCACGAGTTGTAAAACTTGCACTATACTACAAACGCTCAGGATTTCGCAGAATTAAGTATTTGAATTTAAACTTGAGCTCAAAATTTAACTCCGAGGAAAACTTTCGGCCAATTCTTACAAGAACTGATCATTTTCACGCGAATGTTTTATAAATATGTTCATCGCTTCTGTTTCAGTTACTTTTTCCAAAACACCACCATTAATTTCTTCTCGCGACCACATCCAGCTCTGCACGGGATCATGTTTCATGGCCCAATTTGCAAACAGCCTTCTTCCACTCATTCCAGAATTTAAAAGCAGAACTTCTGTATGCCGATCATCTTCAATTATTTTAGAATAAGTTATATCTATTTCTTTTTCAGGACCTTCCAAGTACTGGAGATAGAGATCATCTCGGCAGAATAATGCTCCTGTTATGTCATTTTTATCGTTGTTATATCTCGATTTTATTAAAATATGATCTAAGTCGCTGTCGCTAAACCCAAAGGGTGTAGATGCATAGATGATATGCTTTAAATTAGTTGTCAAAAGACCTCGTCGAAGCTGATCAAATTATCAATACAAATTTGTTAGCATATTTGTAATATTTAGTACATTAATTTAGCGAAAGCAGTTTTATAAAAAGATTTTAAGGGCCAAATTATATTTGTTATATATATCATATGTCAGCCTTCAACTTTAGTCAGTGGTATCAGCTACATTTGTTTGTCTTAGAGGACATAGGGCATAATCTAATTGAATAATGTGATGATACCGCTTGAAATACATAATGGTTCACTGCGAGAACCTATCCCTAGGCAGCTCTTAGGTTCTGCTGTTCTTGATCAGACAGGAGAATTTGAGGCAGGTAGTTATCAGAGCTTTACCTTAACCTATACGGCTGGACGTTTTGGAATAGATGACAGCGGTAGTATCCGGGTTGTGTTTCGTTTTGCAACAGACCAATCAAACCCCCAGTTTGATGATCCCACAGCACCAGGATTTACCGAGGTCGTTGCTTCTAACGATGCCGTTCTTGAGGTCCGTTTTGATCCTAAGGGTAACATCCGGCCATGGGATCGCACATTGCAGATCAAAGTTGTCAAAGGCTTTATGAAAGAGGGCGATACGATTACCGTGCGCTTTGGAGTGACAGAGCACGGTAGCGCTGGCATGCGATTACAAACGTTTTGTGAAAGTAGATACGAATTCCGGGTATTGGTGGATCCAATCGCCACCTATAATTTCCAAACATTGCCCGACCAGCCATTTATAACGATTGTTCCAGGTCTGCCAAAGACTTGGGTTGCTATTGTACCTTCAACGATTAAGAGCGGAGAACCCTTTTCGCTCAAGATAAAAGCGGAGGATGATTGGGGTAATCCAACAAACCAAGCTACTACTACGCTTTCAGTAAAGTGTAATCGAAAAATTAAAAATTTACCCGATTTCGTTGAAGTCAAAACAGGTGACTTTGCAACCATAATATCAGGTATTGTTGTCAACATAACAGGGCCATTGGAGATTTTGCTTTATGCACCAGACGGATCACTTGTTGCCACCTGCAATCCCGCTTTCGTATCTGATGACCCTAGTCTCAAAAGTTATTGGGGTGATTTACATGGCCAATCAGAAGAAACCTTGGGCACAAACAGTGCCACCGATTACTTTGCTTTTGGACGTGACAGATCATTTCTAGACGTATGTGCTCACCAGGGTAACGACTTTCAAATGACCAATACTTTCTGGAAAGATTTAAATCGTATTACATCCCTATTTAATGAGGATGGTCGATACATCACTCTGCCTGGATATGAATGGTCTGGCAATACGGCTTTGGGTGGAGACCGAAATGTTTATTTTCCATTCGAGGGACGTATAATTCGCCGTTCATCTCATGCGCTTATCGAAGATCAGAGTGATGCTGATACCGATTGTCATACGGCAAGTGAGTTGTTCAAAGCGTTTGCTGATAATGAAGAATGGGACGTGATATCTTTTGCCCATTGCGGTGGCAGATACGCAGATATTTCAAAAGCGCATGACGGGCGGTTCGAAAAATCTGTAGAGGTGCATTCGGCTTGGGGTACCTTTGAGTGGATTGTGCATGATGCATTTAAAAATGGCTACAGAGTGGGCATTATTGGAAACTCAGACGGCCACAAAGGAAGGCCTGGAGCTAGCTATCCTGGAGCTGGATGGTTTGGTGCGGTTGGCGGTTTGACCTGTTTTCTGATGCCCCACCTAACACGTAGAAACTTGATTGATTGTATAAATAAACGCCATCATTACGCTACGACGGGAGGCTCAAGCGGGCGAATACGTCTGCAGGTTTTGATGTCGTTTGACGGAGCAGCTACGTTATTTTTGGATGATCCGTTGCTGGTTAAAAATTGCAAAACTAAGTCATGTTCTGAAGCAATGATGGGTGATATCGTAATGTTGCCAAGCGGTGCTGCTAATCTGAAAGTAAGTGTTAATGCTGCGTCACCCGTTAATAGTGTTGATATCTTTAACGGTGTTGATCATCTGGAATGTTATCGTCCCTATAAAATAAATGAACTAGGTGACCGAATTGCTGTTTTATGGGAAGGCGCAGAGTACCGCGGCCGTTTCCGTGCCGTCTCATGGGATGGATCAGCGCATTTTGATAGGGCAAAAGTTACTTCAGTGGTTCCTGTAAATTTTTTTAATCGAGATAAAAAATTGGATATGTGCGGTAGCTCGGATCTTAGTTGGCAGTCGGTGACAACTGGAAATTTAGCTGGTTTCATTGCAGTATTAAAAAACGGCAAATCAGGGAGCCTTATGCTTAAGACGCCTTTGATAAATGAAATCGTAAACTTGACTGATATAGGCTATGAAAACAAGGTTCTTGATGCTTCATCTAGTTTGCCTCGTCGTATCCGCTTATTCCGATTGCCCAACCTCAATCCTCATACCTCAGTAAGTATTGAGCGAAAATTGGAGCCACATATGGGTCGTGATAATCCATACTATGTACGCGTTACGCTGGAAGATGGTACACAAGCTTGGTCAAGTCCTATCTATATATTTCGCAAATTCTAAATTAGTAATTTCGTAATAAACTAATCCAGTTTTATAATGTTACAGTATAAAGGTTTGTGATTGGACGAACGGTAAATTCGTTCTTTCCTCCCTGTTAACTGAAGCCCTCGCTCTAACGCGGGGGCTTTTTTTAAATTTTTTCTTTAAAGCTTATTGGTTGTTGTTAACAGTTTACGTACGGTAAATTTTGTTAAAAAAGATAAATGATGAATTCTTTAGCTGAGCGTTCTATAAATTATTGGAAAATTGCGGTTATTTTATAAGGAGGTAATAATATGATTGTAATGCTGTCTCAAGACCTTTCTAAAGGTTTCGTTTCCTGGAAAGAAATGTATTTTGAAAATAAGGATGCTTTGGAAGCTCTAGGGGGTAAACTTATTTTTGCAGGTCCACATAAAGAAGATGATAACAAGATGGTAGTTTTAATTGACTTCGATTCTCCTGAAGCAATGAAGGCATTTGCAACTAATGAAGAATTAAAAGCTAAACGTGTAGCAGCTGGAGCCATTTTAGAGTCTAATGTTGTAACCGTTATGGGTGATGAATCCTTTACAAGCTGATGGCTAAAAAATTCTAATTTTCCTTGAAGAGCCTAAACTAGTGAGTTTGGGCTTTTTTAGTTGCTGATTTACCTCAAAAAGGTAGTAAACATAGGATATTTACATGAGTACGAAGATTAATCATAGCAATAAAGTAATTATAACTTGTGCGGTTACTGGTGCAATCCATACCCCCACAATGTCTCCATATCTTCCTATAACGCCAGATGAGATTACTACAGATGCAATTGCTGCAGCAGAGGCAGGAGCTGCGATATTGCATTTGCATGCACGTAACCCTAAAACTGGTGAGCCCGATCAGTCCCCTGATGGTTTCTCTCCTTTTCTGCCTCGAATAAAGCAGGGAACGAATTCAATAATAAATATCACTACTGGCGGCAGTCCATATATGACGGTTGAAGAAAGAGTAGAACCAGCGGCTAAATTTAAACCAGAAGTTGCTTCACTCAACATGGGTTCGATGAATTTTGGTTTATATCCAATGTTGAAGCGTTTCAAAGATTTTAAGTTCGAATGGGAAAGGCAACATTTAGAAGGTTCACGAGATTTGGTTTTTAGGAACTCGTTCAAAGATATCGAGTATGTCTTACAAACTTGTTATGGAAATAATACTAGATTTGAATTTGAGTGTTACGATATCTCTCACTTATACAATTTGGCACATTTTGTTGATCGAGGACTAATAAAGGCACCGTTTTTTGTGCAATCGGTTTTTGGTCTGCTGGGTGGTATAGGGCCCCATCCAGAGGATGTTATGCACATGAAGCGGACAGCAGATCGATTATTTGGAGAAGACTACCGTTGGTCTGTTCTTGGCGCTGGTTCAAATCAGTTTAAGGTTGCAGCGCAGGCGGCGGCTCTTGGAGCAAACGTGCGAGTAGGCTTAGAAGACAGTATATGGGCCGGGAAAGGTGAGCTTGCGACATCAAATGCTGTGCAAGTGACGAAAGTTCGTAAAATTATTGAAAGCCTTGGTTTGCAGGTGGCGACACCCGACGAGGCACGAGAAATTCTTTCACTTAAAGGTGGTGATCAAGTGAACTTTTAGTACTCTGAAAAGAGAATTCGTAAGGGCTAGATGTTAAAGAATGACGTTATAATTTGAAGCTAAATTAAAAGGTATAAAGTAAGTGATAAGTCCAGACTTTTTGATATTTGACGGTCATAATGATGTACTTTCAAAAATTTTCAATGAAGGCGGCACAGTTAGGGCTGCATCATTTCTTGAGGGACGTGAGGGGGCAATTGATCTCGCAAAGGCAAAATTAGGCGGATTTGGAGGTGGTTTTTTTGCAGTTTATGTTCCGTCGCAATTTGATTTGGAATTCAGTTATCAAGAGATGGAAAAGGACAGTTATTGTTTACCTTTACCCGAAGCTATTGAATGGAGCACGGCAGTCTCTGTAGTAGCATCTCAAGTAGCAATTCTACGTGAATTAGAGAGGCTAGGTTGTCTAATTATCTGTCGTAGAGTATCCGATATTTATAGCGCTTTTAAGAAACAAAAAATTGCTGCAATTTTTCATATTGAAGGCGCCGAGGCGATTGATCCAGACCTTCATATGCTTGAGGTTTTACATTCTGCTGGCTTGCGATCTATAGGACCAGTTTGGAGCCGGCCCACGATTTTTGGGGAGGGAGTACCTTTCAGTTTTCCATCAACACCGAATATTGGTGCAGGGCTTACAGAGTTAGGAATTAGACTAGTAAAGCGATGCAATGAATTAAAAATTATGATTGATTTGTCGCATTTAAATGAGGCTGGTTTCTGGGATGTGGCAAGCTATTCAAATGCGCCCCTAGTGGCTACACATTCAAACGCTCATTCAATTACTCAGCATTCGCGCAATCTCACGGATGAACAGTTGCGAGCGATCGCAGATAGCGATGGCATGGTCGGTCTAAACTTTGCAACTGCGTTCTTACGAGAAGATGGGAAAATGTTATCAGATGTTCCATTAACGCAGATGCTCAGGCATTTAGACTATCTTATAGAAATACTTGGTGAAGACAGAGTCGGATTAGGGTCTGACTATGATGGTGCGGTCATGCCTGAAGAATTGACGGATTTATCTGGTCTTCCAAACTTGATAAGGGCCATGAGAGCGCATGGGTATGACGAATTACTGATTAAAAAATTGTGCCATGAAAATTGGCTGGGTGTTCTGCACAAGACTTGGGGTAATTAATTGGAGCTACCAAAATGTTAAAACAAGAAAGAGCTGATTTTATTTCTAAAAGACTAAATGAAATCTACCCTGAAACACCGGTTCCTCTCGATCATAAAGATGGTTATCAACTATTAGTTGCCGTTTTATTAAGCGCTCAGTGTACAGATGCTAGAGTAAATATAGTTACCCCCAATCTATTCGCCAAAGCGAGTACTCCTCATGATATGGCAGTTTTAAATGAAAATGAAATACTGGGAGCGATACGGTCTTGTGGGTTAGCGCCAAAAAAATCTCGCGCTATAAAAAGGTTATCAGAAATTCTTGTTGAGAATTACAACGGAGAAGTCCCAGATGATTTTGCTTCTTTGGAGGCTCTGCCTGGAGTTGGCCATAAAACTGCTTCTGTTGTGATGTCGCAATGGTTTGGCTTTCCCGCTTTTCCCGTTGATACACATATTCATCGGCTTGCGCAGCGATGGGGGCTCACTAAAAAAAATAATAATGTGGTAAAAACAGAGCGTGATTTAAAACTTATATTTCCAAAAAATCTTTGGAATAAATTGCATTTGCAAATTATTTTTTATGGACGAGAATTTTGTACAGCTCGCGGCTGTAGGGGAATAAAATGTGAAATATGTACAACTTGCTATCCAGAAAGAAAAAAACCATTTGATTGATCAACATTTCTTTTCTTAATGTATTTACGTAGGAACTAGACGACATAGTTAGCATTTTTAGGGGTATACATTTGAAATTGAACAAGGAGACAATATGGCACTTTATTTGTGATCATTGTTCTTTATGGTGGTCCTTCGCATCCTCAGACGATTTTATCCCTAAAGAAAACATATTTTGTCCACACTGTGGGAAAAAAAATAAAATCGACAATGATCAACTATAATTTTTTTGATCATTTACTCTTCTAGAAATAGTTTATCTGTAGCGAATGTTTGATCGACCCAGTTGATCGATAGTTGTTACACCCATCAGTTTCATATCACGTTCAATTTCTATTCTTAACTGGTTAAGTGCTCTTTCGACCCCAGCTTCTCCAGCAGCCGCTAAAGCGTAAAGGTAGTAGCGACCAATCGAGCAGCATTTTGCCCCAACGGATAAAGCTTTCAATACGTGTGTTCCCCGTTGAATTCCACCTTCGCAAATAACATCAATTTTATCTCCGACGGCATCGCAGATTTCAGCAAGTTGATCGAAAGGAGCCCTGCTACCATCTAGTTGTCTGCCCCCATGGTTAGAAACCATTATCCCAGTACAACCAATATCAACTGCACGCTTTGCATCTTCTACGCTCATGATACCTTTGAGAGCAAACTCTCCATTCCACTGCGAACAAAGTTTCTCGGCATCATTCCAATTCATAGACTGGTCTAGCATAGTCGAAAAATATTCTCCTACGGATACGGCCAAGTTGGTACCTTCAGTTACATAACCCGAAAGATGTGGCATATCGAATTTCTCTTTTGTGTAAAAATTCCAAGCCCACAATGGATGCGTAGCAAAACTTAAAATCGAATCCAAAGTTAATCTGGGGGGCGAAGTGAAACCTGAACGCAGGTCGCGCTCTCTATTGCCGCCAGTAATAGTATCGACGGTCAGAGCTAAGACATTAAACTTAGCATCCTTTGCCCGATGTAATAAAGCGTCATTCAATCCACGGTCTTTGTGAAAATAAAATTGGAACAATTTGGGACCACTAGTTATTTCTGCGATACTTTCAACTGTGACTGTTGCAAGGGATGAAACTCCAAACATTGTTTTGTGTTTAGATGCTGCTTTTGCAACTGCTCGCTCTCCCTCATGATGAAACAGGCGCTGTAAGGCGGTGGGAGCGCAGTAAAAGGGCATTGAAAGTTTTTGGCCCATTACTTCAGTTTCCATATTTATGTTTTCTACCCCTGCGAGAACGTTGGGGACTAAATCGACTTCGTCGAATGACTTAGAGTTTCTTTTGTAAGTAATTTCATCATCCGCGGCACCATCTATATAATCGAAGATTGGGCCTGGCAGTCTGGATTTGGCTAATTTACGAAAATCAGCAAAATTATGGCATTGATTTAGTCGCATTAATTAAAAACTTCCTTTTTTAATATAGTAGTTCAATCGCTGCTAAAATCCAAATTGCTTAAATACATTTTCAGCCCAAGTGTCCCATCCATCGACGCCTCCATCACATTCGTGTCGATCAACCACACTAACAGCGCCAAGTTCTTTCAAGCGGCCATCTATTTTTTTTCCTGCTCCGCAAAAGCTAAAATAATTACGGTCGCCCAGTGCGCAGACGCTGTATTTTAAGTTTTGCAAATTAATATCGGCGTTTTCAAGAGCCGCCCAAAAGTCTTCTCCCATCATTGGGAGATCGCCGTCACCAGTAGAACTAGTAATAAACATTGCAGTCGATAAAGTTTCTAGTTCATCAATTGAAATATCATTCATTTCGCTAAGGGTTGTTTCTATCCCTTTGTTCGACGCTAGTTCTACTACGTCATCTGCGACACCCATTGCTGTTCCCATTTCGGAAGCGTAAATCACATTTACTTTTGTCATATAATATCCCTAAGTTGGCTAAATATGTTAGTTAATTTCCATCGTCTAATTTTTGGTAGATAGCTTAATTCTCAAAAAACCAAATAAATTTATTTATTGAATTTCAAGAATAGTCATTTCGACCCGTTAATTATTTACAAAATATCCCAAAAGGCTGGTCGTATCCACTAAAGAACGATGGGATTGCTTGGGTTTTACGCAAATTAAATGTTAAAATACCTAGCTGGTAAATTTATAATAATGTTTTTTATTAATTACCAGCTAGCTGTCTAAAAATTTATGAAGCAAACTATCTTACAGATATGCTGAAACTACCTTAACAGCTTCAATCGATCTGATTTATATGAGACTTTACCCTAGAGTGAACGCATGATTATTTGAAAAAGCTTGTTAAAATTAGCTTTCTTTGCATCTCTTTAAGTTGATAAATTCAGATTACAGTGTATGGCGAGCAAGGGTTTTTAGGAATGTTTATTCTCGAAACTACCGCACCAGTCACTTGAATTCACCATAGGCCAAAAAGCTACTTGATCCTGATTTGAAGCACTGGGAGGATTTACCCTGCATGCTCCTCGATCTGCACTTGGTGATGCCTGGCTATCTTTTTGTTCAAAATATGCGCAAAGATTACATGAATTTTTCATAGAGGTTCTCCTTGATTATCCATTAAATTGAGCTTGGTTTCTGTTTACTTGTCCGAGTAAACCTAAACTTAGAATAATTCTAAATAATGTCAAGAAAATTAATAAAAACATATACTTGAGTAAAACAGTCGGAATATAAATCCAAGCTAAAAATCATTTTACAGTGTTATCTAATTAATAATTTGTTCTTTAGATTTAAAAATGAGAAACTTCATTTGGGAGCCTTAAAATTCTGCTGATATTGAAAATTTTATCAATGATCATCCCAAAGATCAGTTGAAAGATATTTTAGTCCACTATCACATATTACTACGGCAATGGTTTTCCCAACCATATCCTTGGATAGGAGATCCAGTGCAGCAGCTACATTTGCGCCCGAAGAAAATCCGCTAAATATTCCTTCATGCTTAGCCAGTTGTCTTGTAGTTTCCTTGGCCTTATCTCCAGAAATTTGCATAAATCCATCTACTGGGACGTTATCTAGGAAAGAGAGATCCGGTATATTATAACCACCGCCTTGGATGGGGTGATTGGGGTTTGTAACCTGATGGCCAGCTGTAACTGCTGCGCCTTCAGGTTCAATAACGAAACATTGAACCAAATTATTGCGCTCTTTGAGGGCTTTAGCAATGCCTTTGTATGTGCCGCCCGAACCTAAAAAGTCGACAAAACCATCTAATTTTCCACCAGTGGCCTCCCATATCTCAGAAGCAGTATTATGGTAATGAGCGAGCCAGTTACCGTCCCGGTGAAATTGATCTGCCCTGAATGCTTGGCGCTGCCTAGTAATTTTTTTAGCAACTTTATCTACTAAATCTAGATCTCCTCCCGATACCTGACCTGGGTTGGATTCTGGCAACTGATCCACAAGCACCACTTCCGCTCCGAGCGAACGCATCATTCTAGCCCTCTCTTCGGAGTTTCCCTTAGACATGACAGCCACAAAAGGATATCCCTTTAAACCGCACACAATTGCCAAGCCAGTTCCCATATTTCCTGAGGTTAGTTCAACTACAGTTTGCCCCGGTGACAAAACGCCTAAATTTTCTGCCTCTTTTATTATGCCTAGTGCCGCTCGATCTTTTTTTGAAAATCCAGGGTTCAGATACTCTAGTTTTGCAAGGATAGTTCCTTTTACATCATGTAGCTTTGTCAACCGATCTAGTCGAACTAATGGTGTATTACCGATCGCTTCGGCTACTGATTTTAGCACTTGGCTCATAATATTAATCCTAGAATTACATGTTATCTAAAGCTAAGTTGTGCTCTTTTTTTTATTTTAAGCTAGCTTTATAGCCTTTCTGTTCCAAATATTTAAAATTTAATTAACTCCCCAAGTATCTCTCAATCTGTAACCTTCGGGCCATGGATCTGTTGGATCAAGGGTATGCTGATGGATCCCTGTAATCCACCCTCTTCCACTTATCTCAGGAATAATTCCGGAGGTTCCGTTTAAGTTGCATTTTTTGACTATCTTGCCTTCGAAAGTGGATCCGATGATTGAAGTCGCTTTTATTTTTTGACCAACCCTCATTTTTCCGCGAGCTTCAAGTACCGCCATTTTGGCAGACAATGCCGTGCCTGTTGGAGAGCGATCAATTTTACCTGGTTTAATAGAAACGGCTGACTTGATACAAATATAATCAGCGGATCCAGCCTCTAATTTACTGAATTGACAAAACGAGTAGTGGTTCCATTCGGCTATAATTGGATGACGAAATCCAATTTGTTCATTCGCTGCATCAGTTATTTTAGCTCCAAGGCGAGCGAGCTCAGCCGCTTCGCTAGGATCAATTAAAAATCCCAATTCCTTTGCATCTATTATTACAAAACTGTCACCGCCAAATGCTGTATCGGCTGAAATAGTTCCGTAGCCCTCAAGTTCTAACCTACAATCTAATTTATATTTAAAGCTCGGTAAATTCTGGACAAAAATCCGCTCTGCTTTCCCGTTTTTACAAAAGGCTTTAATTTCTACCAAGCCTCCAGGAGCCTCAAGAAAAAAATTCGTAACAGGTTCCTCCATGGATATAAGGCCGTGATTAAGTAAAACTGTTGCAACACAAATTGAGTTTGACCCGGACATTGGTGGCGTATCTTCGGGCTCCATAATAATGAAAGCTGCTTGTGCTTTTGAATTTACTGGCGGGACAAGTAAATTTACGTGTCTGAATACGCCACCACGTGGCTCATTTAGCATAAAATTTCGAAGGGTCTGATCCTTGGCAATCCATCTACTTTGCTCCCAGAGAGTCTTGCCGGGCGGGGGCTCTACACCTTTTATAATAACGTCGCCAACTTCGCCTTCTGCATGAGCAGAGATTACATGAATGGTTTTTATAGTACTCATAAATTTACATTTAAATTTTAGGCAGTGGCTATAAGCATAGAAAGTGATCCCACTCAAATAAACAAGTTAATAGCTATTTCGAATACTTTAAACTTTATAAAATGCTAATGCGAAGTTGATGCAAGTTCAGCAAATATTTGAGGATGCTTTCAATTTATAACTTATTAGCTGAGCCCTCTTATTAAATTGCCTTTAGAAAAATGAATTTTTATGATGAAGTCGCCCAATCCCAATACATTTCACGTACTTTTCTAGTAATTGGCCCGACTTGATATTGGCGTTCATTGAAAGCGGTTACGGGAGTTACTTTATTCATATTTCCAGACATAAATACTTCATCTGCAGTCTCAAAGTCTTGAAAACTTAGCACAGTTTCTTGAACTTTCTGACCGATTTCTTTTAAGTTTGAAATATGCCGGGAACGAGTGATCCCAGCGAGAAAAGTGCCATTGGCAACTGGAGTAAAAACTTCTCCGTCTCTAATCATAAAGATATTAGCTGTTGCTGTCTCGGCGACGTTGCCCATCGCATCTGCAACTAAAGCGTTATCAAATCCTTTTGATCTTGCTTCGACTAGCATTCGAGCATTATTCGGATAAAGGCAACCAGCCTTTGCATTTACTACTGCGTCTTCGAGTACAGGACGCCGAAAGCGGGTCTCTGTCAAACGAACGGCGGATGTTTCTGGGGCAAGTGGAATTTCTTCAAGGCATATTGCAAAGCCTACCGTTTCACTTTTTGGGACTATCGCGCTAATGTCGCCGTCTATAGCCCAATACATTGGACGGATGTATATAGCTGAATCTTGTGGATATAGTTTCAGGCCCTCCCAGATAATATCCACCATTTCCTTAGAACTAACCGTTGGTTTTAGCATCAATGCTTCGGCAGAATTATTGACGCGTTCGCAATGTGCCAAGAGATCTGGAGCGACACCATTAAAATACCGTGCTCCATCAAAGACATTTGAACCTAGCCAAGCACCGTGATCCGCAGCACTAATAATGGCCGCATTCCCTTTATGCCAAGTCCCTTCAAAGAATGTGTTTATATTTTGACCAGTTGCCATATATTTCGTATCCCAATTTTATTTCTACCCAATCCCAGTATTAATCTTTAGTCAAATAGAATTGGAAGATATATATACTGAAAACTTTGGTTTAAAAGTTAATAGATAAGCAAAAAGTATGGTGGCAATCAAACACGCCAACCCTGCTAATAGGAACGCGGGAACGTAAGTATTTAATATATCTCTTGAAAGACCAGAGCCATAGGCTGCAACCGCAGATCCCAATTGGTGTGCACCAAAAATCCACCCAAAAACAATCGGGCCATTTA